>Ga0210018_1001423_pt1 | contig 12469 bp, 8 predicted proteins | sample CryGeyCG2014_010_2_FD_183967 | JGI IMG/M metagenome (GOLD analysis project Ga0210018, IMG submission 183967) | Groundwater microbial communities from aquifer - Crystal Geyser CG09_land_8/20/14_0.10 (SPAdes) (version 2) | ecosystem: Environmental > Aquatic > Deep subsurface > Groundwater | place... | reverse complement strand
TAAATAATGTTTTAAAAACAAATGAAAAAAAATCAAAAGAGCTTTCAGCTTATAAAGAAAAGTTTGTTGAAGCTAAAAACACATTTGAAGGCGAAGGAAGAAAGTTTCGTAATCTAATGGAGGTTCTGGAGCGTTGTCAACAAAGGGGGTTGCTCACCCGGGCAGAGTACTATGATAGCCTGGCATTTATTGAAGAGCAGGGAGGCAAAACCGAATTAATTAAAAGTCATCTGCCAGCCAAAGACGACCCCCTGGTTTTTTATTGCGCCATTGGCGGAACCATTTTTGACTACCCTTATACCCCTGAAGAAATTTCTCCTGAAGAATTAGAATTAGCTGAAGAATTTTTAGAACCGGCTGTAGAAGAACCTTTATCCTGTCCGATCGTAATCCCATTAGGAGAGTTAATAATGGATCAGGTATCAGCAATAAGTTATGAAACCAATAGCGGTCTGGAAGAACTGATTTATTATATTGATAAAATATTAGCCGAATTAACAAAGATGACTGAACTCATTTCTCAATGCAATGAAAGTCGCTGCAATGTCAGTTGCGCTTGTATACCTAATCCCTGCTTTGAGCCAGCTTGCGGAATTCCTCCAGCCAGAGTAAATAAATGTGGAATAGGAAAATGTACATTTCCAACGCCGGTCACCCCCAATCTATGTTATTTTTTCTGCGATTCTCCCTGCCTCCAGGCCGTCGGCGGTTGTCACGGCGAGCCCTGCCCCCGCCAGGAAATAACAGAAACAGTTGAAAGAATAAAAATATACGAAGATGAAATTTTTAAGTTATTAGATTGGATAAAAGGAGATATTGAGGATGTTCAACTTGTTTTAGAAACCAAAGAAGAAGGTCAAATAGATTTAAATGGAATAAGAGCAGACATCCAGACCTGTCTTAGTTTAGGGCCGTCCAGAACCAGGGAAAAGCCCAAGGAAGAACCTTTCTGGGTATTATTGCGCTGCGAAATGGCGCTTGGCAATAAAGATGCTAGTGGCAATATAATTACCAATTGTCATCCCCAGAATTTCTTTTGTTGTAGTACTAAACCGGCAAGACAAGATATTGCTCGCTTTTCTTCAACAGCCCGAGAAGAAAGGCCGCCTGTCTACACTCCCCTTCCTGAAGAACTTTATAAGCCTACAGCCTATGGTTTTAACAAAGTCCCCTATTTCAGCCAATATGATGAAAAATGGAGGAGTAAAACATTTGGCTGCGGAACAACCATTGCCGCGGCTGGCTGCGGCCCAACTTCAATGGCAATGCCCTTAAATTTTTTTGGCATTGGAACTGATCCGCCGTCAGTAGCTGACTGGGTTTTGAAAAATGGCTATCGGGTTTGCGGAGCAGGAACAGCTCACGCAGCTTGCTGTAAAGCAGTGGAAATATTTGGCAAAGAAGAAGGCCTAAAATGCAAAGAACTTCATGGAAACGTAGGAGCTGTTTTAAAAGAACTTAAGAATGGTGAAAATAAAGTGGCGGTTGTCAGCAGTCGGGGCACCCCGCCTTATTCCAAGGGCGGGCATTATATTGTCCTAACCGGAATAGAAAAAGAGTGGGGCAGGGAATATGTTTATTATAATGACCCGGCTTATGACCCTTTCCGACCCCAAAGAAGACCGGCTCAAGGACGAAAACCAATTGACTGGTTTGAAAGCCGGGGAATTGGAGCCGGTTGTGTTATCTATAAGTAAAGAAAACAAAACCCAAACATTCCAAAACACAAATAAAGCACAAATATGGAAAAAGCACAAAGCACAAACAGATACCGAGAACTTAAAGAAAGAACAAAACTTTTTGCCAAGAGATGCAGGGATTATGTAAAGAAACTTCCAAGAACAATTTCCAATATTGAGTATGGAAAACAACTCATTCGTTCATCTGGCTCTCAAGCCGCCAATTACATTGAGGCAAATGAAGCACTAAGCAAAAAGGACTTTTCTCATAGAACTAGAATCTGTCGTAAAGAAGCTAAAGAAAGTGGATTATGGATTGATCTCACAGAGCCTCTAAACTCCGGGAAGGAAACACAGAAAGCATTATTTACGGAGACTGAAGAGCTACGTAAGATTTTCAGTTCAATCCTGAACAAAAGTAATTAAATTGTGTTTTTTGGAGTTTGTGTTTTCGGTCTTTATTTGTGCTTTGTGTAATTTGTGTTTTGTGTTTTTACTTTATTAGTAGATTAATCATCTTTAACTAACGATGTCGAAATTTTTAACTCAAAAGAAAATTATTATAGGTTTGTTGCTCTTTTCTCTTTTTCTTGTTTTAATATTTTCTTTTAAAACTGACTGGCTTAAAAAACCTGTCTTTTTAGATACTCTAAGCGAAAATTTGATTCAAAAACTAAACAAAACCTCTCGAGCTTTAGCTCAAGAATATACTCCTTATTTTTTCCCTCATTTTCCTCAAAGGTTAATCTATGTTTTAGAAGAAGGTGAGATACTGATTGAGGAATTAGTAGAATTAAATGAAGAATTAAATGACCAACTAAAAAAAAGCGATTGCCGTCTGGCCATATCTGAATGTTTACCAAAAATAACCTTTGGCGGTGTAGGATGTACCCCCGCCGGGGTTCTCGGTTCGCCCTTATCCAATTTAGGAAAAGTTGAGGAAAACAAAGAAGAAATATCTGACCGGATTGATAATCTTTCTTATTTAAGAGAACTTTTAGAAAAAGAAATGGCAGGAGGCCTACCAAAGGAATTAGAAACTTTAAGACCAGAATTAGCTGAAGAATTGAAAAACAGATTAGAAGAAGTTTTCAAAAAAAGTGGAGAAATTATTTCAATTGCTAAAGAAAATAAAGAACTATATTCTAAAGATTACACTAAAAATTGCATAGCCTCTTGTAAACCTGGACCAGTTTGTGGTATTAAAGCCTGCGCTATGTTAGGCACCGGTCCCCAAAGGCACATTGAGATAAAGGCTAAATTAGGGGTTAGTCTGGATGATTTAGATTTGGGTAAAATAGGGATAGATACATTTGGCCTGGCTTTACCAGATAAACTTAAATTTCCTCAATTAGGCGATATTGTTATCACTGTTCCTCCTCAAACCCTTCAGATTTGTTTTCCTTTTAAACCGATTACAATTCGTTTTGACCCACCTTCTTTTGTTACCTTGCCAACTTTAAGTTTTACCTGCCCAAAACTGCCTACATTTAAAGACATTGAATTTAAGATACCCAAGCTTCCTAAAGAAATTAAAATTCCCTTTCCTAAAATTCCGGAAATAAAATGGTGCCCGGACATACCGGAAATTCCCCTCATGGAAGAGCTGGAAAAAATCAGGCAGGAACTAATAGCAGCTGCTGAAAAAGAAGTTGAAAAATTTAAAAGTAAAATTGATGAATCAATTAACCAAATTAATCAGGCGCTTGAAGGAGCTACAGGAGAAATAAAAGAAAAGCTTGAAAAACAAAAAGAAGATCTTTTGAAAGAACATGAAAAAGTAAAAAAAGAAATTCCTGAAGAAGTAGTAACTCCGCCAATTGAATTTGAAAAAGAACAAGTTTCAAAAGAATATCAATATAAATCACCAGAAAGCAAAGGCTTGGAATTAGAAGACATCTCTCTTTCTTATCAATGCGGCCAAACCGCCGGCGATGAAACAGTTGAAACCGGAGCTGGCACTAACTGGTATTTTGAGATATTAAGATGGTTAATGGAGCAATGCGCTAACCTGCCCACAATGAGCAGTCAGTGGGGATTAAAAACAAAAGCTGCAAATTGTTATGATCCAGAGAAAGTAATAGAAACTATTGTTAATGAATGTGATGCTATTTGGCAAACTTATGATCCTGGATTTTCTCCCACTCCTCCACCGATTTGTCTGACTTTAGGAAAGCCCTGTCTTGGAAAAGAACAAGCCAAAGAAAGAGAATGTAAAAATTTGTTTAATCAAGAAAAAGAACCTATTCCTTCAACCTGTTATCTTAAGATATTGGATTGTGAGCTCTGTGCTTGCGACGGAACCGAAAATCAATATACCACTTTAGATAGCATCAAAAAAGTTGTTGAAACCTTAGAAAATAAATGTCAGGGATTAAAAGCTCAAGGAAGAAAAGAAATACCTGAACCCTGCAAAATTCTTTCTCTATTTACCGGCAAAATTGAACCTCCTGATGAGGAAACATATACTTCTTCTGGAACAACAAGCTGCCCGGCTCAAAAACTTTTAAATCTTCCTTTTGGTTTTGGCGGTGGCCTAGGTTTTAATTGCCCAATCGGTTTGCCGAGTTTGCCTAAAATTGTCCTGCCAGACATTATTATTCCTGATATTATCCTGCCCGAATTTAAAATCCCACCTTTTTTAAGAGTTAAACTGCCGAGCATAATTATTGAAGACCTAATTTTGCCTGATGTTGAGCTTTGCGATTTGAACGATTGCTCCCATATCTTTCCTTCTTTGTATTTCCAATTACCTCAGCTCAGGTTACCTTCCCTTGATATTTCTGCTCCGATACCTCAATTGCCAGGTTTAAACCTGAGAACCAGAATAGATTTACCTCAAATTAATTTTTCTTTACCCCAAATAAATCTCTTTAATCTCCTCCTGCCAGAATTGAAATTACCAGGAATTTCTCTTCCTTCTCCTAAAGTCAATTTTGCTATTACCGGTATTGATGTCAGCGCTATTTTTGACCTTATCTTTACTTTTATTCTCAATGCTCTGGATGTCCCTGATTTCGGCTATTGTCTTACCTTTAAAATTCCAACCACCTTTTTATCAATTGTCTTTCCTGATTATTATTTCTCCTTTCTAAAGTTTCCAGAAATACCAGAAATTGATTTTTGTAAAGATGTTAATGAGTTTTGCAGAAAAGTAAAAAATGCCCTTGGCGAAGGTGGCTGGCTAAACAAAGCCAAAGAAATAGAAACAGAATTTAACAAAACAATTGACCAAATTCAAAAAGAACTTGATAAAGTGAGCGAAGCAGTTGAAGATATCCAGGATGTAATAGACGAGATTTTTAAAGATATATATGGCAAAGCAATTTATGATGCAATAGTTAAACAATTAGCAAAGGAAGGATTATCACTTGAGGATTATATGGATCCTAAAACCAAAGAAATAGATTTAACTAAAGTGCCTTTTCCTGGCGTCTTTCCGGTTAAAACAGTTGATGAAAGAGAATGTTTGCCTGTCTCTACTCCTCAGGTAGACATTATCCTCAGAATTGTTGATAAAGCAGATTTTCCAGAAAAAAAAGTAGAAAAAAAAGACAACCAATTCATAATTTATGTGCCAGTAGACATACCTCTTGAAATTCCTATTCCCTGGCCAGAAGAATTGAAAAAAATTAACTTAATTAATCCTTTAGGATATGACCTTCCTGATATTCCTTTGAGCGGTTTAAGCTATGAAAAGGAGTTTCCAATAAAAGGACCTGGTTTCCAACCCCGGACTTTCACTTTTGATTTTGGTCGAGCCAATGAAGGTGACTGCCTGTCTAAACCGCCCCAGGGCGGAAATCCTGTTCCGATTGGTCAAATTACCGTTAAAATAAATGAAATCAAAAGCATCAAGAGCGAAATAGATAGCGTTTCTCAAGTGATAATAGAAATATTAGAATGAATATAATGAAGAAGAAAATTGTCTTTTTTTTAATAATCTTCCTGTTTTTATTCGCTTTGGCTGATTTTAGTCTGGCTCAATGCCCGCCTGGCTTAGTAGAGGTTGAAGGCAAATGCGTCAGGGCTTTGGAAATTACTTATCCAAAAATTGCCGGAGAGGTATTAACAGAACAAAGAATTATTAAAGAAGGTCTACCTGGCTATGTAAAATATATTTTTACCTTGGCGGTTGGTCTCATTGGCTTTGTCATTTTCGGTGTCTTAATTTACAATGGCATAAAATATCTAACTTCTACTGGCGATCCAACCAAAATGAGTGATGCCAGGGCAGGTATTTTCTACGCTTTTTTGGGCGGACTACTTTTAGTTTCCTCAGTTTTAATTTTCAATACCATCAATCCCCAATTAGCGATTATGGAATTGCCCGAAGTTCCGGTATTAGAAACGGTAGTAATACCTGGAGTTTATATTTGCAATTATGAAGTTGAAAACATTGCTGATATTATGAAAGATTACATCGACCCCCAAAAAAGAGGTGAAGAGCAAAGAGAAGCCGCCAAAAAATTAAGAGCGATAATGAATGTCGATAATCAAAATGAAAAAGTTTGTCTAAAAGTAAATGCCTCAGCAAATTTTCTAAATTTCAAAGTAACAGAAGATTACGAGACCATTTTTATCGTGCCTTTTATATCTATTACTCCAGAAGGAGAGAAACTACCACCAGAATATAAATTCGGAGTAATTCTTCATCAAAAAGAAAATTTTAAGGGAAAGGCAAAGTATTACCCTGAGGAAGATGACGATAATTTAATCTATCACCAGATAGATGGTTATTCTGCCAAAGGTTTAGGATTTACTGCCTATTCAGTAACTCTTTTTCAAAAGCCGGCAATTGAGCCAGTAGGCGATGGGGTAACTTTATATTCTGGTTTTAATTATAACAGAGAAGAGCCAGAAGCAAAAGCAATAGCGTTTTCGCCAGGATATGATGATATTATGAAACTAAAAGCTGGAGATCTTGGGGAGCTAAAAGACAATAGCCGTTCAATTAGTTTCTCGCCGCCAGGTTCTTATTTAGCGCTTTTGTACAAAGAAGATGAATTTAAAGATAAGTGCATCCGACTCTATAAAAAAAATCCCAATCTTCTTGATGTTTTACCAACAACTGGTGAATGTAAAACAGGGCTTTGGGCATATCTAGATATATTTCATTGGGGCGACTGTAAACCCGTTCTTGGCTCAATGATTGTCATTAAAGGAACCGTTCTCTAACCTGAAATTAGAAATTAGTTATTTGAAATTTTAGTCTAAGGTTGATGGTCTTGGCTGCTGGTTTGGTCTATGGTCTGTAGTCTTTAGTGTTAATTTCTGCCTATTGACCATAAACTATTGACCAAACTGGTTGCTATAAACCATAAACTTTTCACCTAAAACCAGAGGGGTCTAATTTACATAGACTAAAAAATTAGAATTTAATAACACTATGTCCAATTTAACCAAAACTTGGAACAATCAAAAGGTGTTTTCTCTTTGTCTGGGTTTTCTACTCTTGGCTTTCTTTCTTTTCTGGCCCTCCCCAACCTTGGCATTCTGGGAAACTCTTAAAAACGCCATTGTAGCTATACCTGCTGCCATCATTTCTGCTATTCTTATCCTCTTCGTTTATCTCACCTACGGCCTGGCCTGGTTGACCGGTACTATTTTAGACATAGTCATAAGTCCAGCCTTTATTGCTCTTAAATATACTGATCCAGCCGGAAATCCAATAATTCGGGCGGGCTTAAATATCACTCAAAGTTTTGTTAATTTACTTTTGGTTGTGGCTCTTGTCTATACTGCCTTATCCATTGCTTTAAGAATAAATGAAACTGGAGCCAAAAAGATGCTGGTTAGATTAATTATTGTTGCTTTGCTGGTTAATTTTGCCCCGGTTTTTTGCGGTCTGGTTGTTGATGCCACTAATATCGTGATGTATTGGTTCTTAAAACCGATTGAAGGAGGGGTCAGCGGCGTTCTTCTTCAAATGGATATAAGCACAGTGTATAGTATGATTAAAGGTGCCGGATTAAAAGCGGCAGAACAGCTGGGCGTCTTGATGGCGGTTGTTACCCAAATAATACTGAATGTGTCTATGGCAATAGCCTTTCTCCTTTATGCCGCAATCTTCCTGCTTAGATATATTGCTATCTGGGTATTAGTTATCCTGGCGCCTTTGGCTTTTGTTGGCTGGGTTTTCCCAAAAGCAAAACCAACAGAACATTGGGAATTTTTGGACTGGTTTTTGCTTCCTCTAAGAATGCTCCGGGGATTCTGGGATATGTGGCTTGAGCAGTTTATCCAATGGGCAATTATCGGCATTCCTATAGCTTTTTTCCTTTATTTAGCAATGGGTAGTTTTTCTATAATGACCGCTGCCTTCCAACAAAAAATAACAATGCCAGGAATAGAAACCCAGGCCGCTGGGTATCTTGGCGAAGTTTTCCCTTTTTTTGTAGTCATCGTCTTTCTCTTTTTAGGTTTCACTATTGGCCTCCAAACCGGAGCCATGGGAGCTGAGAAAATAGTTGCTGGTTTTCAGGCCGCTCATAAAAAAGCTCAAGGAATAACATTACAAGCCGCTGCCCGGACAGCCAGGGGAGCTTTTACGGCTCCGGTTAGGGGATTTAGAGAGGCTAGAGGGGTTGTAAGAAGCTATCGTTGGGGAAGAAAAGAAGGGATTTCGCGAAAAGAAATTATTGGAGGACTATTAGGTACCTATGCCCGCCGGGGAGGAAGAAGATTGAGAAAAGCAGGAATAGAAACTCGGGAAATTGGAAGGGATTTAAGTAGAGCAATATTTGGGACGAGGAGAGGTATTATCGGAACAGTCAGAGATGTAGCCTCAACTGGTTGGAAGGCAGCTTTAAAAGCCAAAAAGAAAGAAGAGAAAAAAGAAGAGAAAAAAGTTACTTGTCCAAAATGTAGGGAAACTGTTCCAGACAGAGATTTCTGCGGTGAATGCGGAGCGAAATTATAGTTTTTAAAAAATATTTATGCCAGAAGAATTTGATATTCAAAAATTAAAAAAAGAATATCCAGAATTTTTTGAACAGATTTCACCGGAATTCTTGGAATTTATTTCTTCTGAAGAAACCTTTTCCAAGGTTGCTGAAATTTGTCTTGAAAATGGAATAGAAAACGAAGAAAAAATTGAAAAAATCGCCTATCGGATTGGCTTAGTTCTGTTTGACCAAGTTTCAAAAGAAAACTTCGCGGGTATCCTTGAAAAAGGAGTAAATCTTAATCGGGAAGTGGCTGAAAGAATTTCTATTGAGGTTAATCGCCGAATTTTTTCCCAAGCTCCGGAAATGCTAAAAAAAGAGGGTGAACCAACTCCACCTGCCCCGTTTCCTCCATCTGAACCAGAAGTTACGCCACCGCCAGAAGTTCAATCAGAAGAAAAACCAAAAGAGGTCAGAAAAGATACTTACCGCGAACCAATTGAGTAAGTAAAAAGGGACGACTACATAATAGCCGTCCCATATTCTATTTTTTCTCTATCATTACCTCCTTTTTTATAATTTTCTCAAAAATCTCTGATAATTTTCCTCTTCTCTCTTTTTTAGAAAGTTTTTTTAAGTTTTCCCCAAGTTTCTTTGAATCTTGGGGACTTAAAACCTTTTGAGAAAGGAGCTTTTCTACCTCCTTTCTCGGGTCCTCTTCTTCCTTCTCTGGCTCTTTCTCTGGCTCTGCCGGCCCCTGTTCTGCCGGCTTCGGCTTCTCCGACGGTTTTTTCAGCATCTCTTGAGCGACTGTTACTATTTGAGCAATAGTTGCGGGATTTATTCCCCCACTTCCACTCCCCTCACCTTTGCTCATCCATTGGATTCGTTTGAATTCGCCCTCGCGAGCAGCGAGGACATCACCATGTCTTTCAATTGCCGCATCTTGTGCTTTCTCAGTCGGAAATCCATAATCTTTTTCTAATGTTTTTGCCGCCTCTCCAATACCTTCTCCAATCTCCGCCCTCAATCTTTGGGCCACTTTTTTTGCGGCCATTGCTTTCAGATTTTCTTGTTGAGGAAGATTTAATAAATTTGTCAGCGCATCGGGTAAATCAACAACGGTCATTGCAACATAAATATTCTCTGCCTTAAATCCAGCTACCATAAAGGGGCTTCCCGCTTCAATAAATCGTTTCTGCATTTCGCGAACAATATACTCGCGATTCTCAATGACTGCCCGCCAGGGAATTGTTCCCGCTATATCTCGAAAGCAACCTACAACTACACCGCCGTAATGAGCCTGAAGTCCCTCCCGATCTTTAGGGCCACCGAGAACCTTGAGCGTGTCTATCAAGCTTTTGTCGGTAGAATAGCGTAAATAAATTGTACATCCAATTTTTGGAATCTCTACTGCCTCATCAAATTCAGCCAACTCCTCTTTCTTTTCTTTTGCTTCATCTAATTTCTTTTTAGCCTTATCAAGCTCTTCGCGAGTCTCATCCAACTGTCTCTTTTTTTCTTCCAAGATAGCGGGTTTTTTTTCTTCTTTCATTTCTTCTGTTATTTTTTCAATTCTTTCTTCCAGTGCCACAATTTCCCGTTTCTCAGGATAATAAAAACTCCTTTGAGTAATCGCTTGTGTAATATCATATTCTAATTCAAACTGAGTAGTGGGAAATCTTACCATTTTGCCTAATACTCGAGGTACCTTTAAACAGGGCCCGCTTTGGTGAACGGCTATTGGTTTACCCAAAAACACAGAAACTGCTGTCTCGGCTTCGCCAATCATCCAAAAACACAGCAATAGTCCTATTGCTATTAACAGTAATATCCCAATTAAAATTTCCATTCTTACCTCCTTTATTTATTTTTTAAGGTTGCTAATTTTTCTCAGGTCTCACCCGAGAGTCAAGGAACCTCCTTTCCCTTGACCTCTTAATCATAGCACCTTTCCAAAAACTTGTCAAGTCAAGAGAAAAAGGGACGTCTACTTTTTTCCAAATATTAATTTGTTTTTTTCAGATTTATTTGATAATATTTAATAATAGCTGCAGTTGAAAAATATTTAAAAGGATTTTTAGTTTACCATAATAAAAAGTATTTGTTAGTCGTCGTTTACCGCAAAGTAAAGTTGGCTAAAAGAGTAATTACTACTTTCTTAACCACAAAATTCAAAAAATACTTAAAACCCCGTTAGAAATTCCAAATTGAGAATTTCTAACAGACATACAGGGTTAAAGAATAATTTAGCAAATTTCTAACGGGGTAAAATAATGAATAAACACTATGCGCTTCCATTACGACAAAAAAGAAGATGCTTTATATATTAGATTTAACGAAAACCCTTATCAGAAAAGCGAAGAAATGCAAGAAGGGATAATTTTTGATTATGATAAAGCGGGCAAAATTATCGGGATTGAAATCCTCGACGCCTCCAAGAAATTCCCTCATCAATTCAGGTTGGAACTATTAAAACGTAGGCTTCCCCTAACTCTTACTTTTGACTCTAAAACTAAAGTTTCATCCTAATTTTTTTAGCTTCCTTATTTGCTTTCCTTTAAGTAAAGCCCGCCTTTGTTTGTTTTTATTAGAGAAAGTTTATTAGAGAAAGGGCTGGTCCTATGATCAGCCTTTTTAAAAATCTAGTTTTTTCAGTCTTTAATTAGTACCCGACACTGCTTAATATAGCTCTTGTCAATTTTGTTGTGGTTTCTTTTTTTGTTTTATGTTAAAATTAAAAAAAGCGGTAAAATGAATTAATGAAGTTGAATCTTAAGAAAATTAAATTGCTAAAAGAGTACTTCAAAAAAAACCCTCAGGTTTTAATGGCTTTTGTTTTTGGTTCTCAATCAAGGGGCACCCAGATGAAAGAATCGGACTGGGACATTGGCGTTTACTTTAAACCAAAAGAGTATCTGGAGATGGAATCGCAGGTTGAAGAGTATGAAGGCGAGAAGAATATGTGGTCAGACTTGATAGATATTTTAGAGACAGATGATGTTGATTTTGTTGTTTTAAATCGCGCCCGACCTGTGATTATCTACACTGCCTTGCGCGATGGCATACCGCTGATTATACGAGATCAAGTGCTTTATCTTCGTTTACTCAACAAAACAAGCTACGAAGCAATCGACTGGCACCGATTAGTAGATACATACTACGATATTTTTAAACAGGCCAGATCCTTTACGCCAGAAACCAAATGTTATGTAAAGGAACGGCTTACTTTTCTTCAAGAACAACTAGAGGATTTAGACAAGTTCAAAAAGTTCACCTGGGAGATTTACGATAAGGACAAAGACCAGAGACGCAACATTGAACGCTGGGTGGAAAATGTAGTTATGGCAAGCATTGATATTGCTCAAGCTTTTTTGGCTTCGGAAAAAAGAAGAATCCCTCAGAGTTACAGTAATATCCTTAAACTTTTTATTGCAATCCACCTTGGCAAAGATACCGCTCTTAAGTTTGCGGAGTTTGCTAAGCTGCGCAACATCGTTGCTCATGAGTATTTAGACATTACTTGGGCAAAAATTAAAGATTTTATTTCGGAGGCGGATAGGATGTATCCCAAATTTATTGAAAAAGTCGAAGCACTTCTTAAAAAAGATTAAAAGAATAATGTTAACTTATCCTCCAGAACAACTTTGGCCCTTAACATAGGATCAGTTGAATAAATATGCAATTTACTGTTCCTCAATTTATTGAGCATGAGGCAAAAATAATTGGACCTCTAACTTTTAAGCAATTTATTTTTATCGGCGCTGCCGGGGCTGTTTGTTTTGTGCTTTATTTTTCAATTGCTAAAATAAATTTTTTTCTTTTTCTTATCTTGTCAATAATAATATTGGGGGTAGGAGCAGCCCTGGCTCTTTTGAAAATTGGCGGTCAGGGTCTGCCAAC
>Ga0210018_1001421_pt1 | contig 12485 bp, 18 predicted proteins | sample CryGeyCG2014_010_2_FD_183967 | JGI IMG/M metagenome (GOLD analysis project Ga0210018, IMG submission 183967) | Groundwater microbial communities from aquifer - Crystal Geyser CG09_land_8/20/14_0.10 (SPAdes) (version 2) | ecosystem: Environmental > Aquatic > Deep subsurface > Groundwater | place... | reverse complement strand
CAAGCTCCTGGAATTCCAAAAGGAGACCGGAAACTTGTACAACTTGGAAGCCACGCCGGCGGAAGGCGCGTCCTACCGCCTGGCTAAGGCGGACAAGAAGCACGCGCCCGAAATCTACACTTCGGGCACTGACGCGCCGTACCTGACGAACTCGACGCAGCTGCCAGTCAACGCGACGGACGACGTGATTGAAGCATTGGAGCACCAGGACTCCCTGCAAACCATGTACACGGGCGGGACCGTGTTCCACACCTTCCTCGGCGAACGCGTTTCGTCGGGCGATGCGTGCAAGCAGCTCGTCAAGAAAATCGCGTACAACACGCACCTGCCTTACTTCTCGATAACGCCCACGTTCAGCGTGTGCCCGGACCACGGTTACGTTGCCGGCGAGCACTTCACCTGCCCGTGCGGCAAGGGACAAAAGCTCGGAACCGAGAAAATCGGCGTGCTGGCGCAGTGAAACTTGTGAAGGGGTGCTAAAATGACGAAAGAGGAAACCGAAGAGTGCGGAAGGAAGTGCGAAGTCTACTCGCGCGTCGTGGGCTATTACCGGCCCGTGCAGAACTGGAACGTTGGAAAACGGGAAGAATTCAAGGACCGCCTCGAGTACACCGAGGCGAAGGCGCTGGCCAAAGACTTGGCCAAGTGCGAATGCGAATCCAAAAAGTGAAAACGGCGGGCGGCTGAAAAAAAATGCAAATAGCGGGCTTGCAGAAGACCACGCTCGTGGACTATCCGGGCAAGGTAGCTTGCACGGTGTTCACTCCAGGCTGCAACTTCCGCTGCGGATACTGCCACAACCCGGACCTCGTCGAACCAAAACCGGACCTGCAAATCATTCCCGAAAACGAGTTCTTCGAGTGGCTGGAAGGCAGGAAAAAGTGGCTTGATGGGGTTTGCGTGACGGGCGGGGAACCTTGCTTGCAGAAGGATTTGCCCGCGTTTGCCAAGCGCGTCAAGGCCGCCGGATTTTTGTTCAAGCTGGACACGAACGGCTCGAACCCGAAAATGCTGGGCGAGATGCTGGACGCGGGTTCAGTGGACTTCGTTGCGATGGACATAAAGGCGCCGCTCGAAAGGTATGAAACGGTAACGAACGCTAAGACAAACGCGAAGGTAATCGCGGAAAGCGCGCGCCTCATCATGAGCAAGGCGCCGGACTACGAATTCCGCACGACCGTCGCGCCGAAATGGTACTCGAAAGAAGACGCGCTCGCCATCGGGAAATGGCTCAAGGGCGCGAAGTCGTATTATTTGCAGCAGTTCGTGCCGGTGAACGCGCTGGACGCGTCATTCAAGTCCGGGCGGATTTATTCGCCCGCCGAACTGGAAGAACTGAGGAAGGCGCTCGAACCGTTCTTCGGGAAAGTCGAAATCAGGTTTTGATTATTCGCGGGTTGGTGTTGGCAATGTCGGAAAAAAGGATTGAAGCTAAATGGCAGATCGGCGACGTGGTGGAAGCGGTGGGAATGGACGGCGCGCGGCTCCTCGCGGAAGCCGGGCTGCACTGCGCCGGGTGCGCCATGGCGCGCGGGGAAACGCTCGAGCAGGGCTGCAGGGCGCACGGGTTCACGGACGCGGAAATCAAGGCGCTGGTGGACGGCTTGAACGCACTGCCACGCGTGCGGAAGGGTTAAAAGTATTTTAAGCGTTCTCAAAATGTGGTGGGTTTGAAGCAGGTTCGCAGGAGCAACCGCGTGCGCGAGCTGCGCAACGCGAAGAAGCTGACGCAAGCCGGGCTGGCGCAAGCGGTCGGCGTCACGAGGCAGACGATTATCTCGCTCGAGGACAACAGATTCAACCCGTCGCTCGACTTGGCGTTCAAGATTTCCCGCATTCTCGGCTCGACCGTGGACGGATTGTTCAACTACGAGTTTGAAGGCGGCAAAAAAAAGGCGGTTGCGCGCCCCAAGGCGAAGCCGCCGAAATCACGCGGCGCGGGCGAGCCGACCGAAAAAATCCTGCCGCTGCTGGGACTTATGGCCGCCCGCAGGGACGCGGGCACCATGAAGCGCGTGTCCCACTTGGTGGCGCGCGTTAGTTTGAAAAGCCCGGACAAGGCGCTCGAAACGGTCGCTGGCTGGCGCAAGAAGAACCCGGAGCTGGCAAGCAAGTGCCTGCGGGCGATCAGAAAAGCCCACGGGAACAGCCGCGAAGTGCGCGAGAAGATTCGCAAGCGGTTCGGCTGACTTATAGGGCAGCGGTGGCTTAATGTCCCGCGCGCGACGGTCTTGGAGGGGCTTGAGTGGCCGTCTGTGGAAGCTGGCCACACCCTGTCGCGCGCGAGTTTTCACGCCACCGCGGCTTGCGCCGTTTCGAACAATTTCACCGAGGGCGGCAGCGCGTTGCTCGAAATGAACGCTGCCGGCGCCCGCGAGTAATGCGAAAGCCACGCGTCGTAAACGCGCGGCGAGTAAACGTTAAAACCGTCGTGCTCCTCGTCCAGTGAGGCTTGTTCAACCAGCGATTCCGCGACCTGCCCGGGGGAATACAAATAGGGGATGTGGCTGAGGACCACGAATTGCGCGTTGGCGAGCGCGGGCAAATACATCCCCGAAAAACGCATTTGCGTGCTGCGGACGAAGTAGTCGATTGGGCGCATGAAGCGGCAGTGCGCGTCCTCGCCGCAGCCCTGCTGGTAGCCCGTGATTATCACCGAACGGTTTCCGCCACGCGGCTCGCCCAATTCGCGGAGTTCGGGAAACAACCGGAACCAGCAGTCTTTCTCCGCCTGCGGGCCCACGAGGCACACTTCGCCCTTTGCGGCGAGCCGCTCGACCAGCTCCCCGCCCACGGCGCGGATGGCGCGGTCGATGCAGGAAAAGTGGCCGCGGCCGCGGTTGGCCGCGTTGTAAACGAAAATAGAGTAGTCTGAATCCTCGGTGCGCGACAGCAATTCCTCGCCCAGGCGTATGCACCAGCGCGCGTTCTCCACGTAGACTTCGCCCAGCCGTTGCGAGTACGCCGCGAGCGCCTCGCTGCGCACGGAAGGCAACACTAGGTCTTCGGGCGTCCAGCCCCGCCTTTTCATGACTTCCACGAAGGCAAACCGCGAGTTGCCGTCCACCATCATGCCAACGCTAAGCCTCAAGCTCCCCCGCACCGGGAGGAAGCACGCCGCGGCGCGGCATTAAGCCTCCCGCGGCTTTCGCGTAGGGATATCTATATATTCGCCTCTGAAAAAACCCAAAGGGGGGAAAGCGTGAAATTCTGCACTACGATTGAGGACGAGGTGTTTCTGGCGGCGCGCGACGCGTACGAGTACGAGAACGGGCGGTGGAAGCGCGGCTCGTTCAAGGACCTGCTGGAAAAGTCGCTTGCGATGTACTCGAAGAGGTACGGGCTGAAGAAGTGAGCGGAATGGTCTGGGATTACTTCCATTACGCGAACCTGGCGCGCAAGGGACTGATAAGCTTCAAGAACGGCCGCATCACGGTGACCGGGCTGCGCGTTTTCCTGGTGGACGTTGACAGCCTGCAGGGCCTGTCGGACAGGCTGAAGGAAAAGTTCGGCGAGGAGGCCGGCGCCAAGGCGGTTTACGACGCGGGCCGCGGGGCCGGCAGCCGCGCTACGCGGGCTCACCGCCGCTTTTCCAAGAAGTCGGGCGAGGAACAGGCGCGCTACATGGCGAAGATGGCTTCCGGCGCGGGCTGGGGCAGGATTCGCGTGTTGGACGCGTCGCCCGACGGCGAAATCGTAGTCGAGGATTCCCCGTTCAGGCGCCGCGGGGCGGGCAGGCCGTCCTGCGACTTCCTGCGCGGGTTCCTCGCGGGCGCGGCGTCTTACATTTACAGGCGCAGGATTGACTGCGTTGAAACCGAGTGCGTTTCCGCGGGAAGCAAAAAGTGCCGCTTCGTGCTGGGAAGCAAGCGCGCGCTTTTGAGGAACGCAAAGCTGAGGAAGTACCGCAGCCAGCTGGTCAGCCAACCGCCTTCAAGAGGGGGGACGAAATGAAGGCAATCGTGGAGCTGTACTATTCGCATTCGTGTTCGCATTGCCCGCCGGCGAAAGAGCTCGTGGAACGCGTGTGCGCGGCGCTCGAAACCGAGCGGCCCGGCGAAGTGGAGCTGAAGGAGTACGACGTGAACTCTCCGGAAGGCGCGGCGCGCGTGCGCGGGTACGGAATAGTCGGCACGCCCGCGGTGATAGTCAAGGGGCCCGCGCTTGCCGGAGGGTTCCTGCTGGACGCGATTAACGAGGCAACGCTGCGCAAGGCGGTCGCGACGGCATCGGGCCGAGAGGGAGAGAAGGAAAAGAAAAAGGGATTTTGGGAGTCGCTGTTCGGCGGCTGAGCGGGGCGAAGAGCTTGGATGCTGAATTATTAAGGCTGAGGCAAAAAAAGATTGCACAACTCAGGAAGGCTGCGAACGAAAAGGAGGCGGTTTTGATGGCGAAGAAAGTGACGGTTTACAGCACGCCCACGTGCCCGTACTGCGTGCTCGCGAAGAATTACCTTAAACAGAAGGGCGTCGCGTTCGAGGACGTGAACGTCGCCGCCGACCAGAAGCGCGCCGAGGAGATGGTCGAGAAGAGCGGCCAGATGGGCGTGCCCGTGCTGGAAATCGGCAAGAAGATAATCGTGGGCTTCGACAAGCAGGCAATCGACGACGCGCTGAAGTAGGCGTCAGGCTTTCAGCCGCTTCTTCAAGTCTTCCACCATGGCTACGGGCTCGGGGTCGACGCCGTTGGCGAGCGCGAGGTGGAACGAGGCCCAGTCGAAGAAGTAAAGCGCCGAAAACATCTTTTCCAGCCGCGAGGCGCCCTGCATCTCGTAATCCAGGCATTCCACGCCTTTTGCCTCGAGAATCTTTTCGGTGGCGTCGAACCTTTTTCTGATGCGCGGGTCGTCTCCATCGTCGCGGAGCATTACGGCGGCGAACTTTGCCGGCGGCTTGGTGAAGCCCACCATCTCGTTGTGGTTCAGCTCGGGAAAAACGTTGTAAAACGCGGGGCTCTTCGAATTCTCGTTGAACTTAATCTTGCAGGTGCGCGCGACCGCCTCCCAGCCGCTCGACGCGTAAACAAGCGGAATTTTCCCCTTGAGCTTCGCTGCCATGCTTTTCGCCGCGGCTTCGTCGGCGGAAACCGAAAGGTCGGCCACTTCGTCCACCCTACCGGCGAAGAACCCGCTTTCCTCGAGCGCGCTTGCCATTGCCGAAAAGAAATAACCGGTCGCGCAACGCGGCTGGATTCCGCTCGGAAGCTTGATGAACGGCAATTCGAGGCCCAACGCTTCCCTCTCAAGCTGTCCCCCGCTCGCGATTGCCACGGTTTGCGCGCCCGAGTCGAAGCCGTCCTTGAACGCCGCGAGCGTCTCTTCAGTGTTTCCGGAGTAAGAGCAGGCGAACAGCAGCGTGCCCGAGTCGCATTGCGGCGCGGAATAGTCGCGCCGGACTTGCATTGACAGTTCGGGAATCCAGCAGTTGAACAGGTCGCCCGCGAGCGCGCTGCCGCCCATTCCGACTAGGGCGCACGAGTCGCAGTCCTGCGCCGAGACGCCTTCGGCCAACGCGAGCCCCTTGCCGAATTGTTCGGGAAAGCCTTGCAATGCTTTCCGCATCGAGTCGCCGAGTGCCATGAAAAAGGATAACGCGAGCCGCCTTAAAAATCGAACGCAACGTGCATGAGCGCGCCGAAACCATAAAAAAAGAAAAGGGGGTAAAACCGTACCGCTGGCCGCGCGGCTTACACAATGTTGACTGCGCGGTCCTTGTAGTCGCCGCAGCCGTCAGTCGGGTTGGGCGTGTACGTCACGTTCGTGCAGTTCGCCCGCACGTTGGTGTGGATGCTCGCGCGCAGCGAAAAGTTGCCCGCAATCGGGGAACTCACGTTGCACGAGTACACCTTCGAGCCGTTCAGGCGCTCTTCGGGAAACAGGCAAGCTGCAACCCACGTGCCGTTCTGCGCCGCGTAAATCGCAGGGTATTCCAGATAGCCCGTTCCCGTGGCGTTAAAGCCGACCGCGAACGGCGCATCCACCGCCGCCTTCTTGGGCGCTTCGAAAGCGCCAATCCACTCGTAAGCCGACGACGCCGCCAAAAGCGACGCGACGGCCAAGACGAGCAAAGCCGATTTCATTCACTCATTCCTCCGAGCCTAAGCTCGTGAGTCTGCTGCGCGGGAGCGGACTTATTTTTTGGGCGGAACGATAGGCGGAAAAACGGTCCAAATCGGCCCGTTCGCCATCGCGGCGCGCGCTCACTCTTTGGACTTGAACCAGTCGGTGAAGGACACTTTGACGGCCTTGCCGTCCTTCACGGCGTTAACCACGTTCTTTTTCTCAAGCGACGCGATTATCCTGAACAGCGAAGTCTTGGGAATCAAGAGCTTCTTCCGGATGCGCGACTGCGTGTCTCGCCCCTTGTTGTCTAGTAGGTGGTTCACCACCGCCGCCTCGCGCTCGGGCAGCGTCGAGATGACGTCAAGGGCGCGCTTCGACGCCTTCAAGCCGGAAGGCTGCGCTTCTTGCCGCGCCTTGTGACGAGCCAAAATCCGCTTGAAGCGCGGCAACAACAGCGCCGCGCACAGGAAAACCAGTAGGAATGCAACGAACAGGAGCGCGTTGCCTATTTCCCCGCCGGTCTTGCGATCGATGCTCACGTCGACGACGAGCAGTATGCGTTCGTTGTTCTCCTCACCCTGCCGGACGGTGACGTTGAACTCTTTTTCTCCGCTTGGCGAAGCGGCGATTATCGTGCAGCGCCTTGCGGGCACGGCACCGAAATCGAACGAGCCGTTTTGCGAGGCGCGCGTCTCAAACAGCCCGTCGAACCCCGCGCAGGAAAGCTTTAGGCTGGCGCCTGCTGCGTTTATCTCGCCGGACAAATCCCCCGCGGGGTAAAGCGCAACGCTCAGGTTGCTCTGCCTACCAGCGGCAACACGCACCGCCTGCGCCTCGGACAGGTAATCCGCCGCAGGCGTTGCGGGGTCGTCCACGATTGCCGAAATCGCCCAATCGCCTTTCGGAAGCTCGAACGAAGTATTGTAGCCCGCGCCGAAAACCCGTGTGAAAGAAGTCGCACCTTCAGCGAGTACAGTCACCTGGCTATTGCCGAGCGCACGGTCAAACGAAAGCGACACCGAGCCATTGGCTTCGGGCCAAAGCGAAGGCGTTTGCGAAGGAGAAGGGAATACACCCGGTGAAGGTATGACTGTTGGGGCTGGCGAAGGCGTAGGACTTGGAGTAATGCTTGGCGATGGCGTTATTGTCGGGTTTGGCGAAGGCGTGGGACTTGGGGATGGCGAAGGCGTGACGCTGGCGTTGGGTGACGGAGTAACCGTCGGCGAAGGCGTGGCGTTGGAAGGCGAAGCGTAAACCGTCAAGGGCAGGGACGCCTTTCCGTTGGAAGAATTGGAGTCGTTGACCGCACGCGCAACCGCAAGAACCGTGTAGTTTCCAGCGCAGCCAACGACCGCGTCAAAGTAAAAAGACTGTTGCGAATACGGTAAAATCGATGGGTACTGCTCGTACGAAACCGGGCACTCCCCGAAGAAGGACAGCGAGATTGTGGCGTTGGCAGTGAAATTTTCCAGGTTGGCGGCGGTAATGCTCGCGTTGAAATGCTCGCCCGCAACCGCGGACGCGGGTAGGCCCACCGAAACGATTGCGACGTCTGCCGCGCAAGCCAAACCCGCGGACAACAACAAGAACAGAATCGCTTTTCGCATGCAACCTTTTTGCAGCCAATGGTTAAAAATCGAACGCAACGTGCATGAGCGCGCCGAAGCCGAACACGAGCAGGCCGTTGCCCGCGTCGAAAAAGCTCATCGCTAACCCGCTTGCCATTATCAGTATCGACGGCTCCATGGTGGGAAATAGCATTGATGCCGCGAAAGCCGCTTAAAGCCTTGCCCGCCTGCGAAACCTTTTTACCTGTTTCCCCACTCTTCGAGCGCTTGCCCCAGCTCAACGTGCGTCTTCGCGTAATCCCGCAGGCTTTTTCCCGCCATCCACGCATCCATGGACTGGCGCAGGGCGCGCGCGCCTGCGCGCGTGCCGCAGGGGTGGCCGTGGATTCCGCCGCCCGCGTTGATTACGAGTTCGGTGCCCGCCAAATCGAGCAGGCGCGGCACGCGCGTCGGGTCCACCCCGCCCGAGGCCACGGGAAGCACGGGCTTCAAGCCGTAAAAGTCCGAGCGCAGCCACTCGTTCATTTCCAGTATTTCCCGGACGTTTCCCTCCATTTTGCCGACTATCGCGCCGGTGTGCAGCTGGTCGACCCCGGCCAGCCTGAGAAGCTTCGCAAGAGAGAGCATGGAAATTCCGTGACGCGGATTGCGCGTGAAAGCCGCGTGCATCGCTCGGTGGCCGTGAATAATCATTCCGTAATTCCGGTTGCGCACGGTCTGCAGCGCCGAGAAGCCCGCGGTGAACACGTCAACCATTATGCAGTTGCCGCCGTGCGCCTTGACGAATTCGGCGCGCTTCAGCATCTCCTCGGTTTCCGCAGTTATGTTCGCGGCGTAAATCTTCTTTTCGCCGGTTTCTTCCTGCGCTTTGTCCAGCGCGTCCAGCGTGCGGATGACGCGCTCCTTGAACGGGTTGAACTTCTGGTCCGTCAGGTTCTCGTCGTCCTTGACGAAATCGCACCCGCCCGACCAGGCTTCGTAGGCGACGGCGGCGTGCTCGCGCGGCCCAAGCCCTATCTTCGGCTTGATTATGGTGCCCGCGTGCGGCCGCCTGCTGCGTTGGGTGCCCACTATCCTGCGGCAGCCCTCCAAGCCGAGCTGGGGTCCCTTGAACGAGCGCGCGTAAGCGCGGGGGAAGCGGATGTCGAGCAGGCGCAACGCGTTGATTTCGCTCATCCCGAAAATGTTGCCTTCCGCGTCCGAAAGGAATTGCGGGATGCTGCCCAATTCGAATATGTCGAGCGGGTAGGCGATGGAAGCGCGGTTCTTTCCCAAACGGAACACGCGGGCGGCGAGGCGCTTCCTGATGGACGGCTTCATCGTGGTCAGCTCGGTCCAGGTGCCTATCGATGATTCCGCGGCGAGCGCCTGAGCGTCGTTCCTCAAGTCGCCCGCGGGCTCGAAGTAAAAGTCCACCACGACATATTTATCCGGGTCTATTTTCTCGCCCAGAGCAAGGTAGCCGGAGTAAACGTCGTGCCTCTTCAAAGCCGCATCACCGCAAGCCATTACTGCCGCCGAATAAAAAGCGTTACACTAGCGACCGGATGTAATACAGGTAAACCGCGCCCGCCAGGCAGCCCGCGCCGAGCACCTTGAAAAAATCGGCGACGAACGCGTTGTCGCCCGGCCGCTGCTCGCCGGACTTCCACGAGTCGAGGAGGAAGCCCGCCAAAAGCAGGAGCGCGCCGAGGACGAAGCCGAGCAGCACGACCAGGTCCGCGTACGCGCCCAGCGCCGCGGTAGCGTCGGCCAAACGCGGTCACCGGAAAAATTCCGCGGCGAACACCACGGCCGCGAGGGCGAAGCAGTAGTACGCGAAAGGCGAGAGCTTTCCGCGCTTGAGGAACCCGTACAGGAAGCCGATGCTCCAATAACCCACGACTGCGGCCGCAACGGTGCCCGCGATTACGCCCAGCGGGTCCAAACCCGCCAGCGTGAAGGATTTGACGCCCTCGAGCGCGGCAGCGCCGATTACCGCGGGAATCGCGAGGAGGAAGGAGAAGCGCGCGGCTTCCTCGCGCTTGAAACCGGAAAGCAAGCCCATGCCGATTGTCGCGCCGCTGCGGGAAATTCCGGGCGCGACGGCTACGCCTTGCGCCAAGCCCACGAGGAAAGCGGAGCCAACGTCCGGCTCCTGGCTGGGCTGGGAGAAGCGCTCGGCAACGATTAGGAAGACGCCGGTTATTACTAGGGCAACGGCTATGAGGAGCGGTTGGGAGTACATGGACTCGAATACGCTTTTGAACGACAAGCCGATTACCGCGGTCGGGATTAGCGCTGCGACAATGAGGAACAAGTATTGCAAGCCCTTGGCGCGGTAGTAAAACAAGCCCTTTATGTCGCGCCAGAAGTACGCGATTACCGCGAGGAGCGTGCCGAAATGCAGCATTACGTCGAACGCAACCGGCGCAGCCCAGCCGAAGTAGTGCTGGGCGAGCGCGAGGTGCCCGCTGCTTGAAACTGGGAGCCACTCGGTCAAGCCTTGTATGGCGCCGAGTATTATGGCGGTGAAGAAGTCCACAATAGGTGGTCGGGTGACGGGTTAAAAAGTTTAGCCTTGCTAGTAGCATCCGGGGCAAACAATGCTAGACTTGACTTTCACACTGTCAATACAGGACATAGTCTTCCTGGTCATAATCGTGCTCGTGGGCTGGGAGGCCATAGAGCACGGGCTGCTCACTTGAGCTGGGCTTGGGATTCGCGGCAGTTTTTGACGCAGCGGGCGTAAAGCCCGCCGTAAGTCTCCGCGATGTTCACCCAATCGTAAACCGGCGACTTGACGCGCTCGGCGCCGCCCCGTGACAGCCTCCGCTTCAATTCCGCGTCGTTGAACGCCTCGGAAAGCACGCCCGCGAGGAGTTCGGACTTCAACTCGAAACGGTCCGCGTCCATCGGCGCTTTCAGGCCGCTCACGCGGTTTTCCACGGTCTCCTTCATGCCGCCCGTGTCGCCCACGACTACCACGGGCCCGCCCAGCCCGTTCGCTTCGCAGGCCAGGTCCGCCGCCAAACCCTCTAGCGTCACGATGCCGAACGGCTCGTAAAGCGAAGGCAGGACTATGACGTCGGAGGCGCACATTATTTGCTTCTTCAGCTTCTCGTCAATCCACCCGTCCCTCAACGCCACGCGGTCCTGCAAGCCGCGCGCCGCGATTTCGCGCATGAACTCGTCAAAGAGCGGGGGCGTGAAGCTGCTGGACATCACGAGGCCGAAGGCGGCGTCCAGCCGCGCGAACGCGTCAAGCAGTTCGTAAACGCCCTTGATTTTGGCGGGCCTGCCGATGAAGAACGCGTACTTCTCCTTGCCCGGCAGCAGGGCGTCGAGCGCGGCCCTGCCCGCGGCAACATCCTCCGCGGTTATTTTCCTCCAAGAGTCGAGTATTATCCCGTTGGGCACCCCCGCGCAGCGCTTGCCGACAAGCACGGCCTTGCCGCGCGGCTCGGTGAGCAGGAAGTCCTGGTAATCCTTCTCCTTTGCCGCTTGGCGCGCCATCCATTCCTCGCCGCGCGGCTTTTCGCGCGCGAGCGCCTCTTTCAGCGGGAGTAGGCGGTAAAGGTCGAAGCGCACCTCGCCGGCGGAAACCGACTGGAAAAAGTCCGCTTCCTGCAAGGCAGCGGCTTCTATGGAAAGCTGCGGCTCTTCGGGGTCGGGCTTGCCGAGCGAGCGGCCCCACTCGCACGAGTGCATGCGGCAGTAAAGCGGCAAACCGAATTTTTCCTTCAACGCGAAGCCCGCGGGGTAGGCGAGCCAGTCCTGGCAGTCGACGAGCGCCACGTCGTGCTTCTCGCGCACGGACGGATAAACTTCGGGCAGGCTTTTCCAGAAGGCGTTGAGTTGGCGGTAGAAAACCCACGACGCGCTCTTCATGGAGCGCACGCCGTAAGTCTCCCACAGTTTTTGCTGGAATTCGCCCAGCTGTTCCTGCGAAAGCGCGGACTCGAGGAAGTAGCACTTCTCGCCGCCGCGCACGGCCTCGAACAGCGCAACGCCTTCGGGCATGCGGAAGTCGGCGGAGGGAACCAGGTCGCCCGGCGGCGCGAGCGGGTCCTTCATCGAAAACACGAGCGGCTCGAACTGCGTCCTGCCCTGCGCGAAGGCCTTGCGCCACGCGGGCAAGAGTTCCACTGCGAACCGGTACAGGCCGCCAACGGGCCTTTGCAACTCGGTTACGACGAACAAGACCTTCATTGCATGCGCCTCACACGCCCGCGTAAACTCCCGCGGTTTCGCCCGCTATGCGGTCCCACGAAAGCCTGTTTGCCGCGGCGCGGCTCCTCTCGCTTAGGCGGTTGTAAAGCCCGTCGTCCGTCAGCAGGTCGTGAACCTTGTCGGCCATCGCCGAAACGTCCCAGTAGTCCACCTTGAGGCAGCTCTTCAGGACTTCGCCTACGCCGCACGTCTTGGAAATCACCGCCGGCACGCCAGCAGCCGCCGCCTCAAGCACGGTTATGCCGAACGGCTCGGAAACGCTGGGCAGGACGAACACGTCGCTCTCGGAATAGACCGCGGGCAGCCGCCGCTCGGGAATGAAGCCTGGAAACGAAACGCTGCGGTTGATGCGCAATTCGCGCGAGAAGCGCTCGAGGTTGTCGCCCAAGTGCCCCTTGCCGCTCATCACGAACCGCGCACGGTGGGAAAAACGCGAAAGGTAGTCGCGCGCGGCGAGCAGGAAATACTTCGGACCCTTCTGGTTGGTCAGGCGGCCGTGAAACAGGACTTCGCTCCGCAGATGCCTTGCCGACCTGCCGGAAGCGAAACGCTTGGCGTCGATGCCGTTGTAAATCACGCTGATTTTCTTCGACTTGAGCCCGAAACGCGAGTTCAATTGGGACTTGGTGCGCTTGGAAACCGCG
>Ga0210018_1001419_pt1 | contig 12496 bp, 5 predicted proteins | sample CryGeyCG2014_010_2_FD_183967 | JGI IMG/M metagenome (GOLD analysis project Ga0210018, IMG submission 183967) | Groundwater microbial communities from aquifer - Crystal Geyser CG09_land_8/20/14_0.10 (SPAdes) (version 2) | ecosystem: Environmental > Aquatic > Deep subsurface > Groundwater | place... | reverse complement strand
GGGCCAGCCCGCCTCGTGTATGCTCTCCTCTTTTGAGGTTACATTCCTGAGAAGCCCCTGATAGATTGCCTCTGAAATATAGGGGGCTAGTGGAGCAAGCAGCCTGGCTGCCCTGTCGAGCGAGTAGAGCATTGAAAATGCAGCTGCCCTGTCTTTCTTCCCTGCGCGCGCCCTTATTATCTTGATGTACCACCTTGAGAAGTCCTCGCCTACAAAGTCCATGAGCACCTTGAGGGAGATGTTGTAGTCGTGGTGCTCCAGGGCTTTTGTGAAATCCTCTGAAGCAGTGTTTGCCCTTGAGATTATCCAGGCATCCTCTGTGGTAAGCCCTAATGCCTTTGCCTCTTTTGCGCCCTCTTTTCTTTCAGACGCCCTCTTTGAAAATAATTTCTCAAATATTCCCGCAAATTCTTTAGTTTCAGTTCCTGAAATGCACTCTGCTGTGAAATAATATGTGTTCCATAGGGTCTTCAGGAATGGCAGGGTGTTTTCCCTGACAAGGTTGTAGCTGAACCTCTTCGGAAGCCCAGGAGCAGTGTAGCACATCTGCAGCCTAACTGCATCAACGCCAACTTTCTCAAACGCCTCCCCTGGTTCTATGATGTTACCCTTGCTCTTGCTCATCTTCTCGCCGTTCTCGTCAACAAGAAGCCCTGCGCAAACAGCGCTCCTGTATGCCGGCGAGTTAAACAGCAGAACTCCGAGAACGTGCAGGGTGTAGAACCACCCCCTTGTCTGGTCTGTCGCCTCTGCTATGAAATCATAGGGAAATCTTTTCTTGAATTTGGCAACATTCTCAAAAGGATAGTGAAACTGGGCAAATGACGCTGAGCCGGAGTCATACCAGCAGTCAATAACATCAGGCACTCTGCTCATTTCAGAGCCGCACTCGCACCTTATCTTTATCTCATCAATGTGCGGCTTGTGCAGGTCTATCTTCCTTGGCACTTTTATTCCCTTCTTGCGCAGCTCTGCGATGCTTCCTATCACAATCTCCTTCTTGCAGTTCGGGCACTTCCAGATTGGGAGGGGTGTTCCCCAGAACTTGCTTCTTGAAAGTGCCCAGTCCTTTGCCCCCTCAAGCCAGTTTCCAAACCTGCCTTCTTTTATGTGCTCCGGATACCAACTTATCTTCTTGTTTTCTTCCAGGAGTTTCTCCCTGAACTTGCTGACTCTTATGAACCAGGAATGCCTGGCATAATAGAGCAGGGGAGTGTGGCATCTCCAGCAGAAAGGGTATGAGTGAGTGTATTTTTCTATCCTGAAAAGCGAGCCGTTATTTTCAAGCATTGAGATTATTTTCTTGTCTGCATCCTTCACAAACATTCCTGCAAAGTCAGGTATCTCAGAGGTGAACTTTCCTTCCTCATCCACTGGCTTCACAAATCCGATGCCTGCCCTCCTGCAGGTGTCAAAGTCATCTTCCCCAAATGCGGGCGCCTGGTGCACTATCCCTGTCCCGTCCTCTGTTGAGACATAGTCAGCAGCTATGACGATGAACGCCTTCTCATTGCACTTCTTGAACTTTTCAATGTAATACGGGAAAAGCGGCTCATATTCCATACCGAGCAGCTCTTTTCCCAAAACTGTCCTTGTTATCTTTGCGTTAGGGAAATATTTTGGGACAAGCGCCTTTGCAATTATGTATTTTGAGAATTCGTGCTCCACAAAGGAATATTCTATGTCGGGGTTTACTGCAAGGGCGAGGTTGCTTGGAAGAGTCCAGGGGGTTGTTGTCCAGACAAGGAAATACTGCTTTTCATTGCCAGTGCCCTTCACCCTGAACCTGCATGTCACTGTATCTTCTGTCACATCCTCATATCCTAATGCGACTTCATGGCTTGAAAGGGGTGTTCCGCACCTGGGACAGTATGGCACAACCTTGTAATCGACGAACAGCAGCCCCTTGTTGTAGAGCTCTTTCAGCGACCACCACTCGCTTTCAATGTAGTCGTTGTCAAGCGTCCTGTATGGGTGCTCAAGGTCTATCATATATGCTATCTTCTCTGTGAATTCATTCCATCTGCCTATGAAGCGGAATACGTCTGACCTGCAGTTGCCTGTGAATTTGTCGATGCCGTATGCAAGCACCTCTTTTTTTGAGTTGAGCCCAAGCTGCTTCTCAACCTGAACCTCAACAGGAAGCCCGTGGCAGTCCCAGCCGCCCTTTCTTGGGACAGCATAGCCATTCATGTATTTGTACCTGCAGAAAAGGTCCTTGAATACCCTTGCCTCCACGTGATGAAGCCCTGGAGGCGCGTTGGCTGTGGGGGGCCCTTCCAGGAATGAGAATGTCTTCCTCCTTTTTGAGGAGAGTATTTTCTCCTTTATTCCAGCAGATTTCCAAAACTCCGACAGCTTTGACTCTATCCTTTTGAAGTCATATTCTTTATCGGGCAATTGCGTCATTCAGCATCAAATCAGGCAGAATTCGCAGTTATATAAAAAAGTTGCCCCGGCTTCTGGCGTTTAAGGCGGAAAGCGATTATTTTTCCATTAGAAAGATTTTTAAAGGTGTAATAATAGTTTAATTAGAGAAAGTTAATTGGAGAAAGTGCCGCTGGCAGGTGGAGTTTAGGCAAAAAAGAAGTGGTAAAAAATGAAGCTTCTGGACTATAATGGAATTCTATCAAAAAGGTATGCGCTTGTTGCTGTCTTTTCAATCCTCGCGCTTTTGGCTTTCGCATCATCTGCAATGGCAGGATGCTGCTTTTTAAACAACTACCAAATCAGCATTAGCAAACCCAGCGCTCAAGAGTGCAGCGATGCAGGAGGCATTGCATTTTTTGATGCTGACTGCTCCAAGCCGGCATTAACTGCTTACACCCAGCCGCTGTGCTGCGTGATAAATGTTTCAAACACATTTAAGTGCTATTACGGCTCGCTTGCTTATTTCAATTATACAAGATATTCCAACGAATTAATGCAGTATGATTATGTCTGCCGTCCTGGTGATTATGGCGAGGACGGCTATAACGGCTGCATAAGTGACCCAATGGGCGGATGCCCCTCTCCTGCCCCAACGCCGAAATGCTCCCCTCTCGGTTGTTTGAATTATCTCAGTTCTTCCCTTTACTGCACTTACTCAGGCGCCATCATCTCAAACTGCTCATACTGCCTTGAAAATGATTGCGGCGGGCTTGTGTGCAATCAGGAAACCGGGCAGTGCGAAAACTTGGGAACCGGCTGCTCAGCAACAGGTTATTCGTGCTGCGCCAGTTGCGCTGATGAGAATAAGCAGAATTCAACCTTCAATTATGACTCAAGCAATCCAAGTTCAGACAGGTGCCCCTCAAACGCGCCGAAATGCTGCGAAAGCTGCGCAGTCCAGAATTACTGCTGCAAATATTCATGGCAGTGTTCATATGCTCTGCCCTCAATAGATACCTGTGCAGGCACCAACTGTGGTAGTGCCTGTGCAGAGCCGCAGTGCGTTTTAGGAGAAAGGATTAATAGCGAATCAAACATTAATAATCCTGTTTGCTGGTGCGGCGGAGAGGAAAAGAACACAACCAGCGACAGCGGCTATTGCTGTTACAGCGGATATTCGCAGGGGGCATGCTCAGAGCTTCAGCCCTCATTTTATGGAAATGTGACTTCCTCTGATGGAACAGCACTCAGCGGCGCAGTAGTTATAGTTGACAACTGGGGGGTCGCCAGCCAGAGAACAGGAAGCGACGGAAGTTATAGAATCTACGGATTATCCAATGGAAAATACACTCTGATTGCATACCTGCCAAATTATTACATCTCCTCAAAATCAGATTTGCAGTATGCCGGTTATTCTCTGAAGGAAGATTTTACATTAACCCCTGTGAATTCCGCGCAGTGCAATATGAACAGCCCCTCTAATGTGATAAGCAGCTTCAACGCAACAGCATATATGCAGGGCAAACCTGATGTGAAGCTTTCCTGGAATGGAATCTGCTCAGGGCTTATTGCTTCATACTACATAAAAAGAAATGATGCAAGCGCCTACAAGATGGTTGGAAATTCCGAGCAATACATAGACACCTCAGCCAGGTGGAACACCACATACAAATACTACATCAAGGCAAGATACAAAAACGGCAAGGAGACAACGCCAATAAATGTTTTTTTCACGACAGGAGACCCCCTCTGCGACGGCGTTTATCCAGGATATGAGTTCTGCGGCAATATTGTTTCAGGCAGGGTTCAGCAGAAGAACACTGAAGACGCAACTCTCAGGTTCACATGCAATGCACTTAACCAGGTTGTCAGCTCCGAATCCGCGCTTTACATAAATGGCATGGAAGATGGGTATGAAACAAACAACTGCAGCCTTTATGCTGAGGCTGAAGGCGCAGCGAGAAAGTGCGCCCTTACAAGGAGCGCTGAGGGAGAAGTGATTTCAAGGTGCATAAAAGTTAATGCTTGCGAAAACTCAGGAAACCCGTTCGGGCTCTTCTACCTGAAAGAGTCCTGCACCCAGGATTCATCCTGCTTCTTTGACTTTTCAAGAACAACAGTTGACTCCTGCAACTCGTGCAGGGCTGACTTGACATGCGCTGAGTTCACCTCGCAAGATGCCTGCGAGAATAATGCATGCGGGCTAAACTGCACTTGGGACTGCACAAATCCTGAGCTGGAAAAGGGCATATGCTACTCTCAGACAGGAAACGCGTCCTCCTGCGAGGCCTGCAATTCAATGTTTATGAATTGCGATGAGGAAGCGTGCTCAAAGCTTGGAAGCTGCATGATGAACAACGGGATTTGCTCCTCCTGCGCAGCAGCTGGAATCACAAGCTGTTCAAATTACACCACGCAGTATGACTGCGAGGGAAAGTCCTTTTCAAAAGCGGATTTTGAATACTGCAGCAATGGAAATCTCCAGTCAGCTTCAAGCACAAACGACGCCTGCAATATGCTCAGGTGCGCTTGGAACGACACTTCATGTGTGAAAGACGGAAATTATGACAAAGCAGACGATTGCGCAATCTACACCACTCCTTTCTCATTAATGAAGTGCAGGGCAGACAATACTCCTCCAATATCCTCAGTCCTCTCAATCAATTACTCGGACGGGCGGCTGCTCTTCAATATTTCACAAAATGAGAACATCTCCAAATTCTATTACTGCATAGATGACGCTGACTCCTGCTGCCCGCAGGACAGCAGTATTAACTTTGGACAATTCGGGCTGAGCAGATTTACAATATCCTCTCCATTTGATAACCAGCCGGGAACTTACTATCTGAGGTATTACGCAGTTGACATTTACAGCAATCAGGAGACAATAGAATCATACCCCATCATAATAACCACTGCTGAAAGTTCTTTGGTAGCATCTCTCAATTATTACTTCACCCAGGCTAGCAGGTATAACCTGACTGTTTTTGTTTACACAGACAAGAGAGCCAGCTGCAGCTTCGCCATTGACGGGGACGCTCAGAGTAAAGTATACAGAAATACATTCGGCTCTGAAGGCACTGACTTTGAGGCTGACTTCGCAAATCTGAACTATTCATCTTACCTGCTGACCCTCAACTGCACCTCAGGAGCCCTTACATATTATAACAAATACGTGCTGAAATACGGGCCTGCAATTAAATTCAACATCACTATCATAGGAGCCAAAATTATGGACGGAGTCCCGGCAGTTACTTACGGCGATTATGATGTGCTCATGAACTTCACAGAGCCAATCAATAGCATGGCGGCAGTTTACAGAATTGACTCATCTGCGTATGATTTCACTTATCTCTCATCAGATGACGATAAGATGAACTGGAAGTTCAGATTGAGCATTCCAAGGGGAAATAGCACTTTTGCCAAGATAAGGAAGGATGCAAGGATTTTCATAAATGCAATTGTTGCAGAAACAGGAAGCCCGCTTAGTGAGGAGGATTCCAATTCTCCTTACTTCACAATAGACACAAAGCCCCCTGTTCCTACAATAGTGATAGATGCCCCTGGCTATTGGTATTAATAGCGACAGATTATTTGTCCAAATTCATTATTAAAAAAGCGGTGATTGATTGCGCGTGCAGAATGGCGTTTGGATTGTTGTTTTAGTTGCGGCAATACTCGCAGTTCCAATAAGCGAAGCCATAACCGAAACCTCAGCAACAAGACCCAACTTCCTTGTAACCTTTGATGAGCCAACCACTATAAATTCCTATTCTCTAAAATCCCAGAGCGGGGATTCATACGGGCTTTCGCTGAATTCTTTGTCTGAAGAAAACATTTCCTACTTTTGCAGGTATAACGACAGCAGGGACCTGCAGTATGAGCGCATTTACACCTTCTCAACATTTTACTCTGACATTTTGGGAAATAACGATTCCAGCAGCCTTATTTTCAAGGTGACTGCCTGCGTTGACAATGACCATGATGGATTTTATGCTAATAATGGGATATGCCCTGATTCAAATGCATTGGACTGCAATGACAATGATGCATCCATAAACCCAAACGCCAGCGAGATTTGCGGAAATGATGTGGATGAGAACTGCGATGGCAATAAAATGCTGTGCCCTGTAAACCTGAGAGCGATAACAGCGTTTCCAAACCCGATAAACCTGACTGTCGGGGATTCAGTCCCGATAAATGTTTATGCATCCTACAGCGACGGCAGCAGCGGGAATCCCGTAAGCACATCTTCGCATTTCTCAGTCAATGACAGCAGCATTGCTCAAATGAATGGCAGCGCTGTCTACGGGCTAAAAAAGGGCTCGGCAAGGGTGCTCGTTTCCTACACTGAAAGCTCGGTAACAAGGAACACTTCTGTTTTGGTCAATGTTTATGATAAGTCAGATAATGTGACTTTCAGCTGGCTTAAGATAAATCCGACAAGAAGCAACTTCAAAGTGGGCGAGGTTGTCTGCGATGAGGAACTTCTGACTGCAGTATTATACCAATCCAACCCTGACGATTACGCTATTGTAAAGGGCTATAAGCTTATATCAGGCAACACTTCAGTAATAAGCATTGTCAATAATACCTGCATAAGCGCAAAGAATGCCGGATTTGCAAACGTGTGGGCTTCCTACAATGGATTGACATCCAATAATATCAGCGTGGGGGTTTGGGACTGGAGCGACACTCCCCCTACATTGAGAATAAGCCCGCAGTTTGCAGTGCTCTATCCTGAAAATGGCATTGCATTCAGCGCATACCTGAAGGGAGATGACGGGCTGAAGGATGTGACTGGTTCCTCTGAGTTTGCATCATCCAATCAGAATGTGCTGCAGAGAAGTTTAAATCCTCAAAATTCATTTGCCGCGCTCAGCGTTGGCAGAGCAGCAGTTTCTGCCCAATACGGGCTGGACGCCAACACCAACCTAAGGGCAGAAGCCAGCGTGCTCGTCCTTCCAGCCCCGGAAATAATGCTGTTGAACAATGAGCAGTATCCTGACCTGGGAGGGAGCGTATTCCTGAACAGGAGCAGGAATGTTGAGATAGTCACCTCAAGCGCCCATAACTCTGAATTTGGGCAGTGCTTTGCTGGCGAAAAAGCGGGTAACGTCGTATATTACCTGTATCCAATGAGCATGAACGAGGATGGCACATTCTCCGCATTCCTGAATGCCAGCTTTGGAAAAGAGATTTACGTGAAATGCAATGACACTTCAGGAAACTGGTTTGAGAACAAATTCAACCTTTATCCTTATGATGCCAAACCGGCGATAACAAGCGCTGGCGCGCCATCTGTTTATGAGAATCCTCTCCAGACAGTGCTTTCAGTTAAAACCAGCGAGCCGACAGCATGCAGGTATGATTCTGAAAGCAAAAATTATGATGAAATGGCAGATTACTTCCCGGGAGACAATGATTGGCTATACTCCGGGCACACCATCTCAAAAGGGGTTCTTCTTGACGGGCTTTCAGACCATTCAGATTATGTTTATTATGTGGCATGCAAGGGGCTTTCAGGGCTGATATCAGACACCGCAGAGATAAGGTTCAGTGTCAACACCTCTGCTCCTGCGGATATTATAATAGAATCCCCTCAGAGAAGCTGCGTGAGCGGTTCCTTTGATTTCAGAATCAGGGTAACCCAGACGCCTCAGGGCTGCAGTGCCGGAAATTCAACTGTTCTCAGCGAGATGAAGGCGCTGAAGCAGAGCATAACTGACCCGCATGTTTTCTACAGCTCAGGCAACGCATTCTCTGTAAGCGGGAACAGCACGCTTTTCAGCATACTCTGCCAGCTGAATGGTCCGAACACTGCGCTGGCTTCAAAAGAGATATTCATAGATGATTCCCAGCCGTATGTTTCTGTTGATGACTCTTCAGAGTTTAGCCAGAAGAATGTTTCGCCGTATGCTGACCGGCTTCATGTGAGAATAAAGGGTGGAGACCCGGGAGTCAGCTGCGGGCTGGACAGATACTCATACCAGGTTTATAAAAAGGGCTCTGGAACTGCAGTTTCAGAAAACACAAGCGTTTCGCTCAGCTCAAAAACCTCATTTGACAAATCCTTCTACATTGAGGACTTGGAGCTGGAAAACGGCACAGCATACTTTGTAAAAGTGTGGCTGGCTGACAACTCAGGCAGGATTGTCTCAAATTCCAGCGATGGAATAACTGTGGACACAACATTCAACCCGTGCTCTGACGGCGTAAAGGACGGCCTGGAAACAGATGTGGACTGCGGAAGCCAGGCGTGCGCTGTCCCCTGCGACGCTGGAAAGAACTGCACCATCAACCTGGACTGCAAGTCCGGGCTCTGCAACTCAAGCACAAAGAAATGCGCTGAGCTAAACGCCACCTGCTCTGACCAGAAGAAGAACGGCAACGAGACAGATGTTGACTGCGGTGGAAACTGCCCTGACTGCCTCTCTGGAAAGGGCTGCCTGAACAACTCCGACTGCAGGTCAGGAGCATGCGACAATTCAACGCACAAGTGCGTTCTCCCAAATTATTGCTCAAATGGGGTTCAGGACCCTTCTGAGACAGACAAGGACTGCGGGGGGAAATGCGACCCCTGCGGGCTGAACCAGAAATGCAAATATGATTCCGACTGCTCAAAAGACCTCGCATGCATAAACGGCGCCTGCCTTTTCAATATACTTCCTGATTTCTGCAGCAATAAAAAGATGGACAAAGATAAGGGTGAGACAGATATTGACTGCGGAGGATCCTGCGGCAAATGCAGTGGAGGGGACAGCTGCTTGGATAATCTTGACTGCAGCTCCGGAACCTGCGATAATGTGACTAAAACATGTTGGTTAAGCGACCACTGCAGCAACAATTTCAAAGATGGCGACGAAACAGATGTTGACTGTGGGGGAAGCTGTGGAAAGTGCGGCTCTGAAAAGGCGTGCTTAAAGGATTCTGACTGCACTTCGGGGTTTACATGTTCAGATGGAAATTGCAAGTCAAGCTCCCCCACTCTGCCTGAACACTGCGGCAATGGCGAGAAGGATGCTGACGAAACAGATGTGGACTGCGGGGGAAGCTGCAATCCATGCGCTGAGGGAAATGGCTGCACTGCCGACTCTGACTGCGAGAGCGGCTTTTCATGCGTTGAAAATGTCTGCTCAGCCGAGCAAAAAGCAGGCAAGAGCAGCAATCTTCTCCTGATTCTGCTTGTTCTTCTCCTTGTTGGCGGGGGAGCAGGGCTTTATTATTATTACGCCTCATCAAAGAAGAAATCAAAATCAAAGAAGGCGCTTTTGAAAGCGCCTCCTAGGTTCAATGTCCCGGGAGAGGAAAATCCATACGGCCCTCCCGAGGACCTTCCTTTGATATTAAGAAAGAGAAAAGAAGAAGAAAAAGGTGTGGGCCCGCTCATAAGCACCGCAGGCATGAATCCAGAGGACATTGCAAGGATAAGGGCTAAGATAAGGACTCAGGAGCGCGAGAGCATTTTCAATAAATTTGATAAGGGTGAAGGGGAGAAGAAGGCTGCAGAGAGCCCGATATATGAGCTTCCTGAAGAGAAGAAGGAAGAAAAAGAAGAAGCGAAGGAAAATAAAGAAGAGCCCGCTGCCAAGAAAAAACCTGAAGAGGAAAAGCAGCAAAAATATGCTGCTTCCGGCGTGTTTGAGGAGCTTGAAAAGATTTCCAGGAACAGGCCTGAAGCGAGGAAAAAAATATTTGAGGACCTGCAGAAAGTTGCAGAATCAAAGAAAAAGAGAAAGAGAAAACCCTCTAAGAAGAGGTAACAAAAATTCGCATAGCGAATTCCATAAAAAACCGTTGTTTTTTAGGACCCAAAAATCTTCGATTTTTGTGGTTTTGGAACATGAAAATCAAGATTTTCAGTTCAAGAAATCATTTGATTTCTTTGAACAAGAAATTCCAAAGGAATTTCTTTGTAATTTTTTATTTTCTAGGGCTGCCAAAAATGCTGTTTTACAAGAAAAGGAGCGAGTCAGATGTCCAGCTGAACTGGATATTCGTGCTCATTGCAGGCGCTGTCTTCCTGTTCATAGTTTTCAAGGCAGTAAGCCTTCAGCGGGAATCTGCATCAACTTCTGCCTCAGTCGGGATGAAAAGCAATTTTGAGGCGGCAGTTGCGGGTTCGATGACGCAGGAGGATTTTTCCGGGGAAATAGATGTGGGCAAAACTGGTATTAATTTTAGCTGCGGGCAAGCAGTTTTTAAGGGCATATCCCCTGCTGATTTGGGAGCTGCCTTTGCCCCTGGTGGCATAAGCTCTGATTCAGGAAAAGTGATAATCAAGGCGGCGCAGTGGAAATTTCCACTAAAGGCAGGAAATTTATTATACCTAACGTCGCCTAAAAATTCTTACCTGCTCGCAAAAAACAATGCACAATCCGCTGTTATTGATGAGGCAGATAAGAGGATGCCTGACTCAGTGGACAAGGCAATAATCAGTGCTGACAATGTTGATGAGTTAGCAGCAGAAATAAGCGGCAGGAAGGGAAAGGATATAAGATTGGTTTTCTTTGGAAAAGAAGAAGCAAAAAATCATTTTAATCTATTGAACAATGCTTCTATTATTGAGATTGAACCAAAAATCGGCGCTGCACTCAATTATGGCAATGTGACTTTTTACAACAAAGACAGAAGCAGCAACTCAACATACTATTTCGGGGACGAGATGATGGTGGCTGCAATCTACTCAGGCAGCATTGCTGATTATGAGTGCAGCGCTGCAAAGGCATTTGACAGGCTCTACTGGATTCTGAACATGTCGCAAATCAGGCTTGTGAAAATGGCTGAGGAATACTCCTCCTCTTCAAGCCAAGAGTGCTATAATCTCCTCAGTTCATCTGATTCAAATTCCGCAACATTCAGCATCCTGGAATTTATGGCTCTGATTTACCCGCTTACGAAGAACAGGGGGCTCGCGGGGATTTCTGATAAAAATGCAAAAAAAATTGCAGATTCTGAAAATTCGCTGGATTCTGCAAACAGCTTGCTGGTGAGGTTCTCATGCCCGTCAATCTACTAAAAAGGGACAGGGAAGGGCAGCTCAAGAGCCTTGAGACAGTTGCTGCAGTTGTGTTTTTCTCGCTGCTCCTCATTCTGGGCATAATATTTTTTTCAAGATTCCAGGCAGAGCAGGGCAGCCAGCAGAAGGAAGAGAGCGTGGCGCTGGACGCAGTTTCCCTTGCGCAGATTATTATTGAGATGCCTGAGATAAGGTGTGAGATGGACAACTGCATTGATATCTATAAGCTTGAGGCAGTGGCAGGGATTGCGAAAACAAGGGGGAATCTTTTCTACTCCAGCGCTTTCGGAAGCTATGCAAACTCAGTTTTATATGCTAACATAACTCTAAAAGAAATTTATCCTGAAGAGGGGAGCATTCTCCTATACAACAGGACAAAACCTGGAAGCAAGAGCAGCCAGCTTTTTGAGTTTCCGGTTTCAGCATACAACGCCACATCAGCCAGATACATCTTTTCAATGCTTTCAATAAGGAGATACATATGAGAAGGGCGCAGGTTGAGGCATTTGGGATAGCTATTGCAATTGTGCTCATAATATTCATAGTGCTGCTGTTCATCGGGTTCAGCGCAAACAGCAAGCCCTCTAATGTGAAGCAGGAAATCTCATACAACAAGCTCACCTGGGATTTTGTGAACGCAGTGATAAAGACAACCAGCACTTGCGAGGGTTACAGCATTCAGGATTTGCTGATGGACTGCGCAACTGCAGATGAAAAAATTTTATGCAATGGGAAAGATTCGTGCGAATATTCTCGGCAGGAAATAAACCAAACTCTCATTCGCTCGCTCGGCGCCAGGAATGATGATTACAACTTTTCTGTCAAATACAATGGCGCTCCGATTGGCATTAATAGCATATCAACAGACGGGATTTCTTCCTGCAGAAACTCCAACTATGCAACTGTTCCCCTCTCAACAGGAAGCGGAACCCTTGAGGTTTCTATAAGAATATGCGTTAAGTAGGACTGATAGCACTCCACTTTAATCATAAAAATCCGCTGAGAGCGTCCTACTCCGGACTAAAGTCCGGAGTTTGACCGGACGCTCTCTTAATCGCGGATTTTTAGGATGTAAAGAAAACCTTGAGGTTTTCTTGCACAAGAAAT
>Ga0210018_1001417_pt1 | contig 12509 bp, 10 predicted proteins | sample CryGeyCG2014_010_2_FD_183967 | JGI IMG/M metagenome (GOLD analysis project Ga0210018, IMG submission 183967) | Groundwater microbial communities from aquifer - Crystal Geyser CG09_land_8/20/14_0.10 (SPAdes) (version 2) | ecosystem: Environmental > Aquatic > Deep subsurface > Groundwater | place... | reverse complement strand
TTAAGCGAATTGCTTCTTTACCCCGTTAGATAGTTATCTAACGGGGACCATCAGATATTAGTCCGCCTTTCAACGGATTATGTCTGACTCAAAGGTAGGTAATCAAGGTATTACTAACTCGTTCGCCACTGCCAGCTCTTTCTTGCGAAAGGGCTAGCCGTTTGACTTGCATGCCTTATCCACGCCGCCAGCGTTCATCCTGAGCTAGGATCAAACTCTCAAATAAATGTCAAAAATTTTCAAGTCTAGAGACGTAGAAAATTTTTGTTACAGTTATTTGACCCCGTTAGATAGCGCTTCGCGCATCTAATGGGGTTCTCAAAATTGTAACAAAAGTTTCTACATCTTCGGCTTGAAACTTTTGACAATTTTGGAATTGGGGCAACCAGAAAAATTCTGGTTGCTATTCTGTTTTCAAAGAACTTTCCAAAACTTACCTATCTCAATCTTTACATAATCAATACTATCTAATAGTAGAAGGTCTTGTCAAGCGAAAAAAACAATGCTAAGATATATCAGCGAATAAACGAATTCGTATATTCGCTTATTCGTATAGGATTCGCTATTCGTTGATTATGAAACGAGATATCCATCCAAAATATTATCCAAAAGCAAAAGTCCGCTGCGCTTGCGGTAATACCTTTACTATTGGTTCCACAAAGCCTGAAATTCAGGTGGAAATTTGTTATGCTTGCCATCCGTTCTATACAGGTAAAAAGGTTTTAATTGACACGGCTGGCAGAGTAGAAAAATTCAAAGCCCGGAGAGCGAAAGCTGCAATTATTTCCAGACCAATCAAAAAAATTAGAAAGAACCAAAAAATAAAGATAACCAGCGAATAACGAATTTATTACGAATTTACCTGCCCGCCATTGCCTTTTTGATGATTTTAGCAGAAATAATATTATAGAGATATTTCCGCAATTACCCGTAAGACCAGGAATAGGCGTTGGCAGGCGGGCGAATAAACGAATTCGTATATTCGCTTATTCGTACGGATTCGCTATTCGTTGATTTATGGACAAAGTTATTTTAGAAATTCGCGCTGGGGTGGGCGGTGAAGAAGCCGCTATTTTTGCTGGTGATTTAACAAGGATGTATCAAAAGTATTCAGCTAAACAAAACTGGAAATTTGCTATTGTTGACTTTAATCAAACCTCGCTCGATGGATATAAAACTCTTATTGCGGAAATTGAAAGTCCTTTGACGGCTTCGGAACAAAATCTCATAGAGATTTTGAAAAATGAATCCGGAGTTCACCGCATCCAAAGAATACCAAAAACCGAAAAATCCGGCCGTGTTCATACTTCAACCGCTTCGGTCGCTGTCCTCCCTGAGATAGAACAAAAAGAAATCCAAATAAATCCTAGTGATTTAGAAATCTCTTTCTTCCGAGCCTCTGGTCCTGGTGGTCAAAATGTTAATAAGGTTGAAACCGCTGTCCGAATTGTTCATAAGTCAACTGGTATTGTAGTGGCTTCCCAGGCTGGCCGCTCCCAGCACGCCAATCGCGAACAGGCAATGAATATTCTACGAGCGAAACTTTACGAAAAGAAACGGCTGGCAGAGCAAGCAATATTAGGCAATCTCCGCCAAGATCAAATCGGCACTGCTGAACGAGCAGAGAAAATTAGAACTTACAATTTCCCTCAAGACCGAATCACCGATCATCGTCTCAATAAATCTTGGCATAATATAGAAAAAATTATGAATGGCGACCTAGACCCAATAATTAAGGCCTGTCAAACATGGAGTTAATCGCTCAAAAAAGAAATATATTTGGAAAATCAGTTAGTCGTCTTAGAAAAAACGGCTTAATTCCGGCTGAGCTTTATGGCCATGACATAGAAAATATCCATCTGAGTTTGCCAAGAAAAGAATTTTCCGAAGTGTTTAAACGGGCTGGTGAAAATGAAATTATTAATCTGGTGATTGACGATAAAAAAATACCCGCTCTTATTCATGAAACTCAGGTCAATTCCCTAACTGACGAAGTTATCCATGTTGACCTCTATCAAATTAAGATGACAGAAAAAATTACTGTTAATGTGCCGCTTGAATTTATAAATGATGCTCCGGCAGTCAAAGAAAAAGACGGTGTTTTAGTGAAAGCGATGCATGAGATAAAAATTGAAGCTTTGCCAGGTAATCTTTGTCACTCTATTAAAGTAGATTTATCTTCTCTTGATGATATTGGAAAAAGTATCTATGTAAATAATCTCTTTATCCCATCTGAGGTAAAAGTATTGGTGGACCCCAAAACCGTAGTGGCGACAATAGCTGAGAAAGCTAAGGAAGAAGCAGCCCCAGCAGAAGAAGTAAAAATAGAAGAAATTGTTACTGAAGCAGAAGAAAAGCGCGTCAAAGAAGAAAAAGAAAAAGCCAAAGCAGAAACAATTAATAAATCAGAAGAATAGTATTATGTCAAAGCCCTCTTTCTTAATTGACATTAAAAACAGAAAAATAGCCTCAATAAGGACAGTTAAAGCAAAAATTTTTCTCTCCGGACCAAGAGTTATTCATATTCCCCTTAAAAAGATACTAAATGGGGGTCTTATACTTTTTGCTGTTTTTTCTTTGATTTCTGGCTTTGCCCAAGCTCCAATTAATAAAAGCTCATTAGCTCAGTCATCTCAAAATATCGAACAAGAAAGACAATATTGGGAGGCTCAACTCCAGGAGCTGGAAAAACAAATTGACCAACACGAAAAAACAATTGAAGCCTACAAAAAACAAGGGAGTACTCTAACAAATGAAATAAAACGCCTAGAAGAAAAAATCAAACAGCTAACCCTCCAAATTAAAGCCGTTAAATTTAGCTTAAAAAAACTTAGTCAAGAAATTGCTGAAACTACAGTTCAAATTTCTTCAACTGAAAATGAACTGGCTTTTAATAAAGAGGCTCTAACAAAAACCCTAAGATTGCTCTACGAAACTGGCGATGAAGGGCTAATTGATATTATTTTAAAAAATCCAAAGTTTTCAGATTTTTACGCGGAGGTAAACAATCTTTTAGTAGTCAAAGACAACTTAAAAGAGACTGTTCAAAAAATAATCGAGCTTCATCAAAAATTAGTTGACCAAAAAGAACAATTAGCTTTAGAAAAAACTGACGTCGAAGAATTAAAAGCCTGGCAAGAAAGCCAAAAAACAAATATTAAAAAAACTCAAGACGAAAAATCCAACCTTTTAAGTGTTACTAAAGGCCAAGAGGTAAAATACCAGCAAATCCTGAAAGAAACTGAAAAAACTGCCGCTGAAATTAGAAGTAGAATTTTTAAACTTTTAGGCGGTGGCGAAATGACTTTTGAGGAAGCTTATAAAATTGCAAAAATGGCTGAAGGCGCGACTGGCGTCAGAGCCGCTTTTCTTCTGGCTATTCTTCAAGGAGAATCAGCCCTCGGCAAAAATGTCGGCCGGTGCACATATAATCAAATTATGCGGGGTGGAACAATGGCAATGAATCCAACAAGAGATATCCCAATATTTTTACAATTAATGCAAGAATTAGGAATAAATCCTTCATCAGTTACGGTTTCTTGCCCGAATGCAGATGGAACTTATGGTGGCGCAATGGGGCCGGCTCAATTTATCCCCTCTACCTGGAATGCGTATAAAAATAGCATTTCTACAGTCACAGGAAATAAACCGGCTAATCCATGGAATAATGCCGATGCTTTTGTTGCCGCCGCTCTTTATTTAAAGGACTTAGGAGCAGGCCAACAGACAGTCGCTGCCGAAAGAAAGGCCGCGGCAAAATATTACTCAGGAAGCAGGTGGGCAAACCACTTATGGGATTACGGCCAAGCAGCCGTTAATCGCGCTCAAGGTTTTGCAGAAGACATCAAAACAATTACTTCTTAGTTAAATTCGATTGAAAATTCGCAATTTTCTCTCCACTAAGGTTTCAATGTCGGAAATTACTTCCGGCATTATTTTATACGGAGCGATTTCTTCGGGATTGTTTTCTAGTGATTTTTCTAAAGAGTTTCTCCAAGTCAATCGAACTTCGGTGGAAATGTGAACGATTGAAATACCGGCCTCAATAGCTTTAATCAATTGGTTTTTATCAATTCCCGAACCGCCATGAAGCACTAAAGGAACATCCGCTAATTTTCTTATTTCTTTTATTCTTTCAATATCTAATTTTTCACCTCTTAATCCCATTTCCCCTTGAATATTTCCTACCGCTGGTCCTAATAAATCAACTTTGGTTTTGTTGACAAACTGACTCGCAATTTGGGGGTCAGTTAGATTAGCTTCAGGAATATCTTTTAAATCAAGATTGCCTTCAATCAACATTTTAGGATTAATGTTTTTAATATAATCAACTACTTCTTTGGTTTTTAAAATATTCTCTTCTAAGGATAAATTACTGGCATCAAAAGTTATCGAATCAAAACCAGCCTCAACGGCATCTTTGGCTTTATCTAAAGAATGAGTGTGGTCAGCGTTTAAAAAAATTTCCAATCCTTCTTCTCTCAAACTTTTTATCAGAGCGGAAATTTGTTTTAAACCAATAAACTCTCTTTCGCCCTCGGAAACAGCAACTATCACCGGTATTTTTTCTCTTCTCGCTACATTTGCTACCGCTTTTAGCATTTCCAAATTAGAAACATTAAAATGCCCAATGGCCTTTTTATTTTTCTTGGCTTCTAAGATTGCTTCTCGTAAAGTGATCATGCCTTAATTTAAATCCAAATGACAAAATCCAAATAACAAATCAATGGCTAAAATCCAAAATCTAAATTTTTGACATTTGAGCTTTGACATTTGAGTTTTTAATTATATTGTGAACCATCCCTTGATAATATTTTCTTTTATTGCCTCTTCCATTTTATCTTTTCCAAAATATTCGGAAAAAATTTTATTCCAAAGCGCTTCCTGGTGATGATAAAGATATTTTATCATTTCTTTTTCTTTAACCAATGACATCGCTGTATCAACCAAATTAAAACTCACCAAAACATCGTTGCCGCTTAAAGAGGATGAATCGGTTTTAAAATAATCGCCCACCCAGTTTAGATTTCCCCAAAAAGAAAGTTCAAGCGAGAACCCATCAAGCAGTTCTCCTGCTTTTACCAAACTATTTTCTGCCTTTTCCCAGTGAATCGCTTCTGGGTTAATGTGGGGTTCAAATAATCGCCAATCATTTTCATCGTCTTTGGCTAAATATCTTTGAATAATCAACCATTGACTTCTCTCTGAAGGGTTTAATTTTTCTTCAATTACTTGACCCTGAAGAAGACTTACTAAGCCAGAAGAAAAATTTTCTTCCCTAAGATTCCTAAAAATATCGGCGTAAAAAGAAACTTCATGGAAATAATGAAGGAGCAAACTAAAATTTCTGATTAATTCTCCAGAAACGCCCAAAGAAACCGGAATAATAAAAATCACTCCCAATTCTTTAAGGTGAGAAATGTTGTGGTATTTCTTTTTAATAAAATCTTCATCTTCGGTGGCAGCAGCGACAATTTTTGGATTAATAGTTAAGGTTTTAATTTCTCGTTCTTCAAAATCCGAGGGTTTTAAATTTTTATATTCTGGTAAAAATATTTTGTTCAGCCACTCGTTGCCTTCTATGAACCTCAAGCTAGAGAAAACTTCAAAGATATTTTCTCTATTTAAAAGCTCTTTAATATTATTGTAGCCAAAAACTTTAATGACTTTTGGGGGCGGATTTTTCTCTAAAAGCTCTTTAGCTTTGTCTATTTTTAGAAAAAAACTTTTTTGAGAATTAACAATTTTTCTTGCTGCTTCCAAAATACTATTACAACCATCTACTGTTGCTAACAATGGTCTCTTTAGCGCTTCAAAAAGCAAATTATCATCAGCTTCAATTTTAGAAATTAAAGCATCATTAATTTCACCTGCTGGCGCTTCAGCGCTAACACCTAAAACATTTAGAGATTCCTGTATTCTTTTAGAATTTTCCTCAACAATATCTTTCATTCCCTCATCTTTACGGGTTATTCCTGAAAGCTTTTTTTCTAAATCGCAAATTCTTTCTTCACCAGCGCGCAAAATTTTAGCAATTTTTGAACAAGCCTTCTCCATTTTTTTAATTTATTATGTAAGATTCCCAGCGCCGTTCTTTTTCAAAATCTCTCTTTGTCAAAATTCCAGTGTTAGCGCCAATTTTTTCCACCACACCTGCCGCATTTGCCAAACCCAGACAAATTGCATATTCAATATCTCCAGCTTTTAGCTTTGCCTGCCTGCCGGCAAGGCAGGAGCTTTTAGCTTTTAGTAGTCCGCTTACAAATCCGCTTCCGAAAGCGTCGCCAGCGCCGGTTCGGTCATACGCTTTTTGCGGAAAAATTCCGGCTCTATAAATATTTCTCCCATCAGAAACAGAAACACCTTTAACTCCCTTTGTCATCACGACAATGCCGTCAACTAATTTATCTAATTTCTTGAAAATTTCTTTTTCCCCGCCTGCTTCGCTATGCGAAGCATTGCGGGCAGGTTTTTGATAAGGAACCCCGGTCAAATAAGACGCCTCTTCCTGATTTAATAAAAACACATCGTAATTTTTCAATAATTTTGGATTGGCTTTTAATATTTTTAAATCCGCCAAGCTTGGATTACCAGCTAGTTTTATTTTAGCGCTATTAACAGCGCTAAAAATCTTCTCTAAAAGCTTTTTATTGCCAGATAAAGTCCCAACAAAAAACCACTTGGTTTTAATCTTACTCCAAGGGATTTGTTTTTCATTAATATTTCTGCCAGCTCCTTTGTAATCCAAAATTGTCCGCTCGCCATTGGACAAAAGAATTACCGAAAGAGCCGTGCCGATTTCTTTATCTTTCTGATGCAAACTTGTATCAATTTTTTCTTTTTTGAGAAAATCTAAAATGTCCTTGCCGAACAAATCGTCGCCAATTCTAAAAATCGCTCCAGTTTTTAACCCTTGCCGCGAAAAAGTGACCGCAGTATTCACCGCCGACCCGCCATTAAATAAATCGGCTTCGGAAACATTGTTTTTTGACGCTAGCCCTAAACAAATCCCCTTGCCGGTCTTAAAATCGCCGGATTTACAATTTACGAAATTGATCCCTTGTAAAAATATATCTTTTGCCGCACTACCGATTGTAATAATGTCGTGCATAAAAGTTCTTGCCTACCAACAGGTAAACTATTTTCTAGCTTCTGCTTCTTTGATAATTGCTACCGATGAACTTGTTCCAATAATATCCGCGCCGGCTTCTAAAGCTTTTTCAACATCGCTTAATGTCTTTATATTTCCCGCTGCTTTTACTAATAAATCTGGCGCTCCTTGACGCATTAATCTTAAATGTCGGCATTTTTCTTCAATTTCTCTATTCTCTAATGGATCTTTAAAAGTTGCTGTTTTTACACAAATCGCTCCAGATTCCTGAATAATTGCTGAAGCCTTTAAAATTTCCTCATCAGTCAAATAGCCGGATCCGATAATTACTTTTGTATCGCCAATCTTGCAGATTTCTTTCAAATCGCTTAAAACTTTTTCGTATCTTTCATATTTCAAATCAACGATATTCATCACAATATCCAAATCATCTGCGCCGTCTTCTTTGGCTTTTTTCGCCATCGCAATTCTGTCTTCAAAAAGTGAAAGTCCCATCGGCGGGTCCAACAAAACCACAACCTTTATACTTGTCCCATTTAACTGTTGCCTGACGAATTTCACCCATCCCAGATTAACGCAAACTCCGCGAAACCCGTATTGCTTCGCTTCCTCGCAGGTTTTTCTGATATCCGTTTCAGTCGCTTCCAGCTTAATATTCGTATGGTCTAATTTTTTAGCGAGTTCTTTAGAATCCATATAAAAATTATATCAAATCACTATTATAAATTAAACTAATCATCCACAATCTCCGGCTGGAATGTCTTTGTAAATTTTATCTTTATCGGCTCAACCTCAACGATTTTTTTATCTTCCACTAAAACCTTTAACATTGACCCTTCTTTCGTTTCTTCGGAAAAATTCTGATCAAATATAAAATTGCCTAAACTATAGGCGATGTATTTATCTTTGTATTTTTCAATTTCCTGCACGACGTGGGGATGATGGCCGACAATTAAATCCGCTCCGGCGTCAATCAAGCTGTGTGCCAAATTCTTTTGAAAACTGCTCGCTTTCGCCTGATATTCTATCCCCCAATGGATTGAAACGAATAATAATTTTCCTAGATTTTTTTCTTTTAGATTTTTTACAAGCTCTAATAACTTTTCTTTGCCGCAATTGAAATCGTATGTTTGGTTTATCCCGACAAAAACAAATTTATCATCAGAAAAAATATCTTTTTTATCGCAACCAACCGGGTCGCCGAAATAATTTATTTCTGCTTGTCCCAAAAAACTTTTTGTTTCTTCTAACCTTATATTGCCGGCGTTTAAGGTGTGATTGTTTGCCAAAGATAAAATATTGAAATGAGCAAACTTTAACCCTTCAATAATATTCCTGTCAAAATTGAAAGTTAAAGATGTTTTTCCATAATCAATCGGATGCTCCACAATCGGTCCTTCTAAATTTCCGACAACATAATCAATCCCTCTTAAAACATTCTCTATTTTTTCGAAAGGATAAAAAACACTATTCTTTTTCATCTGATATTCTATCCCCCTGTCAAACATCATATCGCCGACAAAAAGAAGCGTTTGGTAGCCAAAATCTCCACCCGCTAGAGGAAAATTCTCCCCGCCACCGAAGAGGACGCTAAAATAAGAAGTTGTACTTTGCAAATTTTTATCTACTGAGAAATCTTGAGAGTTTTTATGGTCAATTACAAAATTACCTTCTTTACCCCTTAATTTTGCAAAATATCTAACCACATACAAACACTGAGGACAATCAACTTCTATATTGGAAAATTTATTTCCTTCAAAATTTAATAATACTCTTATTGATTTTTTATCATGAAAATCTGCAATATTTTGGGGCAGATAGTGAGAGAAATCAACGCTTGCCAAAACAAAAGAATCCATCGGCAACGAAACATTAAGTTTTTCGGTAAAAACTCTACTGTCTTCTATAGAAAATTTCGCTGGAATTAAAAAGGAATCAATTTTCGCGTCTGGAAAATATTTTTTCAAATATGGCAGAATATTCGTAATACCATGGTCCTCTTTAACAAGTACTTCATCATTAATTGGTTTATTTCCATATAAAGAAGCTTGGTTAAAATGATCGGGGCTTAATAAAACAATTTCTTGAATAGATTTTGATTTTGATAATGCTTGAAAAAAGCCCTCTATAATAGAGTTGGCTAAAAGATGGTGCGGAACAACCCCGCTAACGTAGCTTGCCGTCGAAGTTTTATTAACTTCGCCGCCTTTTTCGGGTTTTTTTATTATTTGTATAAAGAGTAAAACAACGCAAACTAAAACTATAACGGCGAAAAAAAACAAAATTATTTTTTTCTTATAAGACAACTATTTTGAAAAACTATTTATCCACTCCGGAGCTGCTGGAGGATTTGTCTTTAACATTTCTCGCCACTGTTCATCGGTTAATCTATTTTCCATCGGCTGCTTGAACTCGTAATAACTAAATACTGGCCCAACTCCAACCAAAATATAATTACCAGGGAGTTTATAAGCTGCGATTAATGTCTTTATATAACCCACTCCTTCCTCTAACACTTTTTTTGTATTGCCATCAGTATGAACATCAGCAACTAAAGTAGGCTTGAACATATTTGGATCTTTTTGAGCATCACGACCCGCGCCTAGAAGACTATTATTTAAATCTTCTAAAGACGGTCCAAAAGAAGAAATAAAATTATAGTCAGCTTCGTTTAACTCTTTGTTTTCTAATTCTGTTTTTGAAATACTTAGAAGTTTAGATAAAATATCTCCAAATCTTTTTAGCGAATTGCCTACTCCAATCTTTTCTATCTCATCTTTCGTTAATAATCCTAGCAATCCTTTTTCGGTCATTTTCGTCAAATTCAATAATCTGGAATAAAATTCCGGCGTTGGCTCAACATAGCCAACAATCTTTGGCTCTTCCCACCCTCCACGTTCTGCCATCGTATAGCTTTGTTTAACATATAATATCGTATCGTGCCTTAGTTCTGTCCAGGAAGCTAAAGCCGTGTTTAATTCTTTATCCTGCCAGGCGGTCGTCTGCATAAAAGATTGATAGCCACTGCCGACCGGCGTTATCAAAGATTTCAAAACATATAGCCAATTCCAATAAAGATTTTTATACCAGTCTGTTTCCGGAATGGCATCAATTTCTTTCTTTAAATCATTAAATTGTTTGTCGTAATCAGAATAATCCGCATCTCCCAGATTTTTAATAATCTGTTTAGCCCTCTCTGAACCGAATAAAGCCATAATATCTAAGCCCCTCGGGAAGCCACGCACTTCTCTACCGATGTCTGTAACTACATAAGTAAAAGGTTTATTTTCTTTCTTGCCTATATACTCACCTGAATATGGAGAAACTATTCTTGAAAAAAACCCAGAATCAACTACGAATCGCTGCCCCATCATTCTAAATCCTTGAGTATTGGCAAGAAGCTGATCCGCTTGTTTTTTCAATGTCTGTATTTGCTCATCGCTTAATGGCGGTTGAGGCACAATTAATGTCGCGTTTCCTAAGCCGCTATAAATTTTGGGTTTCGGCAATTCTTCTAATAAGCTTTTTATATCGCTAAAATTGCTAATAATTTTATTTAAGCCTATATCGGCTCCATTAAAAAAGTTTTTAAGCGTTGCGCTATATTCTAAGGGCCCCAAATCATCAGAAAAGCCGACAAAATAAGAGGTAATTGCATAAATTTTCTTCCAACTTTTTTGAATATCGCCATCTAAAGCAAATTTTCTTGCTAGAATCAATGATTGTAATGTTTGAATCTTAGCATTTTTCTCAGAAATAAATCCATCCTGATCTCCAAACTGACATTTATTTTCCGCAAGATTTGGCGATCCTTTTATCAAATTCGTTATTCTGCCGTACCACATCATTGCCTTAAAATAGTTTTTTAATTTTTCTGTTTTCGTATAATGGCCCCGAGGAACATATTGCGAATAATCTTCTTTATAGAGAAATATTGGCGAACAATCCCATCCTTTATGGTCATCCATTAAGCTTATTTCTTTGTTAACCTGGTCTTTCACAAAATCAGGAATTGTAAAAGAATATTTTTGCGTTTCTTTTTGCCCAAATAGAGAAAAAGTTCCTTCTTCTATCGCCTTATTATATATTTTTTGGCAATAATCATTTGGGGCAGAACACCCAACTTGGTTTTTCACATTTTCTGAAGAAACGGTTTGGTCTGCTTTCGGTTTTAACAATTCCAAAATAACACTAAGATAAGCAATATTTCTGTTTGCCGCTTCTTTTAGCGTGGGGTCGGCCGTGCTTTGATAAACTTGTAGCGAATCGTCAAAAAACTTTTTACTCATCTGCCAGATATCTTCATAAAAAATATCTTTCTCCATTCGCATTAAGGCGGTGTCAAAAAATACATGATAATAGTGAAGTAAACTGTCAGTAGTTATAAAAACTGGCAGATCTCTACCTTCTAATTGGCCATAGAAATCAGCAAAGTCTTCTTTAGAAAAATCTTGGTTATCAAAAACAACGAAGCCGTTATTTTTTAATAAATTTTTAACTTGATCACTTAAATCAATTTTTTCTGAAAATTTTTGCCAATTAGAAATATCTTTTTCTAAGTTTAAAGGTAAATTATAGGCCGGAATTTGCGGATTAACTTGTAGTTTTTCGCTAGAAATATCGCCTGGCTGGATAAGTGTTTTTGATAATGCTAATGTGGCTAAGGTTTGATTAGAAATAACGTTTTGATTTTCAATTGGTTTTTCGATTTTTGGTTTATTAACTATAAAATACCAATAAATAAGTCCTCCTCCAGCTAGCAAAACAATTAAAACTGCCGTTAGCAATACAAAAATTTTATTCTTTGACTTACTCCTTATATTGAGCGGTTTATCCCCAATTTTCGTTTCTGTTTTTATCTCTATTTCCCCTTGAGGTATGCTTGATGCCCTTGTTTTATTAAAAGCTTCGTTAATATCCGCCTCCTGCCAACCACTAGAAATTAAATTCTTTTTAATTTCTGTCTCACTAACGCCCTTGGAAAGAAGGTCTTTAATATAAGTCAAAATTTCATTATTTATCATATTGATAGGTATATTTATTATTTTAACATATTTAAATATTTTCTCCGGCTTTTAAAATATGATTTACCAAAGTTGTTACATACCCCCATTCGTTGTCATACCAAGCCAAAACTTTTACCAAATTACCGTCAATCACTTTGGTAAAAGGTAAATCAACCATGGCGGCGGCATTAACGCCGATAATATCGGATGAAACCAGCGGCTCTTCGGAAACTTGTAAAATCCCCTGCCATTTCTCCGAAGCCGCGGCTTTTTTAAAAATTTCGTTTATTTCTTCAACTGATGTTTTCTTTTTTGAAATAAAAGTAATATCAGCGATAGAGCCACAAACAATTGGCACCCGAATCGCAATGCCATCAAACTTGCCATCAACT
>Ga0210018_1001415_pt1 | contig 12510 bp, 10 predicted proteins | sample CryGeyCG2014_010_2_FD_183967 | JGI IMG/M metagenome (GOLD analysis project Ga0210018, IMG submission 183967) | Groundwater microbial communities from aquifer - Crystal Geyser CG09_land_8/20/14_0.10 (SPAdes) (version 2) | ecosystem: Environmental > Aquatic > Deep subsurface > Groundwater | place... | reverse complement strand
AACAGACTCCTTAACTCATAAAAAACCTAACTGAAATTTTGTGGTAAAATTAGTAACTATTGACGTTTTAACTATTGACGTCGGACGTCAATATAAGTTTAAACATGCTTTGGGACAAAACAGCCGGCAAATACCAAGGGTCCTGTGATGCTTATGGTCGGTGTAATTCATTTTAAAGCCTCTAAACTGTTACCAATGTGCCCATAAATTGACAAACAGGAAAATAAGGATATAATAAAAAATATCTATCGATGTCGGACGTCAATATAAATCACTCAATGAGTCATATAAACGAAAATCAACATGAAATTAAAAAATAATAACAAATTATCTGCTATTGAAAAAATTTATCAAAAAATTTTGGAGGTATATCCATTTTTGACTAAAATAGAGAAAAAAGTTTTTGAAAAAAAGGCTAAGATTATTTTAGGTGAATCTAAATATAAAAAATTAGAAACCGAAAATACAATTAAAAATTTATTAGCTCTTTTAAATGGAAATGGCCATGCGGATATTAAAGAATGGTATAAGCCGAATCGTAATTTTATGCGTGAAGCAAAAATTAAAAAATTGCCTTTCTTTAAAATTGAGAATCGAGTTCTTTACATTAAAATTCCGTCATGGGCGATGTGGCTAGGAAAAATCGACAAAAAATTAAATAGATTTTGCCAAAAAAATATTGAGAAGTATGACGCCATTATTATTGATGTACGAGAGAATCAAGGCGGATCGTCAAGAATCGCTCATAACTTCGCTAATATTTTTTTTAAAAAGACCGTTGTTTATGGTAAATTTATTAAGAAAAAAGAAAGTGGAAAATTAATAACTACAATCGGCAAGCTTAAACCAAATAAGAAGATTTTTATTGACAAACCTATTTTAATTTTAATTTCAAAAAAATGTTTTAGTTCAAATGAATTATTTCTCGCGCCATTTAAAATTTCAAAAAGAGCTATTTTGGTAGGCGAACCTACTACTGGCGGAAGCGCTAATCCAATATCAGAAATAATTAAAATCTCTGGAAAAAAGTTTGTTATCAGAATTCCAACTTGGAGATTTTTCTTAAAAGGAGAAAAACGACCAATTGAAAAAACGAGGATTAATCCAGATATTATTTATAAAAGTAAAAATATAGAAAAATTTGCAAAAAGTTATTTAATGAAGACCGTTATAAATTAGACGATGCATCAATAAGGTAGTTTAATTATAAGAAACGGGATAGAATTAATAAATTCTATCCCGTTAATTTTATGAGGTTAAATATCGAGATTACATTAGCAATCTTGGCCACAACCAGAATCGGCTGGGCAGCCATCACCTCCTCCTGTGTCAGCATTACAATCATCTCCCGGGCAACTTCCTCCGTGGAAACATACAGAACTTGCATTATTGCCGCCATCAAGAACAATTTCATTTGGTAAAATTGCTCTTTTAACCTCGATAACCTCACTTTCTCCCCTTTTACCTTCTCTCCTTTTCATAATTCTTACCCCCTTTTTTTTTGTCGACCTAACTTAAACGCCGCTATCTCTAGCAATCTTTTTGATAAGAATTGGTACAATAGCTCGAGTGAATCCACAATAGGATAGGTCTTTCTCAAAAAAATTACAAAAGACGTGGACTGCTTTAACTGCACATCCTCCAGCGCATACATACCGCGCGAAACAGTTTTTGCATTTAGGAAGCAAATCAGCGTGACGAGCTCGCATCGTCTTTATTTTACTTTTATCAAGATTGAAACGATGTTTTTCTTTAACGTAATGACCGAGAGCAAAAGTTTTAGCATTTTTGTCGTTTCTATCGACTACTTCAAGACAGCCACTTAATAAGCCATCGTGAGTGGCTAGCATTGAATGCGCACTAGCTGCACCACAGAAGTAACCAATACCTCTGGTAAAATGTATTAGATGCCCATTGTAGATTCGAATCCCATATTTCTTACAAGTATCGATTGCTTGCAGAAATTTGGTAAGTAATTCTTTTTTTACTGGTGGGTAGACATTGTATTGACTTTTCTCGCCAAATTTTGCAACTTTATAGAAGCGCCCATGCGGAAAAAGTGGCTCTAGATGAATATTTTTAACTCCAAGTTTAGCAAAGTACTTTATAATCGTGACAACATCATCTTTTGGTGAATAGGTTAGTCGGATGGTGAAGGGGTAATGTTGAGAAACAAGTAAATGGACATTTCTTTCAACAATTTTACTTGAGCCGTTGCCATTTGCCAGTGGGCGATTACGATCTTGAATCTTTGAAGGGCCATCCATGGAGATAGAGATAGCAAATTTTTTTGTCATCATCCAAGTCATGAATTTAGAACTAGCCGTACCATTAGTTGTAATAAGATAATGAACTGGACGCCCGTCTCGATTTTTTTCAGTAAATGCTACAACCTTACGAATGGTTTCCTCTTCTAATGTTGGCTCGCCACCGCCATGAAAAGTAATGCGGATTTTTTTATCAGGTAATTGTTTTAAAAAATATTTAACCGCATCAATAGCAAGTTCTAATGGCATGCTTGATCCGTGGCTTGTAGGGCTAGCGTAGCAATAAATACATCGAAGGTTACAACGTCTAGTTAAAAGAAGTGTCAACGAGTGAAAACCAGTCCAGTTTGATCTTTTACAAACATTCTCAGAAATCGGTTTGAAAAAACCTTTATTTAAACAAGCCTGGTAGAGAGAAGAACCTTTTGTAGGGAAAGCAGGTACACGGCTGATAAGATTGGTAAATGGAGAATAGACGATGTGAGACTTCCCATCTTTTAAAACAAAAGTATCCTGATAGAGAGAAATTGAGTTTTTCATTTTTTTCCTCCTTTATTTTTAAAGAAAATTAGTTTTGATACTAAAATCCTAGCAAAAATTTTAATTTTTTCAATCCTATATATGAAATGAAGACTATCGAGTGATGGCTATAGAGTCCTGGTCTCCATAGTTTTGAAGTTTCAGGGCTTTTCTTTTTTAAAAGATCGTTTATAATTAAATTACCTTAGTGTTAAGTTTAAATAGTAGATTTAATTTCAAGGTTCTGGCGAAGCCAGGTTCTTATAATTAAACTACTTTAAAAAATATATCAGAAGTTTAATTTCCTGGCTACGCCGAAGCGCTACGCCAAGGCGAGCAAGGTTCTGCGAGCGGAGTGAGCAGGTTCTTATAGCTCCGCATAAATATTATTCAAGAGGAGCTTCAAGGTTCTGCGAGCGAAGCGAGCAGGTTCTTATAATTAAACCACCGCTCATCTCCTTACAAGTTTTAAAAAGAGTGGTATAATTTTAGCGAATTCTAAATAAAAAATATGCGGTTATTTAATCAAAAGCCAAGTAGAAAAAAACTCGTTTTTATTTTAATAATAATGAGTTTTGTCTTGGTTCTTTTTTTAGTTCCGCAAGAAGCAAAAGCGGCTGTAGTTGACGCTGCAGGTAACGCGGTTGCCTTAGTAGTAGGGACGATTGTTAAGATTATTGTTGCTGTTCTTGGCTGGGTAATTACGCTAGCGATTTCATTAATTGTTGTCGTCGCTCAATATAATGATTTTACTAACTCGCCAGTTGTCTCGATCGGCTGGATTTTGGTCAGAGATGTTTGTAATATGTTTTTTATCTTGATTTTACTGGTGATCGCTTTCAGTACGGTTTTAGGTTGGGAAAAATTTCATTACAAAAAGAACCTGGTTCCTTTATTAACCGCTGCTGTTTTCATTAATTTTTCTAAATTAATGTGTGGCCTTTTGATTGATTTGTCTCAAGTGATTATGTTGGCTTTTGTGAGTGCTTTTGCCAAAATTGGAGGAGGAAATTTTGCTGAGCTGGTTGGGCTAGACCAACTCTTGTCTGCTTCTCAAACACTGGATACAGCAGGAAAGATAGCGGCTCCGGGCGGTTGGGAATTAACCGGCGGCTATATTTTGGCTCTTGTTTTAGCAGGTTTATTTTTAATTGTTCTCTCGACCATGCTGGCGATTTTAATTGCTAGAATTATTACGCTCTGGTTTATGGTTGTTCTTTCGCCTTTTGCTTTAATGGCCCAAGCGATACCCGGTCCATTCCAAACATATGCCGGCAAATGGTGGTCTGAGTTCACTAATCAATTGGTCATTGGTCCGGTTATGGCTTTTTTTATTTGGTTGAGCTTGTCAGTGGTGAATGAATCAACTCAAGGCATGGGCGAAGTAGTAGGAGCGGGCGGACTAACGGCGCCAGCCGTCGGGTCTACTAATATTACTAAACCAGAAATTCTTTTGAAGTATGTCATTGGCATTGGCTTGATGTATGGTTCTTTAATGATGGTCCAAATGTTTAGCAGTATGGCGACTAAGCTCGGCGGCAAGATTTCCAGTGGCGCGACTAAAGTCATCAAGGGCGTAACAAAATTGGGATTAGAGAAAACAAGAATTGCGCCGATGGCCAGGGCTTTGGGAGAGAGAGCTCTAAGGGGAGTGGGTATGGCCAAGGAGCAAAGACAGGAAAGAACCCTTCGCAGAGAAGCTTGGGCACAAGAAACAGTTGGCGGGAAAGCAGGTGCAAGATTGAGAGCTGAAATGGAGATCAAAGGCTTACAAAGGAAGACATTAGAAGAAAAAGTTGGTCCTTTGAGAGATATGACGCCTGTTCAAATAGATAATCTTTTAAAAACGGCGTCGAACAAAGAAAAAGATCTTCTTTGGGAAGCAAAAGCAGGGAAAGGAAAACTTACAGAGCAAGATCTGCAGGATTTTGATTTACTCAGCCCTAAGACTGGAGTAGGAAAAGAGGCTCATGATAGATTTAGAGAGAGTTTAATTTCTAAGCAAGGAGGAGAAATAGAAATGAGAGAAAAATTTAAAACAACGCTACATGATAAAGGATATACAAAGGCAATTGAAGAAGCCCAGGCAAAAGCCGGTACCATGACAGCAAGACAAATAGACGAGAGAACAACAGTCGCCGGTCTTCAAAAAGACGACTCTGCTACTAATGCTTATGTTTCTGGGTTTGGGGCCAGTTCAATTAAGGGGGCGACTGACGCCAAAAGAGAGGCCATCCAAAAAGCATTAGAAGAGATAGTAGCCGGGAAAAGAAAAGCGCCGTCAAAAATTGTCAATCAAGCTAAAATGACTTTAAAAGCATTAGGTATTGAAGTGTCCGCAGATCCAGAAATCCAGCAAATTTTAACGAACAAGGAAGTTTTAAAGCGAGCCGGGGGAAAAGCAGTTGACGAAGATGCAGAAAAACTTTTCAGTGAAATACCAAAAACTAGTAATCTTGGAGATTTAAAAAATTTGTTCATCCAAATTCGAGATAAAGTTAAAATGTCATCTTTTTTAACAGAGCGAAAGTCTTTAGACCCGCTTTTGTCTTCAATTGAAACTTTGGTTAAGGGAGAAACTAATTCTGGACGTCTTCAGAGCCAACTGAAGCTTCTCGAAGATAGACTTAAAGGACAACAATCAAATACCGCTAATCAAGTAGCTGCTTTGGGTTCCCTGGTTGAGCATGGATCTAATACTTTTACAGCCGCTGCAGATATGGTTGTGAACGTTAGTGAGGGTAAGCCACCGAATGTCACTGGATTTCAGGGTCAGATTAATATGGCTCTTGGGCAATTAGATGAAGCCAAGAAGAACTTTGGTTTTAGCTTTGACAAGACGTTAGAAGGCCAAATAAGCCAGTTAAAAACCGCGACTTTAACAACGAAAAAAGAATGGGAGGATGCAGGCAAGCTTTTACAAGATATCAGAGATCAATTAAAAAATTCATCGCATCTGTATAATCACACTTAAAAATGATAAGCCAATATAATAAAGAAAAATTATCTGAAATTTTAAAAAAATACAATTTCCAAAAATCTCAAGAAGAATTGGAGAAAATAATAGAAGACGTTATTTCTAAAAAGTTACCAAGTTATCAAATTGGTTTTTATCTGGTGAGGGAGGGAAATTATGGCTGGGTGACCGCTGCTAATATGGGCGGGGAAATTTTAGATAGTCTTAGTCTAGAAGAGTTAGAAAAGCCTTTAATCGATAATGAGATTTTAGAGGAGATAAAGAAAATGCCTCAGCCAGAAAAACCGAAAGAAGAAATGATAAACCTTGATCAACTGATTGAGAAGATCAATAAAGAAACAGGGTTGAGTTTTCAAGACGAAATTTTAGCTAAACGTTTTAAAACAACGATTCTTTCTTATTTAAAAGATATCCGTGACGAAATTGAATTAAAAGAAATTTTAGAGAAGTCGCAGAAAATTGGTGGGATGGGAATAGTGGGAGAAAAAATTGATCAAATTATTGGAATTTTAGAGAGAGAGAAGCTATTAGTAAAATTAGAATTAAAGCCAGAAATATCTAAGGTGGAATTAGCAGAAGGAATAAAAGCGCCGGAAGAATTAGTTGCTCAAAAAATTTTTGAGACAAAGCCGCAAGAAATAATACCCCCGCCAGCCTTAGGCTGGTCGGCCTTGGGCCGGCCTTCTCCCAAAGAATTTGCGGTTGATCTTGGGCCCGAGCCACCAATGGTTATCAAAGAAAAAGAGAAACAAATAACTAAATTTCAGTTAGGCTCTTTAGTGCCTGTTTTAGGGATTGAGGTCAAAAAAGAAGAAATAGAGAAAGAAGAGGAAGAAAAAATAAAAGAAGAAAAAAAAGAAGAAGTTTTTGAAATGCTTATTCCTGAACCTAGAAGGCCTGCCGTTTTTGAAACGCGCGAGAAAGTAGAAGCAATTAAACCAAGAATAAGAATTTTAGGACCTGTTGAAGAAATAAAAGCTCTGACTCTTGATGATTGGCGTCGTTTTGGCAAAACAGAAAATGCAGTTGCCCGGATAGAAGAAAAAATTAATCTCTTAGCTGAAGAGTCGCTGTTTAAAAAAGCTGAAGCCATTAAGGCCTGGAAAGAATCAGAAGTCAATCATCTTTATTTAGAAATTGGTCGGGAGTCCATAGAGAAGAGTAATGTCTCAGTTACTCAAATAATTGAAGAAAGAAAAAAACAAGGAAAACCATCTTTGAGTTTAGAAGAATTTAATGCAGTCGCCGAGCTTAATCAAAAATTGCGTTTCTGAAATTGTTGAATTATTCAACAATTTCATCCTGAGCGAAGCGAAGGATTTCATCAGGTTGTAATTTTAACTTGTATGCGCTTTGTCGTTCCTCAATTTATTGACATAGAACCCAAAATTATGGGGCCGGTTTCTTTAAGGCAGTTTCTAATCTTGCTTGCCACCGGTGGTTTAATTTTTGTTTGTTATAAATTAGCAGATTTTACTTTATTTCTTATTGAAACGGTCGTTCTTTTTGCTCTGGGGGGCATTATTGCCTTTTTTAAAGTCAATGGCCAGCCAGTTCATTTTTTCCTTTTAAATTTTTTACAAAGCGCAAAAAGGCCTAAATTAAGGGTTTGGTATAAAGAAGGAATAGAAGCGAAAGAAGTAATCTTGTCAGAGAAAGTAAAAGAAAAAGAAGAAGAGATTGCCCGCCCGCCTCTTTCTTCAAAGCGACTTTCAGAAATTTCTTTAATAGTTGACACTGGCGGAGCTTATCGCGAAGAATAGTTTTTAAAATTTCTAATTTCTAATTTCTAATTTCTAATAACTTAAAATTTAAAATTTCTAATTTTTAAATTATGGCCAAAGCTTCCACTCAAAAATATATTGACATTGCTGAAATAAGAAAAGACGCGATCATTTTAAAGAATGGCTCTTTGCGAGCAGTGCTTTTAGCATCCTCTATTAATTTCAGCTTGAAATCAGAGGATGAGCAAACGGCGATTATCAGCTCTTACGCTCAATTTTTGAACACCTTAGAAACGCCTTTGCAAATTATTATCCAGTCAAGGCCTTTTAATATTAAGCCCTATCTCCTTAATTTAGAAAAACTGGAAGAAAAGCAAACCAACGAATTGTTAAAAGCTCAAATGAAGGATTATATAGATTTTATTAAAGAATTAGTAGAAATGGGAGAAATAATGAGCAAGAGTTTTTATGTCGTGATCGGTTATAGCCCAGCTGGCGATGTCAGAAGAAAGTTTTTTGACAGATTGTTTGAAGTTTTTAAAACAGTTGGCCGAGTGACCTTTAGTAAGGAGAGATTTGCTAAACACAGAGAAAGACTTTTTAGAGAAGTAGAGAAGGTCGCTACTAACTTAAATTCTATGGGTATTAAGACCGTTCCGCTTGACACCCAGAGTTTAATTGAGTTATTCTATAAAACTTATAATCCTGACACTTCTCGTCAACAAGATTTAGTAAAAAAAGAAGATTTGCGCCTTGAAGAATAATTTATGGAAATAATAAAGGAAACAAAAATAAAAGAAAAAGAATTGGAAGAAAAGCTGGCAGAAAAAAAAGAGATAGAATTAGAGACAAAAGAATTGCTTGAAGCAGAGATCGCTTATCGAAAAGGGTTAATTTCAGTCATTGATTTAATTGCGCCAAGCATTCTCCAGGTGGCGCCGACTTATTTGCGTTTGAATAATCAATATCTAAGAACGCTTTTTGTGATTACTTTCCCTCGTTATATTTCTGTTGGTTGGTTTGTGCCAGTTGTTAATTTTAACGCTGCCCTTGACATTGCGATGTATTTTTATCCGGTTCCTTCCCGAGTCATTTTAAAACAGTTGGTTAAAAAAGTAGGGAATATTGGAGCAGAGCTTTCCGCTGAAAAAGAAAAGGGAATGCCTCGCGATCCTTTAAAAGAGACAGCTCTTCAAGATATTGAAAAATTAAGAGATGATTTGACAACTGGTGTCGAACATTTTTTTCAGTTTGCTCTTTACGTCACTATTTATGCTAAAGACGAGAAAGAGCTAGATCTTTTTACTGAACAAGTTGAAAATTTATTTGGTTCAAAATTGATTTATACACGACGTGGTTTTTATCAAACAGAACAAGGGTTTAACGCGACATTACCTCTTTTAAATGATGAACTTTTGATCACTGCTAATCTTGATTCCTCTCCTTGCGCTTCAAGCTTTCCTTTTATTTCCGCTGATCTCACTTCTGACAATGGCGTTCTTTACGGTATTAATCGTCATAATAATAGTTTGATTCTTTTTGATCGTTTTTCTATGCCTAACGCGAATATGGTCGTCTTTGCAACGAGTGGATCTGGGAAAAGCTATACCGTCAAGTTAGAAGTCTTGCGCTCTTTAATGGTCGGAACTGATGTGATTATTATTGATCCAGAAAAAGAATACAAGTACTTGTCTGACGCTGTTGGCGGGACATATATTAATATTTCTTTGGGTTCTGAAAGCAAACTGAATCCATTTGATTTGCCTCGACCAAAAGCAGGAGGGGAGGTTAACGTGACAGATCTTGTTCGCTCAGCAGTTATTATTTTAAAAGGATTATTAACGATTATGATCGGGGTGTCTGATAGGCAGGGAATAAAAAGATTTACCCCTGAAGAAGATTCAATTCTTGATCGAGCCATGCTTGAATGTTATGCCAAAAAAGACATTGTGCCCGGTTGTGATTTGAATAAGGTTGAAATGCCAACGATGTCAGATTTAGGAGAAATGCTTGAAGGAACAGAAGGAGGAGCGAATTTAGCGGAAAGATTAAAAAAGTATACTGAAGGGACGTTTGCTGGCCTGCTTAATCATCCGACTAATGTGGAGATGGACAACCAGCTAGTCACTTTTAGTGTTAGAGATCTGGAAGATGAATTACGGCCAGTTGCTATTTATACGATTGTTAATTATATTTGGAACATTGTTCGTTCAGAATTAAAAAAAAGAATTTTAATTATTGATGAAGCCTGGTGGCTGATGCAGCAAGAAGATTCGGCAAAATTTATTTTCGCTCTTGTTAAGCGATGCAGAAAATATTATTTAGGAGTGACGACGATTACTCAGGACGTGAATGACTTTTTGACGTCGACTTACGGGAGAGCAATTGTCACGAATTCAGCTCTTCAACTTTTAATGAAGCAATCACCAGCGGCGATTGAAAATGTTGCAAAAACATTTATGCTGACAGAGGGAGAAAAGTATTTGTTGCTTGAATGCGGAGTTGGCGATGGCATATTTTTTGCTGGCGCTAAGCATGCGGCAATTAAAGTCATTGCTTCTTATTCTGAAGATCAATTAGTCACCACTGATCCAAGGCAGATGTTAGAAATTGAGAAAGCTAAGAGAGAATTTGCTGAAAAATATAAGAAAGAAGAAGAAAAAGAGAAAGGAGGAGAAATGGAAGCAGATATTGGCTAAAGGAGAAATTTTAAATTTTAGATTTTAGATTTTAGATTTTAAATTATGAAAAGAAAAAAAATTATTATCATAGCGGCAATTATTATTTTAGTGGTTTTGGGAATAATTTTCCTTTTTTGGGGCAAAAAGTTTTCTAATAAACTTGGAGGACAAGAGAAAAAAGTAGAAGAAAAAATACCAGCAATAAAAGTTGAGGAGCAAAAAGAGATAGAGCCCGAAGTTTTAAAACAGCAAGAAGAAGAAGAAAAAATGGACTTAAACTTAAAAGCAAGAAATTTTATTGAAAGAGTGGGCAGTTTTTCTTCTGATACTAAAGATTTAAACTTGAAAGAAGCGAGATCAATGATGATTGAAACTTTATTTAAAAAATTACAGAATGATTTAGAGGGAGAATTAGAGGCTAATAAAAATGATTTTTATGGCAAGACAACAAAAGTTATCAGTCAAGAAATGACAGAATTTGGACCAGAGGTTAGGGCTCATTTTAAAGCAGATGTCCAGATTCAAGAGACAAAAGAGAAAGATGTTAATGTTTATTATCAGATAGCAGAGATCACTTTTTTAAAACAACAAGATGAGTGGAGGGCGGCGGAAATGGCGGTGTACTAACTAACAACTAACAACCTACAACTAATAACTAATAACTAATAACTAATAACTGTGGTCAATATTAATCAACAAGAAAAAGAAAGAGAAGAAGCGAGACAATTATATCTTGAACAGCAAAAAGCCAGAATGGCTCAAAAATTAGGGGAACAGCCAGGGCTAGAAAAAATGAAAGCAGAACGAGTGAGGGAAGGAGCAGTAGGAATAGTCGAAAGAGGTGGAGGAGCGGCTGGCGGACTGCGTCCGCCGAAGCCTGCTTTGGCAGGCGAAGGCGGAGGCGCTGGAGAGGGAATGGCCGGCGCAATAGAAGGCGTCGGAGAAGCGGCAGCGTCAAAAGGAACAGGAGAACTCTTAAAACAAAGTTGGATGAATTTAATAACTTCCTTTGGTTTAACTTTAATCTATATTAATATTCATTTTGTTCTTCGTTATTTAATGGGAATTAAATTTTTCTGTCAGTTTGGTGAAGAATGGATGCCGTCAACGCCAGGGGTAGAAGAAGTTGTTGGGAAAAAGGCGGAAATAGCAGAAATTATTGCTTTAATTTTTTTAGATCTACTCGTTCTCTTTGCTATTTTAGGTATTTTAACTATTATCGGGTTTATCGTTAATCCCCAAGAATTAATTAAACTTTTAGGAGCGGCAATTTTAAATGTTATTACCCCTTGGCCTTCAAAATAATATTTCAAATAACCTCTTAAAAATTAAAATTGTATGAAATTAAATAAATTTAAAAAAGTTTTCTTGTTCTTTTTGGTGATTCTCTTTTTATTTCTCCCCTTTTTCGTTTTAGCCGTGGAGTTTAAGCCACAAGTTAAGATCCCGGGCTATGCCCCGGCAGTTGGAGCAAATCCTGGGGAAACAATCTTTAAATATTTTGCTGCTCTTTACAGTTGGGGCATTCGAGCAATTGGCGTGATTGCGGTTATTATGATTATGGTGGCTGGCTTTCAATGGATGTTGGCTGGCGGTAATGCGACCAAAGTGTCAGCCGCTAAAGAACGGATGAAGAATTCGGTGATTGGCTTGATTTTAGTCATTGGCGCTTATTGGATTCTTAATTTTATTAATCCAGCCTTAGTCAAATCGCCGAAGTTAAATATCGAGGGGATTGAACCAAAAAAATTAGTAGTAAAGTCATCTTGTCTTTATAGAGTATTTGATTTTAAAAAAGTCGAGAAGGAAACCGGAAAAGATTTTTGTTCACTCGGATCGGGGTATGAATGGAGCGAATTAGCCAATTTAAATATTTTTTATTGTAAACCGGCCTATGGTCAATCTGGAGCGGTATGTTCTGAGAAGAAAGACTCCTTAAATTTAAAAAAAGGAGATAGTTATGAAAAATGCGAGAGAAAATCAGGGAAGATTGAGTGTACAGGGTATAATGAAGGTGATATAGAGTTTTCATCAGGTACAAGAACGGTTGGAGAAGAATTTGAAGTTGGAGTTGGAGTTGGTGGTGGAGGAGGAACAGTAACAGGCCTAGAGGTTAATCCATACAAAAATTATTATATGGCTGGTGACCAAAATTGTGAAGGATTAGAAAAACCAAAAACTAAAGTAGGCGTCAATGTCGTTGGATGTTGCTGTCCCAAAACTGATAGAGGATCTGGTTCTCCTTGTAACACAGATAAAGATTGTCCAGAAGACGAAATTTGTAATACCCGTTATGTAAATGAATGTTTGAAGCCGGCCGAAAAAGGAGTAGGTTGTGTCCG
>Ga0210018_1001412_pt1 | contig 12524 bp, 9 predicted proteins | sample CryGeyCG2014_010_2_FD_183967 | JGI IMG/M metagenome (GOLD analysis project Ga0210018, IMG submission 183967) | Groundwater microbial communities from aquifer - Crystal Geyser CG09_land_8/20/14_0.10 (SPAdes) (version 2) | ecosystem: Environmental > Aquatic > Deep subsurface > Groundwater | place... | reverse complement strand
GACCAGTGACGTTCGCCGCAGAAAGGTTGCCGGAAAGAGCGCCGATGAAAGAGCCGGTTGTTTGGATATTACCCACCACCGTGAGCTTCTCGGCGGGTGTCGTGGTCGCAATGCCGACGTTGCCGTTGGGGGAAAAGAGGATGTGCTGGTTTGACCCGCCGAGCGTCTGGAAGAGAAGCTTGCTCTGGACCGAATAGACCGTCGTAGTGGCGACCTCCAAGGACCGCGTCGTGGAGCTCGCCGCGAGCAAGCCACCGCCGCCCGGCGGCGCTTGGGAAGGACCGGTGAAGGCGAGCGCGTGGGAAGCGGTAACCAGTGCCGTTACCACGCTTATCGCTAACCACACCGTTTTATTTTGGAAGAACATATGTTCAAAATTTCTAATTTCTCCGCCAGAGGCGTGCTCCAAAGGCGCATCCGCCTTAGGCGGAGATCCGCCTTCGGCGGATAATGTCTAATTTCCAATTAGTAATTAGTCATTTCTTCGACCTTGATTTCTTGACTATTGCCGTGAATATCAGATTTAATTCATTTGCTTCTTTCCATAACTTTCTAGCTTCGTCTTTAAAATCGGGAACGGCGCCAGCAATCATCCTAAACCAATGCTTTGATTCTTTAGATTCTTTTTTACAAATACCCAATTTGTGCTCAAAATCTTTCTTTGTTTCCGCGCAATCCGCCTCTCAGTAATTTGAACCAACGCTTGTCCCCGCTCTTATTAGTTGATCTATTAAAGGAATGGTGATCACGTTTTTGGGAATTTTTTTAGCGAACTCAATAACGTTTTCTCCAAATTTAGCCGTCCTTTCTTCAAGATCATATTTTTTAGAAATTTGGTCATTGGGCATTTCATTAGGAATTAGGAATTTTTATTATCTATTTTTTAATTCCGACTTTTTCTTCAACACTTGCAGGACTGTTTTCAGATATTTCTTAGTACAATCTTTGCATAGCTCGTGATGAGAAAATCCAGGCAAAGTTATTGTAGTTGCCGTGCTCCTCTCTTTAATAACTCTCTTACAAATGTCGCATTTTGTGATAGTCATAGCTATTTAGTTTTTGTATTAATGCAAGGAGGTTCGACCTCGGGGAAGTTGCCAAATCGTCAATATTTAGGAGGTCGAACCTCCCTTCCAGAAAACAACATCTTATCTATTTTCCCATCCACCTTATCTATTTTTCCATCCATCTTATCTAAACGGCCATCAATCTTTTGAAAATCTTCCTGAATGCCTTTGGCAAACGGTTCAAGCGTCTCAACGAAAACTTCTTTTATATCTTGTTTGGTGAGTTCGGGCATTTTAGTAATATTATTACAAACTCATTCAACGAGGGAGCACCACGAGCGACGTTTTAATCTGCCCCGATGCCGGACAGTGGCTGCGGCATTCTATGACAAACGTGCCCACCGCGCTCGTGTCAATTGGAAGCTTCTTCGTCTCGCCCTGTTTCACCGCGGAGAAGTATGCGCCGAGGTACGGAATGTCCAAATCGTAATCGCCGTCCACCGCCGTGAAATCAATGGAGAGGGAATCACCCTGCGTTACCACGAACGCGGGCACCGAGAACCCGCTCTTTGATGCCCGCAAATCAAAGAACTTTATTTTTGCGTCCGAATTGGGGTTGTTACTCGCCGGCGTCTCCGCCTTTGCCACCGAGAGCGTCGCGCCTACGGGAATTTTCGGACTATAGGTTTTCGCCACCCTCGCCTGCTCACTGATTGTTGACGTCCCGCTCTCCGCCGGCACGGCGCTCACCCCATCCGGTTTCTTTCCACCCAACAGTGCCACCGCCAAGACCGCGCCTACCACCGCGGTCATTGCAAGCGTTATATAGAGGTGCTTCTTTTCCATATAAATCAAACCATCCCGCGTTTCTGTGCTGGTTATTATAGCACACCCGAAAGGCACTTTCCCAGTAGGGTGTGCATAACGGCGAATAGGCCCGCCTGCCAACGCCTGTTCCTTGATTTATAATCAGAACATAAATTTATTGACAATCAATAACCAGAGTAAAATCATAGATAAAGGCAATGGCGGGCAGGCGTGCACGGCGCGGTAGGGCTATATTTATTACAGTATTACGAATTTAGTATCAATGTTTTGGCGGCGGACGTCCAGCCGTGTCTTCAATTTCTATGCATATGCATCAAAATTGAAGACAGCGATGACACACCATGATAAGTTACTCTTTGATTCGGACGTCCGACGTCTATTGATAGAAGCGGATAGACGCGGATTTTAAGATTTTTAATGCAAAGATTTTTAATGCAAGGAGGTTCGACCTCGGGGAAGTTGCCAAATCGTCAATATTTAGGAGGTCGAACCTCCATAAAGACGTCGGATGTCTATTGCGAGGTTCAACTTCCAGAAAGACGGAAGAAAAACTCAATGTTTGGGAAGTTGAACCTCTGGGAAGTCCGACGTCTGGGGAGGTTATTAATGCAAGGAGGTTCGACCTCGGGGAAGTTGCCAAATCGTCAATATTTAGGAGGTCGAACCTCCATAAAGACGTCGGATGTCTATTGCGAGGTTCAACTTCAAGAAAGACGGAAGAAAAACTCAATGTTTTGGAAGTTCGACTTCCTACGGAAGTCGAACTTCCAAAGATTAACTGAAACCAACTAATGCTCAAACTCTACAACACCCTCACGCGCCGCAAGGAAATTTTCAAGCCGCTCAAAAAGAAAACTGTGGGGCTCTATACCTGCGGACCCACGGTGTACAACTATGCCCACATCGGGAACCTCCGCACCTACCTCTTTGAAGATATCCTTGAGCGGACGCTTTTGCGGAACGGCTACCGCATAAAGCGGGTAATGAACACCACGGACGTAGGGCACCTTACCTCGGACGCCGACACGGGGGAAGATAAGATGGAAAAAGGAGCGGCGCGGGAAGGAAGGACTGTGTGGGATATCGCCCGCTTTTACACCAAAGCGTTCTTCCGCGACATCAAAGAGCTCAACATCAGAAAACCGCGCCACGTCGCGCCCGCCACAAAATTCATAAAGGAGCAGGTAGCGCTCATTAAGCGGCTCTTCAAGCGCCGCTACGCGTATGAGACGTCAAAAGCGGTGTATTTTGACGTTTCAAAGTTCAAACGCTACACGAACCTTTCACGCCAAAAACTCTCCGGCAAAATTGCAGGGGCGCGCGAAGAGGTGATAGCGGACCCGGAAAAGAGGAACCCGCAGGATTTCGCCCTGTGGTTCAAGCTCGTCGGCCGCTTCAAAAACCACATCATGCGGTGGCCGTCGCCCTGGGGTGTCGGGTTCCCCGGCTGGCATATAGAATGTTCCGCGATCTCCTCTGCGCTCCTCGGACAACCGTTTGATATCCACACGGGGGGCGTTGACCACATCCCTCTCCACCACACGAACGAGATCGCGCAATCGGAGGCCGCGTATGGAAAACCGCTCGCGCGCTTTTGGCTGCACGGCGAATTTTTGGCAATAGACACGAAACGAATGGGAAAGTCCGAAGAAAATTTCATCACACTTGAAACGGTGAAACGGAAGGGATTTCCCCCGCTCGCCTACCGCTACTTTGTGCTGGGCACCCACTATCGGAAAAAACTGAACTTCACGTGGGAGGCACTCGGCGCGGCGAGGCGCGCGCTCGAAAAACTCTACGGCGCGGTTGAAACAATTAGAGGGCAAGCAGCAAAGGGCAATCAGCGTAAATCAGCATTTAATTATCAGCGGCCATCAGTTAATAGAAAAATCAGCGGCCATCAGTTAATAGAAAAATCAGCGTTCATCAGCGCCCAGAATAAATTCAATGCCGCGCTGGACAACGACCTGAACACCCCGCAGGCGCTCGCCGTTCTCTGGGAAACGGTGAACGACACCCGCCTTTCGCCGCGCGCAAAGCTCCCCCTCCTCCTTTCCTATGACAAAGTGCTTGGATTGGGGCTCAAAACCGCCAAAAAACAGGCCGCCGTGCCTGCGTCAATACTGAAGCTGGTGCGCGCGCGGGAGTTATGCAGAACCAATAAACAGTTTACCCACGCCGACGCCTTGCGGGTAAAGATTGAATGGTTAGGATACAGAGTGGAAGATACCTCTTCCGGACCGAAGGTCCTCAAAAAACGATGACGATAACGATGACTATGACTTTTAAGCGTCATGGTCACAGTCATTGTCATGGTAAGAATTTTTATGCCTGATAAAAATTTGAAACTTCCCCCGCAGGACATTGAGGCCGAACGCTCGGTCCTTGGCGCTTTGATGCTTGACCGCACAGCCACCGTCAAAGTGGCGGACATCATTGCGCCAATTGACTTCTACCATCCCGCCCACCAGAAAATATTCGGAAGCATACTTGAACTCTTTGAACGCGGGGAGCCGATCGACCTCCTCACCATTTCCGCCAACCTCAAGGGCAAGAAGGAACTGCAGAATGTGGGCGGCATGGACTACCTCTCCGAACTCGTCGCGAACGTTCCCACCTCGGCGCACGTGGAGCGATACGCGGAACTGGTAAAGGAGAATCGCGTGCGGCGCGACCTCATTGAGGCCTCGTCGGACATCAACGAGCAGGCATTGGATGAGCGGGATTTTGAGACGCTCCTCGACCGAACGGAGCAGAAAATTTTCAACATCTCCCAGCGCTCGCGCCCCCAGCGGTTCATACCGGTGCAGGACGAGCTCACCGCCGCCTACGAGCGCATTGAAAGACTCCACCGCGGCGAGAAGGGCGCGCTCCGCGGCCTCTCCACCCACTTCCCGCAGCTGGATAACATCCTCTCGGGCCTCCAGGCCTCCGACCTCATCATCGTGGGGGCGCGCCCCTCGTACGGGAAAACCACCCTCGTGCTGGACATTGCCCGCCAGGCATCACTCGCCGGAAAATCGGTTGGTATTTTCTCATTGGAGATGTCCAAGGACCAGGTGATAGACCGCCTGATTGCGAGCCAGGCACAGGTGCCCCTCTGGCGGCTCCGCACAGGGCGTCTCTCCGATGAGCTTGAGTTTGCCCTCATCCAGCAGGCATTGGATGAGCTCTCCAAGGCGCCGCTCTACATTGACGACACCCCCTCCCCCACCACGCTCCAGATGCGCTCAATGGCGCGGCGGCTCCAGATAGAACAGGGTTTGGACCTCCTCGTCGTTGACTACCTCCAGCTCATCCAGCCGCGCACGGGGAGTGAGAGCATAGTGCAGCAGGTAACGGAAATTTCACGGCATCTGAAGGCGCTCGCGCGCGAGCTCAAGGTGCCCGTGATCGCCGTATCCCAGCTCTCGCGGGCGGTGGACCAGCGGGAAAGCAAAATCCCCCGGCTCTCGGATCTGCGCGAGAGCGGCTGCCTGGCCGGTGACACCCTCATCGTAAGAGCGGATACAGGAGAACGCACTCCAATAAAAACTCTCGTCGGCCAGACAGGCATTCCAGTTCACGGCTTAAACAAAAATTGGAAAATCGTAGAAAGGAAAATCTCCGAGGTCTTTTGTAGCGGCAAAAAAATGGTATATGAATTAAAAACAAGGAGCGGCTTTAGTATAAAAGCATCCAGCAATCATCCTTTTTGGAAAGTAAATGGTTGGACAAGGTTAAAAGAGCTAAAAACCGGCGATCGTATTGCCACTCCTACCAACCTGTATTTAAGTGCTCCCCAAAATAAACTATCAGAAAATGAGATCATTTTGTTGGCTCATTTACTCGGCGATGGGTGCATTCTACCTCGTCAACCATACCACTACACGAGCGCTGACAGAGAAAATATCAAAGTAGTGGCTGAAACCGCCAAAAAACTATTCAATATCAAATCAAAAATAATAAGGCAAAAAAATTGGTGGCATGTATATCTTACCTGCCCTTATCATTTAACGCATCATAAACAACACCCAATAACTAAATGGTTTGAATCGTTGGGTATCCGGTGTGTACGCTCTTTCGAAAAAGAAATCCCTCAAGCTGTATTTAATTTAAATAATAAAAAATTAGCGCTTTTCCTAAAACACCTTTGGGCCACCGACGGGCATGTCGGAATTCGCCAACATAAAAAGGATGGGAAACCTATCCGCGCAATCGCTGGAGTAGTTGGTTATTCTACCACGAGCCAAAAAATGGCGGAAGGCGTAAAATATTTACTGTTAAGATTTGGTATACGAAGCAAAATCACCCCCCTCCGTAAAGGAGATTATAGAATTTGCTACCAGATCAGGGTTGACGGCGCCAAACATCAACTTGCGTTTCTCGGCCAAATCGGGTGTTTTGGCATTAAAGGAAACAATATTTCTTTCATCAAGCAAGAGTTAAATAATGTCAGACAAAGTACGAATCTTGATGTGTGGCCTAAAGAAACTTGGAAATTCGTCATTGATCCAATACGGAGGGATCGCGACATGAGCTGGCGCGAATTTAGCAACGGCATTAAAACAAAATACTGTGGAACTACTCTGTTTAAACATGGTCTTGGCGTAGAGAGACTCAATAGAATTGCTACTCTTTTGCATTCCTCGGAAATAAAAAAAATGGCACAATCCGATATTTTCTGGGATGAGATTGTGTCAATAAAACCGCTGGGTATTCAGAAGGTATATGACGCTACCGTACCGGGACTGCATAATTTCGTTGCCAATAATATTATCGTTGAAAATAGCCTCGAGCAGGACGCGGACGTGGTGCTTCTCATCTACCGGAAGGACCGCGACCGGACGGATCTCCCCGAGGAAGAGCGGAACCTCGTGGAACTCATCATCGCCAAACACCGCAATGGCCCCCTGGGGAGCGTGCAGCTTCGCTTTGATCCCGAGCGGGTGAGCTTCCGGAGTATTGATACGAGACATGGTGAGGAACAATGACTATGACGATAACTAAATGACCATAACAGCAACAATAGAGCCGTAACATGTCATCGTTATTGTTATAGTCATCGTAAGTTCTCTCATGCTTCCCGCTTCCATTAAAAAATTCATTGAGGGTTTTTCCAAACTCCCCTCCCTCGGACCGCGGCTCGCCACGCGGCTCGCGTTCTACCTTTTGAACCTTGACCGCGCCGAACTCGCCTCGCTCATTGATGCGCTCGGCGGATTGAAACGTCTGAACCGCTGTCCGCGCTGTTTCTTTTTCAAGGAGGCAAACGCCGCGCTCTGTACCATCTGCGCGAATCCCGCGCGCGCCACGGGCACCATCGCCGTGGTGGAGCGTGAAACCGACCTCCTCGCGATTGAGAAAACGGGAAAGTTCGGCGGCCAATACCTCATCCTCGGCGAACTCCCCGAAAAAGGGATATTTGAGAGCACCCACAAGCTCCGCCTCGCGGCGCTGAAGCGGCACATCGGGGAAGGCGGCGGACATTTGAAAGAACTCATCATTGCGCTCTCCCCCACAAGCTTCGGCGATTTTGCGGCGGACGTCATCGGGCAGGAATTCAAGGGGTTGGCGGAAAAAATCACGCGCCTCGGGCGCGGTATCCCCACCGGCGGCGAGATAGAATTTGCGGATGAGGAAACGTTGAGCTCCGCCTTAGAAAGGCGGAGTTGAATTCCTAATGTCTAATTCCCAATTTCTAACAAAATCCCAATGACAAATTGGTAAATTGGACATTTGATATTTCTTCGTTTGATTAAAAATTAGAAATTATCCGCCGAAGGCGGATCTCCGCCTAAGGCGGATGCGCCTTTGGAGCACGCCTCTGGCGGAGAAATTAGAAATTAAATTCCCGTCCTAGACGGGAATTTTTGTTATTCTCACCTCCGTATACCGCTGGCGGTGGGTCTTCTTTTTCCGATAGCGCGTTTTGGAGTGGTAGCGGAATACCATACACTAAAACTTGCGTCTATTACCCCGCCCTTTTACTACAATGTTTTTCCCGCAATTCAAACAAATGAGCATTGTCACGCGAACTATGCCATGGCTGAATTGCGGTGACACAACCATCTCGTGCTCCCCGCGGAGCTCAATCAATCAATCAATCAAAGAGTTGCGGCTGGAGTTTGTCCTCCGGAAGATATCGGAGCGCCTGCCGATAGATAGCACCAAGCGTCCCCCGGTCCAACTCGGCGTGCCGCGGAATGATGAGTGTTTGCTTGCTGCCTCCGCTTCCCTCCCTCTGCAGCTTCACATGACTCCCACGCTGGGAAACTACTAAGAAACCGAAGCGGCCAAGAACCTTAATGACGTCGTCGCCGGAGAGCGTTTTGAGTTTAGGCATGGAGCGGCTCCAGCTCGAAGTTCACGAGCGCGGAGGGTTCCGCGGCGATACCAAGCTCGGCTAAATTCTCCCCCTCGAGATAGAGGGCGAGGGCTTCCTTGAGATTTGCGGCTACCTCGTCAATGTTCTTGCCTTGCGTCACGATAGGCACATCAATACCTTCTCCCACAAAGGCTTTTTCTCCCTGATAGATTCTGAACTGGATGATGTGTTTCATACAACATCTATAGTACTGTATTATGCATTGTTTCGCAAGACCCGCGGAAGTGGGACTTCCCTGGGAATTTGGAAGTCCCACTTCCAACATTGAAATTACTGACGCGGGTTAATCGCTGTTCGCTCCACACTAACAGCTCACAGCTAAAAGCCAACTCCTAACGCCTAATACCTAAATCCTAGTAATCCGCACTTCGGTATACCGCTGGCGGTGGGTTTTCTTTTTCCGATAGCGCGTTTTGGAGTGGTAGCGGAATACCATTTTGCGCTCGCCCCGCACATTTCCCTTGGCCTCTCCCTCTACAACCGCGCCCTTGAGATACGGCGTCCCTACTTCTACTTTTTCTCCTTCCGCCTTGAGGAGCACCTTATCAAAGGTGATTTTTGCGCCGGCTTCCACCTCATCCGCAAGTTTCTCCACACGCAAAACATCGCCCGCTTTCACGCGATACTGTTTGCCTCCAGTTTCTATAACGGCAAAATTATTCATAATTTCAGTAAGAGTATTGTAGCGGAACAGTACAGGAAGTGTCAAACAATAATTCGTAAATCTACAGCAAACGACTCCGCCGACAGCGGAACACCCACATTTTTTTGGTAATAAATGACGCCTCAATTTGTACGCATATGAGTATAAATTGAGGCACACCCATACTTACATACTTATACTGCTTACTACACTATTTTGACGACCGTCTAATTAGTGTAGTAGCTGGAGACAAACGTTTATCACATTAAATCGCGACCGCGATTTAATGTGATAAAACAAAAAACATACTCTCAAAACAGAAATGTTTTTACTGCACCATCTGACGACCGTCAGATAGTGCAGTAACTGGAGATGAACATTCATCGCATTAAATCGCGACCGCGATTTAATGCGATGAAGAGGGTGCTACAGTTAACTGTAGCACCCTCTTATTTTCTCTTGAATCTGTTCAAATAAAATCCCGCTCCGACTTGAGTCGGAGCGGGGTTCACTACTAACGCCTAACGCCTGATGGCTAGCGCTTACTCCACACGCTCCTTCAAGCGCGCAATGAGCGATGAGGCGTAATCCTTGCCGCCCAATCCGAACGCAATGCCGCCGGCGATGGCGAGCATCGCCACGAAACCGGTGACCAGGGCATTCACGATCGCGACCGCCACCCCGAGCTGGGAGAGCGCCGCGAGGAACCCGAAGACCGCCACCGCCCACCACGTGAGCGAACCCAAAAAGTTCGCCGCATGGAGGCGCGCGCTCCGCACCGAGGCCCTCACGATGTGCCGGAGGGCGTTCCCGATCACCACCGTGGCGAGCATTATCAAAACCGCCACGACGACGTTCGGAATGTAAAGGAGCGCCTCGCGCAGGAATCCGGAGAGCGAGTAGAACCCGAGGATGTCGCTTACCGCCAAAAGAAACACCACCACGAGGAACCAATACACCAGCTTCCCAAAGAACTTGCCGGTGTTCAAATTGACGCCCGCGCGGTCAAAATATTCCTTCACGCCCAGGCTCACAAGCCCTTTGTCGAGCTTCAAGAGCCCAATCAAACGCTCTACCAAACTTCCCAATCCCGCGGCCACAATGAGGCCGATAAGAAGAATGATGAGCGCCCCGACGATGTTCCCCAACGCCGAGATGGTGCCCACCCAGAGATTTTGGAGCGAGCCAACTACCAGCGATGTCCAATCCTGAATCATAAAACCGTGTTACGAGGACTTTTGTAAGTCGACCTTTAGGAAAAACGCTACGCAGACAGTATAGCACAAACGCTTCGCTTACACGATGCTAATTACTATGACTATAACCTATGACTATAACCTATGACTAAATGACTATAACAGTAACGATGGAGCTGTAACGTGTCATCGTCATTGTTATAGTTATTGTTACCCATGGATGCGCTTCAGTAACTCCAGGTCTTTCTCCTTGAGCTTTTCCAGGATACGCATCGCCGGGTCTATCGCGATGGTCTTTCCGAGGTATTGGCCGGCGGTGAGGTGTGGGAAGAGCACGTAGTCCGCGCCGCGGGCGTAGAGCGCCGCGGCATCTTCCTCCGTTTCCGCGCGGAGCACCACCCGGGGGCGGTGCCCCGCTTCGCGCTCCGTCGCTGAAGCTATGGCGCGTAAGCGACCGGAGTTTAAGCGAGGCGAGGGGAAACCTGCCTGCGCCCCGCCTGCGCGGGCAGGAGGCAGGTGCGCGAGGTTCTCTAATATAACAAGATTGTCCTCAAGGTCGGGGCTTGTAGAAATGAGGAGCTCCGCGTCGGCGATGTGCGCCTCACGGAAGATCTCCGGATCCGTCACGTCCCCGAAGAGGTGCGTGAATCCATGGCGCTTCAGGTGATGCACCATCCCGGGATCAAATTCCACCACGAGGAGCTTCTCGCGCGGGAGCCCCGCCGCGATGCTCTGCCCCATGCGGTGATATCCCACAAGCACGATGGGTTTCCGCGCGCCGTCGCTTGACACCGCCTCATCCCGCGGGTGCCGTCGCTCAAAGACGCGGAGGAGCGGGGCGAGCACCCGGAAGATACCCTCCGCGTGCGTGATGAGATAGGTGGAACACGTGATGGTGACGACCCCCACCGCCGTGACGAGCGAAACCTCGGCCGCGCCCACATGGCCGAGCCGGAACCCCAGCGCCATAAGCACAAAGCTGAACTCGGAGATCTGGGCGATAGCGACCCCCGTCATGAATGAGGTTCGCCGGCGGTATCCCATGAGCCCCATCACCACGAGCACGATGAGAGGATTCCCGATGAGCACGAAGAGCGAGAGCGGGATGATGGGAACCGCCATGCCGCCGAAATCAGAGAGCGCGACCGAAGCGCCGAGGAGCACGAAAAACACTATGAGGAAAAAGTCACGGAGCGCGCGCACCCGATTCGCGATTTGGAGCCGCTCGGAGGAATTCGCGAGCGCGAGGCCCGCGAGGAGCCCCGCGATCTCAATGGAGAAACCGAGCTTCGCCACCACCGCGGCCACCGCGAACACCCACGCGAGAGTGGTAATAAAGAGAAGTTCGGGGGAGCGCGCCACACGGTCGAAGAGGAATGGGAGCGCGCGCCGCCCGAACCAGAACAGGAAGAGCGCGAGCGCCACACCGAGCGCCACCATAGAAACGCCGCCGAGGCCAGGCGCCGCCGTCCGCGATCCACCGAGGCCCGCGAGCCCCATGATGATGAGCACCGCCACCGCGTCCTGCACGAGGAGGATGCCGAGAGCGAGCTTCCCGTAGAGGGTCTGGAGATCGCGCTTATCGGAGAGGAGCTTCACTACGATGATGGTGGAGGAAAAGGTGAGCGCCACCGCCACGTAGGCCGCGGGGAGGAGCGCCATATGCAGGAGGTAGTACGTAATAGCGAATCCGGCGGCCGCGGTAAAAAGTACCTGTCCCGCGCCGAGGATAAGCGCCGCGCGGCTCACGAGGCGGAGCGAAGTGTAGTTCACCTCCAACCCCACGAGGAAGAGGAGGAACATAACGCCGAGCTCGGAGAAGAGCTGGAGCGATTCGTGCCCTACTGGGTTCAGAAAACCCAGCGCGGCAATAAGCGCTCCTGTCACGAGGTAGGCGAGGATGGTGGGCTGCCGCAGGAATCGCGCGATGATCCCCAATGCGGCCGCTACTACCACCACCGTGGCGAGTTCAAAAAATCCCGGAGTCATCGCGATTCAACTCATTCTACTACACGATTCCGCGAAGCGAAACGAGGAGCGCTGCCCACAACCCCGCACATAAACTTGTGGATTATTCTTAAGATGGTTCGGACCCCAGTAGTAAAGCAAGGATTACTACGGGGCACAGCGCATTTCGCTCCGACCGCGGTCGCGGACAAGCCTGCCTGCCCCTGCCTGCCGGCAGGCAGGGGCAGGCAGGGAAAGCCCCCCTGTCTGTGTGCGTCTGCCTGTGCGTACACGCAGACAGGTACACGCACAGGCAGGCGAAAATGTCTAAGATTGGGGGCAGTATAAACTTTGGTGCTGCGCTATAACATGGTGCTATGACATGTCATAGCACCGGTAAATATCCGCGCGCTCTTATAATAGCTATGTCACCGCAATTCAGCCATGGCATAGTTCGCGTGACAATCCATCTGGAAACATATCCTTGGTCACTATGAGACACCTGAAACAACCACGCACTATGACATGTCATAGTA
>Ga0210018_1001411_pt1 | contig 12524 bp, 16 predicted proteins | sample CryGeyCG2014_010_2_FD_183967 | JGI IMG/M metagenome (GOLD analysis project Ga0210018, IMG submission 183967) | Groundwater microbial communities from aquifer - Crystal Geyser CG09_land_8/20/14_0.10 (SPAdes) (version 2) | ecosystem: Environmental > Aquatic > Deep subsurface > Groundwater | place... | reverse complement strand
CGATTGAAATCGCGGAAGAAATCACTGGTAAGGGTTTAGCTAAAATGGAAGCCGGGATGATTTGCGATAATTATGATTAAATAAAAGAAGGTCATAATGAGGTTTACCCAGAAGCCATAAAAAGAGGCAATACAGATCGCGCTCGTTGGTCAAGTAAAACCTGGTTTTTTGAGGCTTTCAAAAGAGGAAAATTAAAAGATATGGAAAACGCTTGGCGAGAAACTCTCAAGGCCAATAAGGGTTTAAAAGCAACACTTAAATATTTTAGCGGCAATGAAATTCCCAAATTTGCGGTTGGGGCAATGCTTCATTTTGCCAGAAAAATAACTCTTCCTAAAAATATTGATTTTGAAAAATTAAGAATTCAATGAAAGAATTTGAACAAGAAATTCGCCAATCAGAAAGCAATTTTGGCCATGAGCTTATGGCTAAGGCTGAAGAACTTTTTAAAAAAGATGCCGAAAACGAAGTGGCACAATATAGCTTTCTTAACAAAGATTGGAAACTTTTAACTAAAGATCTTCAACAATTTGGCTTCAAAAAATTTATTGATAAGGCTATCGGTAAAACAATTTTTTTAATTTTCCCACAAAAACTAAAACTTGTCACCATAAAAAAATATGGGACATTTCTTATGCCCCCTAATTTTTTTCTTTCTGAAGAAAAAATCACAATTGATGAAAAAGGGAAAGGTGTCAGCCTACCAATTAAAGAATCAGGAGAAATTAACGGCTTTAAACTTGCCTTGGCTACGGAAACAATCCCCGCCAAAGAAAATATTTTCTGCCAATATCAACAACTATCTCTTACTGTTAATACTTATAATAGTCATTTTCTTCTTAAAGAAAATTTTTTATGGCTAGATAATCAAAGACCAGAAAAAACAAAAAAATATAAAATCGTTGAAATGAAAAGAGCTAATTTTAAAGAAATCAAGCTTTTCCAAAAAATCCTTGCCAAAGATCTTCAAAAAAAATTAGCTTGAGGCGCTGGAGTATTTACTTAAAGCGTATTTCCAAAACTTCAGCGAACCCCATAAAAACAAACCACTAATTAAAAAGGCTAAAACTACCCACTGCCAAGATAATAAACCCAATAAAGCTTTGGCCGGAACGGTAAATAAAATCACCACCGGAATGGTGAAGGTTAAAATATACTGAATAAATTTATAGTAAATGTCTGTCGGAAATCGAGCCATACTCGTTAAATCCCGGTAAATCCAAATCAAATGGTCAATTTCGGTCGTCAAAACACAAACTCCGCAAACAAAAAGATGAAAAGCAAAACCTAAAACAATACTATTGCCCAAAAGCAAGAAAAATAAAATCAAATCGCCTATTCCGGCAAAAAGATGGTTAGTAAAAACAAACCATAAGAAATAAAACCAAAGCGGAATCAAAGTTACAAAATCCAGGATATCACTATAGCCAAAAATCGGACGAAAAAAGGAAGGTAAAGGTTTCATTAAATCTAAATCGTAATCGCCGGAAACAATCAGAGGCCGGAAATGATAAACGCCACGAAAGAAAAACTGGACAAGGGCATCGATTAAGGTAAAAACCAAAAAAAAGAAAATTACCTGTTCACGATTATAGCCAGCTAAGTTTTTCACTGTTGATAAAACGACAAAAAGGAAAACAAAAAAAAGTAAAAAACGAACAATCTTACCAATAATAAACAAGACACCTGCCCAGGTGGTCAAAAGTGCACTTTGAGCCGCTCGCGAAGTAAACATTAACCAAATTTTAATTAATTTAACCACCATAAGCACCGTAATTTTTGGCTCCTTTCCTCCACAAAAAAACAGCTAACCACCAGAAAAAAATCAGCCAGATTAAACAAATAAAAATAGCCATTATTATTTCACCGCTATTCAATTGTTCTAGCCAAATTTTCATCGGGAAAAAGACCAAATAAGGAAAAGGAGTTAGATAAATAATTTTAGTGAGCCAGGAGGGTAAAACATCAAGCGGGAAAAAAGCTCCAGCCAAAAATTCTAAAAAAATAACACCAAAAAGCCATCTAGTCGCCCAAATTTCCTCAGTCCAAAAAGCCACCACCGAAAGAGTAAAACTTAAAAAGAAATATAAAAAAATAGCCATTAAAGATAAAACCGCAAAAGAAAAATAAGTTGTTAAATGATAAGGCAGATAAAAAGAAAGTTTTAAAAGCCAGACGATGGCTAAAATTTCAATAATGGTAAAAAAAAGATTTAAACCTTTATCCACGACATCTCTAGTAAACCAAAAGTGTATTGTTTTTATTGGTTTAAGAAGCAGTTTGGTTAATTCTCCACTACGAATTTGAGGACCCAAGTCCGCTGATCTTGAACCCAAAACAATCGTTCTTAAAAAAGCAATACCAATAACATAGGTTATCATTTGGGCTTTCTGATAGCCAAGAAATTCCGTCCGATCACCATAAATCGCCAACCAAAAGAAAAGGAGAGTCAAAAAGACGATAAAACTACGGAAACGCCAGAGATAAAAATTGAGTCGATAGACAAGATATTCCTCAAAAGTAATCTTGGCTAACTGGAGATACTTTTTCATCGATAGTTCTTTTTGGTGAATAAATCTCTGATGATTTCTTCAATCGGTGACTCTTCAATATTTAAATCAACTATCGGTAATTCTTCTAAAATTTTACTGGTTATCTCCGAAGTTTGTTTTTTGCCAATACGAAAATTAACCTTTGGATAATCATATTTATCAACTTTGCCAATCTGTTTTAATTTTTCCAAACTAACTTTCTCACTTAAAACCACGGAAATAAGCTTGTGCTCGGCGTATTTTTTGACAATTTTTTCCAAAGCCCCGTCAAAAACCAATTGCCCTTTATCAATAATTAGAACCCTCTGGCATAACTCTTTAACATCGCCCATGTAATGAGAAGTTAAAATAATCGTTGCCTGGTAGCGCTGATTGTATTCCTTGATAAAGTCACGAATTTTCTTCTGCATAATAACATCCAAACCGATTGTCGGCTCATCCAAAAATAAAACTTTAGGCGAATGAATCAAAGCGGCAATCAACTCGCATTTCATTCTTTGCCCTAAGGAAAGCTTGCGAGTTTGAATCTTAAGAATATCTTCAACCTCTAAAAGTTCTACCAATTCCTCTAAAGTTTTTTTAAATTGCTCATCAGGGACTTCGTAAATTTCTTTATTCAACAAAAAAGTTTCCATCGGTGGTAAATCCCACCAAAGCTGGTTTTTCTGCCCCATGACCAAGGCAAATTGTTTTTGAAATTCCGGCTTTCTTTGCCAGGGTTGAAAACCCAAAACAGAGACAAAACCCGAATCAGGATATAATAAACCGGAAAGACATTTTAAGGTTGTTGTTTTCCCGGCCCCATTAGGGCCAATAAAGCCCACCAATTCCCCTTCTTTGATATTAAAAGAAATGTCATCAACAGCCCGAACTTCTTCGTAACGACGTTTGAAAACCGACTTCAACGAACCCCAGACGCCTGGTTCTTTTTTAAAAACAGAATAAAACTTCCGCAAATGGGAGACTTCAATCGTATTCATCAGCTAATAAAATTATACTGTGCCTTTCAGGCTTGTATAATAGCGATTATAGCAGATTAACGGACGGCTTTTTTAAGGGGTTTACCTGGAGAAAAACGAGAAGCACGGTGGCCTTTGACAATCTTCTTTTCCTTGGTGCCTGGAATAATCACCGGTTTGTCCTTAACCTTAACCACTCTAAACGTCCCAAAACCAGACAAGACAACCTTCTCACCTTTGGCCAAAACCTTAATGATTTCATTTAAAAAGACATCAATCACTTCTTCCGCGGCTTTTTTAGTTGAATGAGCCTTGCCGGCCACCAAATTAATAATTTCATTTTTGGTCATAGCTTCCAAAGTTTACAACAATTACTTGGCTTTTGTCAATTCACTGGCTCTTGTTTCGCGAATACAAGTTACCTTAATCTGTCCGGCGTAGGAAGCTTTTTCCTCTAAAGCCTGGGTGATTTTATTGGCCAAGACAACTAACTCATCATCAGAAACCTTTTCCGGCTTAACCAAAACCCGCACGTCTCGACCAGCTTGATAAGCAAAGGCTTCTTCCACTTCAGGAAAATCTTTGGCAATTTCCTCAATCAGACCCATTCTCTCCACGTATTCTGTGTGGGGCTCATAACGGGCGCCGGGACGCGAGCCAGAAGCGGCATCAGCAATCCAAACAACCCTTGATTCAGGCGAGGAAAAAGGTTTGTCTTCGTGATGTTCGGCAATACAAGTCACCACCTCTTCGGGCAGGCGATACTTTCGCACCAAGTCTACCCCCAGCTGGACGTGGGTTCCTTCTTCTTCGGTGACAACTTTGCCGATGTCATGGAGTAGACAACCCAAACGGACGACATTGACATCCGCCCCAACCTCATAAGCCAGCTGCACACCAATCTTCGTCTCTTCCAAAGTGTGAATAATCATATTCTGACCATAGGAGAAACGGAATTTATAACGGCCTAAGAGTTTAACTAATTCCGGGTGAAGACGATAAACCTTAACCGCGTGGCAAAGTTTTTCTCCCTCCTCAAACATAATTTTTTCCACTTCCTGCTTGGTTTTTTCGACAATCTCTTCAATTCGCGAGGGTTGGATACGGCGGTCTTTGACCAATTTCTCGATTGAGCGGCGGGCAATTTCTCTTCTCACCGGGTCAAAAGAGGAAAGACGAATATCATTGGTCTCGTCGATCTCGATTTCCACGCCGGTGGCTCTTTCAAAAGTCCGGATGTTTCTGCCCTCCCGGCCGATAATCCGTCCCTTCATCTCTTCATCAGCTAAATGAACGCTGGAAACGGTGTATTCTGACACCCAATCAGTGGTCCCGTGTTGAATGGCTTCAATTAAAACTTCTTTGGCTTTCTCGTCGGCATGAGCTTTGACTTCCTCTTCCGCCTCTTTGATTTTACGAGCAATGTCTTCGGCAATTCTTTTCTCCGTGGCCGCTAAAATCAATTCTCTGGCTTCCTGTTTGGTTAAAGCTGAAATCTTTTCCAGCTTCTCAACCTCTTTTTTCTTAACCTCCTCCACTTCGCTTTTTAATTTACCCAATTCTTCTTCTTTACCCTTAAGAAACTTTTCTTTTTCTTCCAAAGCTCCTTCTCTTCTTTCCAGCTCAGCAATTTTCACCGCCAATTCTTTGGCCAGTAATTTTTCCTCTGAACTGATTTTTTCTTTTTTGCCTTTGTCTCTTCCAGTTTTGACTTTCTCTTCTTTTTCTTCTTCTTTGACAATAATTTTGGTTAACAAACTATCAAATAAACTCATAGAATCTCCTTTTTAAACTAAGTTTTGAAAAAATGCCAGTAAAAAATCAGAAGCTTAAATCTTCTTGGCGAGTTTTGAAGTGAAAAATTTAATTTTTTCTCTCATAAATTCAACTAACATTTTTCAAAAACTGATTAATTACTCTTTATTTTAATCCTTTTGAAGGATTTCATCAAGTGTCTTTCTGATTATCTCCCAACTAAAGCCACGCCGGCTTAAAAAACCAATCAGTTTCTCTTTTTGAGCTTCCGGAGGCAAACCTTTTAAGGAAGACATCTTTTTCAAGGCTGATTTCTTGGCCAAAGCCTCCTCATCAACTTTTTCCGCCAAACTGCGCTCGATTAAATCCCTTTCAATGCCTTTGAATCTTAATTCCATCATTAAGGCTCTTTTCCCTTTAGGACGAAAAGTCGCTCTTTGCTCCAACCACCAATCAACAAAAGCCTCGTCGTCAACCAAACCCAGGTTTGACAATTCTTGTAAAACTAATTTTTGTTTTTCTTGATTCTTAGGAGATTTTTTTTGCAGATAAACAAGGATTTCTTTTTGACTCCGAGGCCGGATAGAGATGAACTTTATTGCTTTCTGAAGAAGTTTAGTAATATCTTGAATAGTTTTATTCCTTTTTAATTTTCTTCCAAATCTCTGTTTCCAGCTGTTTGGTGAATTTGGGGTTTTCTTCCAGATAAAGCTTTGCCGCCTGAGAACCTTGACCAATTAACTGTTTCCCGTACTTGAAAAAAGCCCCTGATTTCTCAACTAAACCCAATTCCAAAGCCGTTCCCAAAAGATCACTGCTCTTGGAAATACCGCTGTTATTCATAATGTCAAACTCGGCGGTACGGAAAGGCGGGGAAATTTTGTTTTTAACGACCCGCACCCGATGACGAGAACCAATAACCACCTCGCCATCTTTAATCGCTTCAATTTTTCTCATATCCAAACGCAGAGAGGAATAAAACTTCAAGGCCAAACCACCGGGTGTTGTCTCCGGATTGCCGAACATAATGCCGATTTTATGACGGAGTTGATTGGTAAAAATAACAATCGTTCTTGACTTAGAAATCGCTGCGGTTAATTTCCGCAAAGCCTGCGACATCAAACGGGCCTGAACGCCAATCATGGCATCACCCATTTCGCCCTCAATTTCCGCCCGCGGCACCAAAGCCGCCACCGAATCGATAACAACGACGTCAATGGCCCCGGAACGAACCAGGGTTTCCACAATTTCCAACGCCTGTTCACCGGTATCCGGCTGAGAAATTAAAAGCTCATCCAAATTAACGCCAATGACTTCAGCCCAAGTTGGATCCAAAGCGTGTTCGGCGTCAACAAAAGCCGCTACACCACCGGTTTTCTGAGCTTGAGCCACAACACTTAAAGCCAAAGAAGTTTTGCCTGAAGCTTCCGGACCGAAAATTTCAACGACCCGACCTCTGGGAAAACCACCAACTCCCAAAGCGACATCCAAAGCAATTGACCCAGTGGAAACAACTGGAACCTGTCTGGAAATTCCCTTTTCACCCATCTTCATTATCGCCCCTTTCCCATATTGTTTTTCGATTTGCTCCATCGCCATTTTAACGGCTTGAAGTTTTTGATCCTGGCTCATTGTTATTCAATTCAAACAGATTTTATGTTAAAATTCAAGTGGAAAAATTTCGGGGTGTGGCGTAGCTGGCTAACGCGCCGTCATGGGGTGGCGGAGATCCTGAGTTCGAATCTCAGCACCCCGACCTAAAAAAATAATTTAATTAATTATCAATAAAATCTAAACAAATGCACTTAATGTATATTGACGAATCAGGTGATACAATTCCAATCTCTCAGGGTGGAAAAAATTTTTTAGTTTTGACCGGTTGTATTATCCACGAGAATGAAAAGGTCTCGATAGAGACAAACTTTAGAGAAATAAAACAAAAATATTATCAAAATCCAGATATCGAAATTAAATCAAACTTCCTACGGTATGCTAACCCTGATCTTTCTGAGAATTCTCCAATAAAACTAAATGATAGGAAAAAATATGATGAATTAGAAAAAGATATGGCTGACTTTTTGAAAAATATCCCAGTAGTTTTATACACGGTAGTTATTCATAAAAAAGGTTATTGGCAACAATATCCCGCTCAAAATCCATACGAAGTCGCTTATATTTTTCTCATTGAGAGATACCAAAAGTATCTGAAGGAAAACAATTCACTGGGAATATGTATTATCGATCCGAGAGAAGGTCAAGTAGAAAAAAGCTTTATTGGTGAAGAATTAGATCATATTCATAATTTACTAAGATGGGAAGATAGTGGTTTTTGGCAAAAATGCCCCAATATTATTGAGAGGGTTTTGTTTTCAACCTCAGAAAGAACAGTGGGTATCCAGTTGGCAGATTTATATTGTTATCCCGTATTTCATACTTTTGAATACAATAAAGCAAAAGATGAATATTGGAGATTTAGAGATGTAACTTCCCCTAAATTATACAAAAAGAATTCGAGACTTGAAGGTTTTGGCTTAAAATTTTTTCCTGATTCATCAAAAAAGGGCCTCAAATTTTTCAAGTAGACCCTCTTTTGATGGGCGCGATTTGCATCGCGACCAATTGAAATTATAGCATAGCCCATTAACCTATTGTCAAGGGGCAAAATGACAAGGAATTAAAACAGAAGGTGTCAACCTAGTCCACCTTCCAGGTGTCCAAGGTATTGCTAAAGCCCTTGAAATTACCGTTGGTGATTTATTAAAATAAAGGTCGTTTAATTTATTAAGTTAGGAGGTGAAAACTATGACTAACAAAATTATGGCAATTGCTTTGGTCGTTGCTGACCTGAAAAAAGCAATTGATTTTTACCAAAACAAACTAGGCCTGAAACTAAAAACGAATGAAGAAGGATTTGCGGATTTCGAAACAGAAGGCACAACTTTGGCCCTACTTGAAAAGAAAGTTGCCGAGGATTTGGCGGGGAAAGAGAAAGTTGGCACTGATTCAAGTTTGCCCCGTTCATCTATTTTAGCTTGGGATGCAGTTGAAGATGTGGATATTCTCCATAAAGAGCTGAAAGATAGAGGCGTTGAATTTACAGTTGAGCCAAAGACAATGTCATGGGGCCAAAGAGTTGCTTACTTTTCCGATCCCGACGGCAACCTTTGGGAAATTTCGCAATGGGTAAAATAAAAGTCAACAAATTAAACAGTCAAACAAAATTGGAAATAACTCCAACAACGCCTTTTCATTTTGACTCAACTTTCCATAAACCGGGCCACTTCCCGACAAGCGATACAAAATGGGAGTCAGGCAAGAGATGGCAAACAATGTTATGGAAAGGAGAAAAGCTGGGGTTGATATTTGAAGATAAAGGCACTAAACATAAACCGAGGGTGACTGTAAAGGTTTTTTCTTCCAAGAATTTAACACCAAAATTTTTAGATTCATTCAAGCAGGAAATTATCTGGCGATATAATCTCAATCTCAATCTCTCCGGATTTTATCGTGATGTTGGTAAAAACCCTTTATTAAAACCAATTATTAAAAAATTTTATGGTTTGCGACCCATGCACTCGGGCTCACTTTACGAGTATTTGATTATCGCTATTGTTTTACAAAACGCCACTGTCAGAAGAAGCGTAAATATGATGCAATCCCTTTTTGAAAATTATGGGAGCTTACTGGAATTTGATAATCATAAATTTTGGTGTTTTTGGGAACCAAGAACACTAGTAAGAACTGAAGAACAGAATTTGCGAGATTTAAAGATGGGTTATCGAGCAAAATCCTTAATTAAAGTTTCAGAACCGTTTGCAGAAGGGAAAATTGACGAATTGGAATTAAGACAAAAAAGCAAAGAAAAACAAAAGGAAACACTTTTATCTCTTTATGGGATTGGCCCCGCCTCAGTTGGTTATATTATGTTTGATGTTTTTCATCACTGGGATTATTTAAATCACATCTCGCCTTGGGAACAAAAGATTTACACCAAAATTTTTTTCAATAAAGACTTTGAAAAAAACTTAGTGCCGGTTGATAAAATGCTTAAACATTTTGATAATTGGGGCAAGTGGAAAAATTTAGCAGTTCATTATGTTTGGGAAGATATCTGGTGGAGAAGGAAGCACCGAAAAATTCCTTGGTTGGAAAAAGAAATAAGGCTTTGATTTTTACCACAGATTTGTTAAGTTAAAAGAAGATAACCAATAAAGTAGAAAATTTAATTTAATAAAAATGCTAAAAAATGATTTTTGGGATTTAAGCCGTAGACCCTATACTCAACTAAAATTAAAGATTTTGGAAGAATACTTATGGAAATGGGCTCAGATATTTTTTAGTATTGCATCAAAGAATAAAAATTGGCAAACATGGCAAGATATATACTATGTTGATTGTTTTGCTGGGCGAGGTAAATACCACTGCAATGGTAAAGAAAATATAATCACGGGTTCCCCTTTAATAGCTTTAGCGTGTGCTTTAGAATTTCAACAAAATCAAAAATATGACGGTGTAAAGATGCATTGTATTTTCGTAGAAAAAATCAAAAAATACTCTCAAGATTTAGAAAAATTTTGCAAACCATATATGGGAAAGGTTGACTTTGAAATTTACAATGAAAAAGACTTTAATGATGTCATCACAGATATAATAAATAGGGTTAACTACCACCCAACATTCTTTTTCATAGATCCAGCTGGGATAAAAGAATTAAAAAGAGGTAATCTCAAAAAAATTATAGAGAGAAAAGGAGCAACAGACATTCTATTAAATTATATTAAGAACGGAGTAGAAAGAATTACTGGTTTAACTAAAAAGAAAATACCAGAAATTTTAAATGAAAAGTTATCAGAAAAGGACATTAAAACCATAAAATGTTTAGCTGATTTCTATGGTTCCACTATCTTTGATAAATTGGACGTAACAGAAAAAGAAAGACTGAAAGAGTGGGCTAATTCAATATTTAAAAATAGCAAATTAAATGAAAGACTTGTATTTAATATGCCCTACCTTCATAAATCAGACAATATTTATTATTTGCTTTTTGCAAGTAGAGAACCAATCGCCAAAAAGGTAATTTTGAGTATTTTTAAAAAAGCAAAAGAAACAACATACCAAGGCCAAAGTAAATTTTGGCCTTCTGAAGACAACGAATTTGAGTTATGATAAAAATAATATGATTTCTCAAATTAAAAGAAAAACTCTTTTGTATAAAAGCGGCGTTGAATATGCAGATTTTTCTATAAATCATGTAGAGGGGTGCGCTCATGGTTGTACATTTCCTTGTTATGCAATGATGATGAAAATAAGATGTGGGATAATAAAAGACTACAAGGAATGGCTACGGCCAAAAATTGTAAGTAATGCACTAGAATTGTTAGATAAAGAAATTCCCAGATATAAACATAAGATTAAATTTGTTCATTTGTGTTTCTCCACAGATCCCTTTATGTACAGATATCCAGAAGTGGCTGATCTAACTTTAAAAATAATTGAAAGGCTAAATAAAGATAATATCCGCTGCGTTGTTTTAACAAAAGGAATTTATCCAAAGGTTTTGACTAATACTAAAAAGTATGGAGAAAATAATGAATATGGAATTACTATTGTTTCTTTAGATAAGAAATTTAAGAAAAGATTTGAACCATACTCGGCCTTATACGAAGACAGAATTAAATCATTAAAGTATTTACATGATAAAGGTTTAAAAACTTGGATTAGTATGGAACCATACCCAACTCAAAACTTAGTGAAACAGAATTTACGAAAAATTTTAGAGAAAATATCTTTTGTAGACAAAATTATTTTCGGAAAACTAAATTATAATGTGAAATCAAATCAATTTGGCTCTAATGCTAATTTTTATCATAATTGTGCCGAGATGGTAATGGAATTTTGTAAAAGAAATAATCTTGAATACCATATTAAATTTGGAACTCAAAAAAAGGATAATAAAAAAACACAGAAAATTTTTATTAAAAACAATATAAAGCCCTCAGACTTGGAATATATAAAACAAACTACTCTACCACTATAACTTTTGCGGAGAAATTTCAAAAAATAGTTTTAGATTTATATGTAACGAATTTTGTTTAATAGTCGCAAATCAATAAGCAAAGGGGATTAATTTTTTGGTTCTTTTCTGGTAATCAACATATTCTTTAAAATGTTTTTTTAAAATCTTTTCTTCATAATTTAATTTCAGCAAAAAGGAAACCAATAAAAGAAAAATAGAAGATTTGAAGGTAATTTCCATCAAGGAATAATTTTTATCGCTTCGGGCTTTGTTTCTTTTTCCTCGCCTTGCCCATTTGGCCGACTTTCCTTCTCTCTTTGGCCCGTGGGTCTCTGGTCAAAAGCTTATTTTTTTTCTTTCTAGTTAATAATCTACACGCATTTTATAAATTTAGCTCTTTCTTGTTTTTATAAGAATAAAGAGGGGTTTTCTATCCCACTCTTGGAGTTCCTTGTATTTTAAACCGCTGGCAATAGGCCTTGGTTCTAGCATTTCTTCTAATAAAAATCCTTCTTTGGTTAAAGCCATAACATAATCACTAATGGTTCTATGATAAGAAGCTAGAGTTTTGTATTTACCGCCCCACTCAAATTCATACCACCCTTTTTGAAAATAATTCTCTCTTCTTATACTGGGATGAAGAAGACTAATAACAAGCTCTCCATTTCTCTTTAATACTCTATTAAATTCACCAAGGGCTTCCTCCAGTGTTTCTAAATCATGAAGGACAAGATTTGCTATTACCATGTCAAATTCTCCTGACAGAAAGTGAGATAAATCCTTAAGAGAAGTATGATAGTAAACAATCCCTAATGAATTTTTCGTCTCTTCATTTTGGGCTAATTTTAACAACTTCTTAGAAAGATCTACTCCCACTACTTTCGCACCTCGCCGTGTCAACTCTCTGCTAATAAATCCCTCACCGCAACCAGCATCTAAAATCTTTTTCCCGGAAATTTTTCCAACTAACTCAAAGAGAGCAGGATCGCTTATGAAACGATGATGTATCGATCCTGTACGTCTATCATGTGTATATACATCCGCTACTCGATCCCATCCTTTGTGTTTTAGTTCATCAATTAATTTTTTCTGACCCATATATGTATTTTAATCAATTGGTTGTGCTTGTAAAATTTTAATATAATTATTAGGTAATCTCGGAGGGTTAATTAACGTTTTGGTGATTGTTTTTTCTTGCGGGCTTTACCCATTTGGCCGACTTTCCTTCTCTCTTTGGCCCGC
>Ga0210018_1001410_pt1 | contig 12525 bp, 14 predicted proteins | sample CryGeyCG2014_010_2_FD_183967 | JGI IMG/M metagenome (GOLD analysis project Ga0210018, IMG submission 183967) | Groundwater microbial communities from aquifer - Crystal Geyser CG09_land_8/20/14_0.10 (SPAdes) (version 2) | ecosystem: Environmental > Aquatic > Deep subsurface > Groundwater | place... | reverse complement strand
ACCCCCAGAGCTACAGCTTGCACCCCCACAACCCTCTGCAGACGACTCTGCTTCAAGATCCGATTGGAACGCGGCTACATCGGTCAAATCTATTTCCCTTTCTACCGACATTATTTTTCACCCCCTTCCTCCATGAAACAATTATAGATTAAATGCCGAATTATTTTAGCTTTACTTGAACCTACAACAAATTTATTTATAACTAACACTAGCTTAACAAGCCCGTCAAGAACTGTCAAAACGTAAAAGCTATTGTGGCTTATCCGGTTCGCTCGCTATCGGTTCTGCCGGTGCGATCGGTGCCACTGGTTCGCTAACTACTGGCGAGGCTGGCATCACCGGGCTGGGTTGAATTTTCCAGGCAGGCATCGTGCCCATGATTTTATCGACTTCAACCATTGCTTCTTCGGAAGTTTTGCCAACCGTCTGGGTATAAAACTGAATCATGTTTTGCCGAACCACTTCTTTGGGCAATAAATTCCCCGTTGCGTCGGTACAATACCGGCAATAAAGATTGTCGGTTTTGCCGCCACCAAAATCGGCGGGCGCGTTCATCGGCATACCGCAAGATTGACAATTAGTCATATTTCTTCACCTCCCTCGATTTTTAGTTTTTTAAGTCTCTTTTTATATTCTAGCATAATTTTCCCCCGGCAATCACGGGGATGGAAACGCAGCCGGCCGGGCTCGATCACCTCGATCGTCCGCCGTGATTTCATGTATTTTAGTTGTAGCCGCCGGGCTAGGGCTTCCAGTTGGCCAAGAATTTTTGCGACCATAAATTTGCCTTAATAAATTTTTGATAACAATTATTCTTATCCCAAAGCAGTCTGAGTTGACAAACCTCATGGGCGGAAAACAGATCCTGCTCGTTTTGGGGCACTGCCAGACAATCTTCATCTAAAAACATATTTAAACAGATTTTATTGGCCACCACTTTGTCGTTGGGTCGCCGGCGCTTGGCCACCAATTCCACCAAAAAAATAGTCAGTAGCCTGGTGAGCCATAAACGATTCCGACCGGTAACAATTAATAAATCAATATCGTCATTCCGATCGGCATTATTCATGGCCAAGGCACCGGTGACGGCCACCATTTTGACGGTGGGAATTAATTTCAGCCGGCCAGCTACCCGGCGGGCAATCGTCATTTTCGGCCGACTCCACTCTTCCCGCTTTTGTCGGAGAGCGACAATCTTCTCCCGGCCTTTTAAAAAATAAACGTCGTTTTGATTGGCAACTTGGAGCGAAAGCAAATCCAGATTTTTTTGGAATTTGGATTTTGGAATTTGGATTTTGGAAATCAGAAATCGCCAGATTTCTGATTGGCGGAGTGGATAATCGAAAATATCGGCATAGGCAATCGTCCGCAAAATGGCTTTAGAAATTTGGCTCATCTCTTTTGGTAAACAACGGCTATTTTATCACGATAAACTTGTCGCCAGCCAAATTTTTCCGGCCCAGGCGCCAGTAATAAATCCATAAAAGTGCCGGGGCTAATTAAAATCCAATCAACCTTGTAACGCTTAAGCGTTTCTTCCCAACCGGGTTGGTTTTGCAGTGTCTCCAGGTAAATCGTATAAGGACTCTTGCCCTCAGGAGTTAGCCAAGCCGGCATCCGGCCGTCCACAAAAATCTGATATTCCGGTAATTGCCAGATTAGAAACCCCCCCCATTCGTAGCGGTTAAAAATGACACCTGCCTCGCCGCCAGGCGGGCCTTTCCCCGGCTGTTTTTTTAAGAATTCGATTGCCCGGCAAGGATAAATCACCGCAGAATTTTGACAATAATTGCCCCAGGAAGAATTGATGGCCAAGGTTTCCGGTAGACGAATAAAAAGTCCGAAAAATAAAAAGGCGGTGGCCGTTAATATTGCCAAATTGTCCCTTAAATTTTTTTGTTTTAGCCAGCCGGCCAAGTATTTTTGGGCCGGTGGCAGACTTAAAGAAAGAAAAGAAAACAGTGAAAAATAGAAAACCAGATTCCTTCTGGCTTTTAAAGCCAGAACTGCCATCGCCAAAGTTAGGACGGCCCAGGGCCAGTTTTTAATCCCTCCCCAAAATAAAACAGCAAACGAGAGAGCCAAGGCGCTTATTAAAATGAGCCACCAAAAGGCCGGTATCGGCGGCACCCATTCGGCAATCAACAAAGATAAATTGACGCCGGCAAAATGCCGCCAAGACTCTTGATATATTTTCAAGCCAAAAGGATTTAAAACTGTCGCCCCCAAAGAAAGACCAAAAACGACCAACACCGACCATAATTTTTGAGTCCGGTTTACTATTAAAGATAAGCCCCAAAAAACAAGTAGAATTAACCCGAGAACGACCGAACCGCCATGGACTTGAGCCCAAAGCAACATTATTAAAGGCAAACTAAAGGCGGCGGTTTTGTTTTTTTCGATTTGGGAAAAAAGCCACAAAACTAGATTAAAAAATAAAAATCCCATCAATTGGCTGCGGATACCAAAAGAAAAAATGCCCCAACTGAAAAAGATCACCAGGCCAATAGCCACCATCTTTTCCCAAGTATAATTTTTGATCGCTGAATACAAAAAAAGGAAGGCCAAACTCATTAAAAAAGCGTTCAATGCCGTCAAGCCCCCAAGACCGGCGGCTCGAAAAATCAGCCAAAGGCCGACTTGATAGAGCCAATAATGGTTTACCCAGGCATAATTTTCCAAAAGCACGGAAAAATGATTTTCGCCGCACCAACCCTCCTGCCCGCCGGTAGACAGAGCTTGCCAAATTTGTTGGCCACATTTTAAATGCCAGCCCAAATCAGGATCAGTCGGAGGAATCAGAAAAAACAAAAATAAAGCCAGGACAAACAGCCACGTCAGGGGATGGATTTTCTTCATGACTTTTTATATGATAACTATGATAACATTGAAATATGGATCAACCAAACCTGTCCGGATGGCAGCCGGGTCTGCCAACCCCTGAACCGGCGCCAATGACACCACCGATTGTCCCACCGCCATTAGAAGCGCCGCCGGCAACTCCGCCAGCAGGCGGACTGCTGAAAAAACTTTTGCCCATCTTGGGCGGTTTAATGGTGCTGGTCATTTTGGGACTGCTCATTTTCAAATTCGTTTTGCCCAAAGTGCAAAAACCCCAGGAAGTCACTCTGACTTATTGGGGCTTATGGGAACCCGAGGCCGTGACCAGCGGTGTTCTGGCCGATTGGCAAAAAATCCATCCGGAAATCAAAATTAATTATTCCCGGCAATCGCCTAAAGAATATCGGGAAAGGCTGCAGTCGGCTCTGGCCAGAAATGAGGGTCCGGATATTTTCCGCTTTCACCTTAATTGGTTGCCCATGTTAAAAAACGAATTGGCGCCAGTCCCGCCGGAAGTAATGACCTCTTCTCAGCTGGAATCCAGTTTTTATCCGGTGGCGAAAGAAAATCTCAAAGTGGGCACCGGCTTTTTGGGCCTGCCTTTGGAAGTCGATACGTTGGCGCTTTTTATCAACAATCAGATTTTTAAAGCCGCTGGCAAAAATCCGCCCGCCTCCTGGGACGAGCTGAGAAAATTAGCGATGGAATTGACGACTAAAAACAGCGAGGGGAAAATTCAAACCGCCGGCGCCGCCCTGGGTACCACCAACAACGTCGAGCATTGGTCCGACATTTTAGGTCTCATGATGCTGCAAAACGGCGCCAGCTTAAGCAACCCCTCCGGCCAACTGGCGGAAGATGCTCTCACTTTTTACACAATTTTTAATACCACCGACAAGGTTTGGGACGAAACCATGCCTAATTCCACCCTGGCTTTTGCCACCGGCAAAGTCGCCATGTATTTGGGCTTTTCCTGGGATGTTTTTGAAATTAAAAATCTCAATGCCAAACTGGACTTCCAGGTGGTAGCGGTCCCACAATTGCCGGGCACTGATTTGGCTTGGGCCAGCTTTTGGGTGGAAGGCGTCGCCAAAAAAAGCAAAAACGCGGCCGCCGCCTGGGAATTCATGAAATTTTTAAGCACCCCGGCTACCATGGAGAAGCTTTACGCCGCGCAGTCACAAACCCGGCTTTTCGGCGAGCCCTATGGCCGGGTGGAAATGGCCAGCCTGCTGACTAATAATCTTTGGGTTGCCCCTTTCATCAATCAGGCGGCCAAGGCTAAAACCTGGTATCTTTGCTCGCGCACTTTTGACAACGGCATCAACGACCGGATGATTAAATATTTTGAGGATGCCGTTAACGCCGTTAATACCGGCAAGGCCGCCAAAGAAGCCCTCGCCACCACTGCCACCGGCGTCTCTCAACTTCTCTCCCAATACGGAATTTCCGCCAGCCGCTAAACTTCGAGCCTATTTTCTGCTAGAATACTTTTATGATGGACAAAAAATACCAACCTCTTGAATTTGAGGAAAAAATTTACCAACTCTGGGAAAAAGGCGGCTATTTTACCCCTAAAATTGATAAAAATAAAAAGCCTTTTAGTATCCTTCTGCCCTTGCCCAACGCCAACGACTCCATGCACGTTGGTCATGCTCTTTTTACGATTGAAGATATTATGATCCGCTATCACCGCATGAAGGGCGAATCGACGCTTTGGCTCCCCGGCGGTGATCACGCCGGCATCGAAACGCAATATGTTTTCGAAAAACACTTGGCCAAGGAGGGTAAAAGCCGTTTTGATTTCGATCGGGCAACGCTTTACCAAATGATCGCGGATTTTGTGGAAAAGAACAAAAACGTTAATAAAGACCAGATGAAACACCTGGGTTTTTCATTGGACTGGACGCGCTATCACTACAGCTTAGAGCCAAAAATCCTGCAAACCGTCTTGGCGACATTCCGCAAGTTATACCAGGACAATTTAATCTACCGGGGAGAAAGAATCGTCAACTTCTGCCCGAAATGCGGGACCGCTTTTTCCGATTTGGAAGTTGATCACGTTGAAAAGTCCGATTTTCTTTACTATCTGGATTACGGCCCCCTTAAAATCGCCACTACCCGACCGGAAACCATTTTTGCCGATGTGGCCGTCGCGGTCAATCCCAAAGACAAAAGATACCAAAAGCTGGTCGGCCAAAAAGCGATTATTCCCCTGATAAATAAAGAAATTCCCATTATTACCGATGAAGCGATTACCGTGGATTTCGGCACCGGAGCCCTAAAAGTCACGCCTGCCCACGATGCCACCGATTACGGTATCGGCCAAAAGAATCATTTGCCGCTTATCAAAACTATCGATGAAAACGGGCGTCTGATCAATGTCCCCAAACAGTATCTGGGTCTAAAGATTAACCCCGCCAGACAGGCCGTGGTAGCCGATTTAGAAAAAGCGCGCAAATTAATTAAAACCGAGCCGCTAAAACACGTGGTGAGCGTCTGCTACCGCTGCCATACCACCATCGAGCCGATGATTATGCCCCAATGGTTCGTCAAGATTAAGACGCTGGCCGAACCCGCGTTGAACGCGGTTAAGGAAGGTAAAACAAAAATTGTTCCCAAAAAACGCTTCGAAAAAATGTATCTCGATTGGATGAAGAAAATCTACGATTGGAACATTTCCCGCCAAATTGTTTGGGGTCCAAGGATTCCCGTTTGGTATAAAGTCGACGGGAACGAGCAGCGTATTACCGTTAGCTTTATAGACAGTTTAGGTGAACAATTTCACGCAACAATAGACCAGGCTATAGAAGGACGACTTCATAATAAAAACGGCAAAAAAGCATCTTTTACTCTTAAACAAATTAAAGATGGGCTACAACAAGTAATTGTTCCCCTATATGCCGGCGCCAACGAGGTCAAATTTGTTGTGGGTACAAAAGAACCGCCGGAGGGAAATTGGATTCAGGAAACCGACACTTTCGACACCTGGTTCCTGTCCGGCCAGTGGCCGCTGACCACGCTTGGCTATCCCGACGGCGCCGATTTTAAGTATTTTTACCCGACTTCGGTTTTAGATACCCTGTGGGATATTTTGTTTTTCTGGGTAGCCAGGATGATGATGTTTGGTTTGTACCTGACCGGCGAGGTGCCCTTTAAGGTCGTCCATTTGCACGCCCGCGTTGTTGATAAATTCGGCCAAAAAATGAGCAAGAGCAAAAACAACGTCATCAACCCGCTGGAGATGGTCGATAAATATGGCGCCGATGCTTTGAGGCTAGCATTGGTGGCTGGTGTGGCTCCGGGAGGCGACATTCATTTATCAGATGAGAAAGTCCGCGGGATGAGAAATTTTACCAATAAAATCTGGAATGCCAGTCGGTTTGTCTTGGAAAATCGCGAGGTTGAAAGTGAAAAGTCAAAAGTTAAAAGTTCTCATGCCGATGACAAATGGATTTTGGGGGAAACCGACAAGATCGTGAAGTCTGTCACCTCTTTGATTGAAAAATATAATTTTGGGCAAGCGGCCGAAGAGTTATATGATTTTTTCTGGCACACGTTTTGCGACAGATACATTGAAATGACCAAAAACCGGCGCGAGGAAGCCCAACCAATGCTGATTTATGTCCTGGAAACCTCTTTAAAATTGCTGCATCCTTTTATGCCCTTTATCACCGAAGAAATTTGGCAAAAAATGGGGCACAAGCAACCCTTAATCATCTCGCTATGGCCAAAGTAAAACAGAACCAAAAAGTCAATAATCTGCGGGCGTTCATCAGAAATTTTAATATCCCGCGGGCGGCCCGGGCGACGAGGATGGCCAAAAAGCACTTGGTTGTTTTTTTGGCCGTCGCCTTTTCGGTGGCCACTTTGGCCAGCGCTATTTTACCCAAAAATCAAGTCCAGTCCCTCAAAGAAAAACTGGTCCGTAACCCCAACGATTTTAAGGCCCATCTGCAATTGGCGCAAAAGTTTTTGGCCAATAATCAACTGCCGGAAGCTGAGCAGACGCTTTTGCTGGCGCAAAAAATTTTCAATCACGAAGTGACAAGCTCCGCTTATTTCCAATTTTCAATTTTCAATTCAGAAAACAAAGTTCTTGGAGCAAAAGCAAGCAACGAGCTTAATGAATTATGGCAAGAAAAACAGTATTCGGATCCGGAGGATATTCGCCTTTTAATTACCGCCTGGGAAAAAATCATGGTCGAAAAGCCGGATTACCGCGACGGCTGGTTACAGCTGGCCATTCTCCATTACAAACTCTATAAAAACGATAAAGCAAAGGAAAATCTCTTAAAGGCCCTGGAAATCGATCCCAATTACGCACCGGCACAAGAACTAGAAAAAATATTAGGAGAGTAAAACTATTCTTCGCAAGGTGTTTCTTGGAGCAGATACCATTCAACTTTCGGATTAGCGCAGGCGGCGCATTTATTACAATAAAATTTGCCGTCAGAACCACAAATATAGGATGGTTGGGCAACACATTCCATCGTACAAACTTCCGGTCTTGGGTTTTGGCAAAAAACCTTTTGCTCGGAAGTTTTCTCACAGCTTGGTGGTATTTGGCAACCACATTTATCCTTTTCGCCGGGCACAATTGTCCCGTCTTTACAAAAATCAGGATGCGGGGGCATAAATTGAGGGCACGAACCACAAGTTATTGCCGGAGTCGGAGTTAGTTGGGGACCAGGTTGAACCTGTTTTTGGCCGAACCTATAAGCGCCAAAAATTGCTCCGGCGAAAACTAAAATTCCCAATAATCCACCCAAAATCTTAAATTTGTGGGTTTTTAGTCTATCAATCATGGTTTTATTATCTTATTTTGTTTGCCAAAAGGCAAGTTTTGAAGTAAAATTAAACCATGGCTTTACCGAAATTCTTACAGCCCTGTCTTGCCTCATATAATCTGGGCCAGCTAAACATTAAACGAGACAAGATTTTGATTATTACCTCGGTTTTGAATCAAGGGGGCTATCGAACCTTAAAATGGTTAACTAAAACTTATGGCCAAAAAGAGATCAAGAGTGTAGTCAGGAATCCGGTTAGAGGCATGTGGTATGAGTGGATCTTAAAATACTGGTTAAAAATATTTGGCGCTAAACTTCCAAACCAAATATACCAGAAGGCGATTATCAAACTATGAACAGAAAAGATCTCGTCTTTCATTTGGAAATCCTCTCCAAAAATCAAACCGATTTACTTTTTAAGTTTAAACTGCCTAAAAACTATTACCTGGCCGGCGGAACTGCTCTAGCTTTGTATTTGGGGCACCGGACTTCCTTAGATTTTGATTTTTATACCAGCAGCGAATTTGATCGGGAGGAAATTTTAAATCTCCTCAAGAAAAACTGGGGCGAAGAAAATATTACTGTCTCTTCTTTAGAAAAAAATTTTTTTATTGGTGAAATTAATAAGGTTAATGTCTCTGTCTTCCATTATCCCTATAAACTTCTTGCCAATTTAGTTAATTTAAGAAACATTTCTTTAGCTTCGCTTGATGATATTGCCGCAATGAAAATAATTGCGGTTATTCAACGGCCAGCCAAAAGAGATTATATTGATCTTTATTATCTTCTTAAACAGTATCCCCCAAAAACAATTTTTCAATGGGCAGGAAAAAAATATTCTAATTTCAATCCCTATTTAGCTTTACGGGCTTTGTCTTTCTTTGATGATGTCGAAAACGAGAAAATTGAAGAAAGAGGAATTAGAATTCTTGATAAATTATTTTCCTGGAAAAAAGCAAAGGAGGGAATTTTTGCCAAAGTTAAAAAATATCAACTGGCAATGCTTAAGAAGTAAACTCCTATTTCGCCGGGGCTTCCGCGGGTTTGGCTGCAGGTTTACCAACTGGCGCACCAGGTTTAGTTTCGCCCGGCTTACCTTCAGTCGGTTTCCCTTCGGCTGCCTTGCCTTCTTCAACCGGTCCGCCAGCTGTCGGAGCACCTACGGCGGGAACTTCGCCCTCAACCGGGGCCGCGCTCTCAGCCGCCGACGGTGGGGTGACCACTTCTTCTTTGGCCGGCGGATCAATCTTAGCCAAAACTTCGGTGGCACCGGTCAAAATCTTAATTTCTTCACCCACCTTCAGATCGGCCACCGTCATAGCGTTGCCCACTTCTTGAAGATGGCTAATATCAATTTCCAGCTTCTCGGGCAGATCGGTCGGCAATGCTTCCACTTCCACACCGGACAAAGGCTGAATCAAAATACCGATCTTTTGCGTCACTGCCGGCGAGGTGCCCAGTAATTCCACTGGCACCACCGCCGTGACTTTCTTTTTCAAATCCACCTGGTAAAAATCGACGTGCAAGGGCGCGTCGGTGACCGGATCCAATTGGACATTGTGAATCAGGACCGGCCTAGTTTTCTCTTCACCGGCCACCGTTAGTTCTAAAAGTCCGGTTTCGCCGGCTTTTTTAAAGATGGGCATAAATGGTTTGAGAGCGACTTGAACCGAAGCGGATTTAACTTCGCGGCCATAAATATTAGCCGGCAAAATGCCCTGCTTGCGGAGTAGTTTGACTTTGCGGCCGGTAACTTTGCGTTTCTCGACTTCCAGTTTGGGTAATTCTTTTTTGGTTTGAGTTGGCATTTGAATTTTGGAATTTGAACTTTTCGCTATTGTATCATTTCGCCAGGCCGATTTCAAACGGGGTTTAATATATAATTACTCTCTATGAATCATTTAGAAATTTTGAGGGCACATCTACTTGAAGAATTGAAGAGAACAGAAAGGACGTTGGCATCAGCTAAAATAGCGAGAAATAATGCCCCTACTCCCAAGGAATCAAAGTCAGACACATCAAGGGCAAGGCTGGAGACTGAAGTAACCATGCACGAGCTTAGGGCTAGGGAATTAAAAAATTTTATGAACGCTATTCCTAAAAACGAATTAGGGCTTAACAAAATTGGTCTATGGAGTCTGATTGAGGTCGAGTTGCCAAGCGGTAGTATGCGAATAACAATCGTTCCTGATGGCGTAGGGGGTAAGAAAGTGAAAGAAATCTGGTTTATTTCCGACAAGACGCCCATTGGTCTTGCCTTGCTGGGCAAAAGAAGCGGGGACAAGTTTATGTTTAACGGAAAAGAGGGCAGAGTTGTGTCTGTGGACTAGCGCGCTAATCCTATTTCAAACTGTAAATCCTGGTCAAATTTTTGATTAAAGACAATCCCCCTACGAGAAGGGGTTGCCGACGCAGTCAACTAACGCATGATGTTTGTTTTTGTGCCTAGATATGCTAGAATCGTGAACTATGACAACAGAGCTTATGGCAAAGGAGAGATTATCGCCAAACATCCCCTTGTTTGCTCTTGAGGGCATGGGCGGATCAGGTAAAAGCCATGTCATCAGACTTCTGGCTTCTCAGTTAAACGAAAGTGGTCTTAATGTATTGGGGTGTAAAATCTCTGGTATGGGTAGCGGAGATAGAATTGATCGACTAAGATGTATAAATGCCGCCAGAAAAGACTTGTTAGAAAATGGCCTGGCTTCAGAAAAAATTAAAGAAGATAAAAGAAAGGATAGAATTTTCCGACTCGCCATGCACCATCAAGTTAAAAGCCTTATTAAGCAAACCACGGGAACCAATTCGGGTTTTGATATTGCGATCCTAGATAGAACACCGATGATGCCTTGGGTTTATTCGGCTTCCAACGATCCAGATAATCCATACCTAGAAGAAATTCTAAACGATGGATTAAGGACAACCGCTCAGATGGGCATCTCGTCTGTTTATGTACTAGACGTTAGCCCAGAAACTGCATTTGCAAGAATGATCGGGAGAATGTGCGTTGGTAAAGAAGATTTTGAAAAAATGGTCGCGGATTTGTGCAAGATAATAAAAGCCCCAGATCAAGCCAGTCATGAAATAGCTACCAGATCAATTAATTTCATTACTAATAATCACGGTCTAATGCCAAAAACTTATGAAAAATATGCCCTAATTCCATATGATGTAATGGTAAACGAGAGATCAAAGTTTGTAGAAGCAGCCATGCTTTTAAACTCTAAACTTGGCATTGGTTATAAAGTGGTCGATGCAGAAAAACCCATTGACCAGGTGGTAACAATAATTATTGAAGACATGAGAGTCAGTCTCGCGCGGGCATCAGCGTAGATTTATATTTTTCTGGAAATACTATGTTCTCGCCCTTTGCTCCCGTTTCTTTCTTATAATCTTCAAAAAGATCCCAATAAGTGACAGTAATTTTGTCCTTTGTATTCAAATCCAGTTCTTTGGCCGTTTCAAAAATCTTTTCGGGGTCGCCCTCAAGTTCAACATAAAAACCAAAAGAGAGCTCATCTACAGAAATTTTTACCCCCTCATATTCAAAATCTGCTCTATATTTCTCGAGTATCAACCTCTTAGTAAACCCAAGGCCATAAAAGATGTCTGCAAGTTTATTTATATCATCAACTTCTGTCTCTATCTCTTGCCTCTCAAAAACTTCGGCATTTTCTCTTAATTTTCTTTTAAGGGTTACAATATTCTTTGAACCGGATCTTACTCTTAAAAACACCCCGTTTTTCTCTAAGCCCATACTCTCAGTATCCATCCTCGTGGTCCTTTGAAAGCTTTTCCCTATAAACTTAGCCTTTTTAGAATTTAGTTTAGAAATTAAATCGGAGGGGTTCTCTAGTTTTAATTTTATTTCTCTCTCTGTGCTATGATCGCTCATATTTCAATTGTAACACAAAACTCTCTTATATACTTCGCGTAACCAATTTTGTCGACTTGTATCAATCTCCCTGGATGGGATAACCCTATCAAATATTAAAACGTAATCCGAATTAACAACAGAAAGTGCGCTTTTGGGAAATATGGCTAAGCGAGAAGGTTTTCCTCCATCTTGAGCTACTGATTCAGCTAAACTATTTAGTGTTCCGCCGGTATATGAATTGTCGAGTATTAAAACATTTTTATCTCTCAGGTCCTTGGTTAAATATTTAATTGTACGTTGGATCTGGGATTCATCAGAATGATATTCCCACAACATAATTTTTGAGACATTATCCTTATTTGCAAAGCCCGCGATATGTCTAAATCCTCCCCAGGGGACAAAAAGATATACATCCGCACTTGGAACTTCATCGTATAGGCCAGGAATATATAATGGATTAAACGCTTCTTTTCTAAAACTATCTAGAGCACTGTATCTTTCCTTCAACAAAGAAAAGAGGGCGCAACTCTCGGGACCATTGTCATAAACCGATGCGGTTGAAAAATTTATACTTCTTGTTTCTCCTAAGCAGGTTTGTGCTTGTTTAATATACTTTTCCCATGTCTTGCCGTCGGCGACTTCCGAATAAAGTAGCCCTCTCAAATCTTTAACTCTTATGTCTGATCCGGCAACTCTGAATTCTGTTTCTAAGGCAGGGCCGTTCAATAAAGTAAACTGAAAATCTGCAAAATCGTGTTCCCGCAAACAGCTTTCTGTAAAATCGACAAAATCTCCCTTCCTAATCAAGTCTGAAAGAAGCATGTGATATGCAAAATTAGAAACAACATTTCCTATTGGAGAAACCTTGTATGGGTCAGTTAAATCTACCAACCACTGTTCTGGGGCTCGAATCAAAGGGTAATGTATGAAAACGGCCACTAAGAATGTTAAGATTAGGCCGATATGTCCAGCAAAATTTGTCCTCGTTGTCAAAAGAGAAAATTTTATCGAGTTAGA
>Ga0210018_1001409_pt1 | contig 12526 bp, 10 predicted proteins | sample CryGeyCG2014_010_2_FD_183967 | JGI IMG/M metagenome (GOLD analysis project Ga0210018, IMG submission 183967) | Groundwater microbial communities from aquifer - Crystal Geyser CG09_land_8/20/14_0.10 (SPAdes) (version 2) | ecosystem: Environmental > Aquatic > Deep subsurface > Groundwater | place... | reverse complement strand
ATTACCAATTTACAATTTTCATTGAATTTTCAATAACTTAATTTTCAAACATTGATAATTGAAACATGGTAAATTCATTGTAAATTGAAAATTCGAAAATTGAAAATTTTTAATATACCTCTTGACATTAATATACCTCTTGACAAATGATAATAATAATATTAATAATATATATATGCTACTGCTACGAAAAATTGTTTTATTTATTTTTATCTTTTCCCAGTTCAGTTATCTTTTTCTAGCTAAACTGCCTGAGATTAAACCTGTTGGCTCTGCTGGCAACCTGACTTCTGCTTCAGCTACTTTAGCTAATTCTCGGTTGTCTTTTTATGGTAGAGTCAACGGCGCTCACTCTCCCGGCGACACTACGATTGCCCTTGATGCCTCAGGAAATCCTGATAATAATACTAATCATCTTTTTCCAAATGACACAGTTGCTGTCGGACCTAATGGCAACTTTACTGTTGGCACGATTATTGACACTGCAAACTTTGCTTTGACAGCTGGATTGACAGCCGGAGTCAGTGATCAAGCAGCTGTCTATGCCACTCAATCAGGAGCATTGACTGTTACCTTTACTATTAATAATGATGTTCCGGCTAATGGTTATGTCTTAGTGACGATTCCTGATCCGGCTTCAGGCGGCAATGACGGCGCTCCGGATACTGGAGCGACCGCAGCTGTCAATGGTTTTGATTTAAATGGAATGGCGACGACTGATATAGCAACAACCGGTGGCACTGGCTGCACCTGGAGTACGGAAACTCTGACAGCTGGAACTGGATCTGGTCATAAGTATAAAGTACTAACAACAACTGCTTGTACGGCCGACGCAATTACAGTCACCTTTGACGGAACCACTAAAGATCTTGTCAATCCGGCTCCGCCTACCGCTCACAGTCAAGGAACCGCTGACATCTATACGATTGTGGTTGATACCTATGATGGCGACCCGGACAGCGGCGGACAAATAATTGATTATGCTAATGTCAAGGTGGCGCCGATTGAAGGAGTGCTGGTCTCAGCGACAGTAGACGAATCATTGTCATTTACGGTGGCCGGAATTACCACTGATTCAGGTGCCTACTGCGGTATAACCAGAACCTCAGCTACTCCTGACTCAACCGCCTACTCAATCCCCTGGGGAACTGTTCCTTCAACCTATGCCGTTGCTACTCATAACACAGAACAACAGTTGACTGTCTCAACTAATGCTTTATCAGGTTATAAAGTATATCTTGAGGAAAACGACCAGATGGGCCGTAATGGCAATACCTGTACCGGAGCCACTCCATCGGCCGGCGAATATACTTTTAGCAGCGGAATATGTATCCGTGATACTTTGTGCGGCGCTTCTGCCTGTTCCCATACCACTTCGGCTGACTGGACAGACATGGCTACTTATGTTGGTTGGGGTTATTCTTTGGCCAATGTGTCAGGCACTGATGCCAAGTTTCTTTTTAACGAATCAGCTAGAACTTTTTCTTCAAAAACTCCGGCTGACCAAGAAGCTTCAGAAAGCCGATCTGATACTAACGCGGAAATAATGACAAATTCTGGCCCGGTTTCCGGCTCATCAGCCTATGTCTGTTACCGAATAGCCATTCCCGGCACTCAACCAGCCGGATATTATTATAATAAAATCAAATATACGGCGGTAGCAACATTTTAAAAATGAAAAATTACAATTTAAAATTAAAAAATTTTAGAAATTTTGCATTTTGCATTGTAATTTTGACTTTTGCATTTTGCATTTTTAATTTAGGCAAAGTTGTTGGCCAAACAACTTTGCCGCTTATCGTCGCTCCGGCGCGCCAACAGCTTGACATTGCTCCTGGTGAGAAATCTGCGGTAGTGATCAAATTCTATAACTCAAGCGATTTACCGGTTTCGGGAATTTTAAAAGCAGCTGATTTTTTAGTCACTGATAAAGAAGGGACGCCGGTTATCGTTGATAATCCTCTTCAGTCCAATCCAAAGTACAGCGCCGGCTCCTGGTTTGATCTTCCTTATGACCGAATGACCATTGCCCCAGACGATAAGGTCACCATTCAAGCAAGTATTAATATTCCTATTGATGCTCATCCAGGTGGACGTTATGTGGCGATTTACTTTGAACCGGCTGGCAATATTCCAGAACCAGTGGGGGCTAATGAAGAAGCAGGAACTGCGGTGGGAACGAGGATTGCCGGCTTAGTCTATCTGAAAGTCGCGGGAGCGATCTCGGAAAAGGCTTTGGTCTCCAGATTTTTTGCTCCGTCATTTTTTGAGTACGGACCGGTCAAAGTGGAGACGGAAATATTAAATCGAGGTGACTATCATATAACACCTCGTGGAGTAATTAGCTTAATTAATATGTTTGGCGGAGTAGTTGATCAGCAAAAACTCAATGAAGCCAATATCTTTCCTGATGCTTCCCGATCATTTACAAATGAATTAGGAAAAAAATGGCTGATGGGCCGCTATAAAATAAGTCTTTTGGCTGGTTATGGCGAAACTGGTCAGGCTTTAACCAGTGAAATATATGTCTGGGTCTTTCCTTGGCGAGTGGCGACCGTTACTCTATTAGCTTTAATTATTATTATTCTTCTTATTAAAAGTGCTTATAAAAACCTCGTGGTCAAAGAAACTGCTTTGGAGGAAGAGATCGAGAAAGAAAAGGGAGAGATCGAGAAATTAAAACAACAACTGCGGAAGAGAACGTAAACTTCATAATTTTCAATTACCAATTTTCATTTTTCATTGAATTTTCAATGACTTAATTTACAATGTTTGGAAATTGATTAATTGTAAATTTATTGGAAATTGTAAATTGAAAATTAATTTAATGTCTTATACTGTTAATATATGCGTTATTTTTTTATTATTATTGTTTTGCTATTAATTATTCCTCTTCAACTTTTATATCTCTACTCTAAAAACCATCAGCTGGGAACGGTTGCTGGAATTACCAGCCAAGAACAAGAGGTGGAAAACAGTGTTTCAATTGGTGAATATCATTTTAGTCTTTTTGGCTATACTTCGCCCCAGGCCGAGGTGACTTTTAATGGTCAGGGCATCTTTGATCAAACAATAAGCGATGACACTGGTTATTTTGAGTTGAAAAACCGCTTCTCGCCTTTTTCGCCACGTGAGGCTTGTTTAAGCGCCAAAGACCAACTAGGCCGTCTTTCTTCCTCAGTCTGTCTGCCAGCTTTTCCGGTTAAATATAATGTCAGAATAGGCCCGGTTCTAATACCGCCGACTGTCTCTTTAGATAAGAATGTCTATTATCTTGACAATGGGGTGTTTTTATCAGGACAGACGGTTCCAAATAGCGAGGTTGAGCTGTCGATGTTCACGCAAAATAAGAATAAATTCGAAGCACGAAGCATGAAATTCGAAACAAATTCTAATTCAAAAAATTCAAATGACCAAAACGGTTTTAAAAATTTAGTATTTAATATATTAAATATTGTTTCGGGTTTCGAATTTCGGATTTCGGATTTTAGGCTTAACAAGCCTGTTGAGGCCTTTTCTTTTCCCGATCTAACGGCTAAAACCGACGCTCAAGGCAACTTTTCCTTTTCTCTTCCTTCAAGCAGTCCGGAGAAGTTCCGTCTTTTTACCCAGGTTTCCTATAATAAAGATCTCTCAGCAGAAAGCGTCAAGCTTAACTTCCAGATCTATCCTTGGTGGATGCTGATTATCAGATTTTTTCTTTTTATCTTTAACATTCTTAAATCAAGATGGCTGGAATTAACTTTAGCCGCGGAAATCCTCTATCTGGCCTGGATTATTCTCAAACAGCCAATGCGAGCGATTATGGTAAGAAAAAAATACCCTATTAACTATTTTCCAATTTCTAGTTAAAGCTCAGGTGTGCCTTCTGATTCAGGGCTTTGTCATCTGCTTTTATCTCCAGATAGTACTCTCCGGCTTTATCTGAGGAAATATCAAAGTAAGCTTTACCAAAGTTGTCAGACAGTCCTTGAATGGTCTCGATGTTTAAAGCCTGATCAGTACCGACGAACACTTGCTTTCCCATCACTCCCAGTCCTTGATCGTTTAAAAGAATCACTGTTAGCCTGATCTTTTCCTCTCCGCCGGCCTTGGCTTGAAGAGGGGTGGTAAAGACATAGGAGTTGTCAATGGAAAATGAGGCTTGGGAAACTGACGCGCGGCCAGAAAAAAATTTCACCTCATAAAGGCCAAAGAACAAGGTAAAACCAAGAAGAATAACAAAAATAATTAATAGAAGAGGAATTAGTTTTTTCATTAGTTTAATAATAATCAGTACTAGCTTTAAAGTCAAGAAAAAATCGTTTAAATACTATGGGTAGGGTTTGAAAAAAGACTCTACGCTATATATGGTTTTTAGAGCTCAGATGCTTTCTATATATTAGGAAAGTGAAAATAGCAGAAGAAGATAGTAAGTGATAGATGGCTAAAATTTTTAATTTCTAATTTTTAATTTCTAATCAATTTTTAAATCTTAATTTTTAATGCTTAAAAATTCAATGAAAATTGAAAACTGAAAATTGAAAATTATCTATATTAAATATTTCATTCTGCCTCTTTTTATCTAAAAATACCATAATCTAATAAAAATGCTCATATTTTTCAATGATAATACTATAAGCCTCTTGATATATTACGATATATTAGAGTAAGTAAATAATTTCTGCGGTAAATATACTCAATTTAATTAAATTTTAATATAGGATGAATGTCTTTGAATATAAAAACTATATCAAAATACTACTTAAATACCTCTTGACAACGTTATTAATATTGTTTTAATATAATATTATATGGATGAAGGGTATAATCTTTATAATCTAGAGCCTGAATTTAAAAAATATCTGTTTGCGGAGAAAATTTCTCCAGTTTCTTTGAAAAACTACCTTTCTGATTTCAGACATTTTAGCGGGTGGATGACTTTTAAATTAAAAATGCAAAATGCAAAATTAAAAATTGAGGAAAATGCTATTAATCTTAGTTTAATCCAAGAATATAAGTTTTACTTGACAGAAAATAATCTTCCTCGTAAAACTGTCAACCGCCGACTGTCTACTCTTCGTAAATTCTGCTCTTTTTGTATTGCGCAAGGATGGATGAAGGAAAATCCGGCGAAACAAATTCAAAATTTAAAAGTCAAAAGTCAAAATTACAATTCAAAAGTCAAAATTGAATCAATCTTAGATCAATTTGAGAACGATTTAAAAAAAGAAAGAATCAATTCTCAAGCTATTACTAGTTATCTCGACGATGTTCGAGAATTTTTGTCTATATGAAAAAGTTAATTTTTCATTTTTCATTTTTCATTTTTAATTTGATTGCTTGGGCTTGGAGAAGCCTTAAAGAATGGTGTGATCCAGTGACGGTCGATATACTTTCCCGAAACGGAAAGGTGATGAAGTTCCACGAAACCAGCCGATCAATCGGTTTTCACCTGTTTGATCCAAAATATTCAATATCAAGAGCGTAATTATGAATAAAACAATTTCTCAACAATTAGCGGAAAAAACAATGAGGGAGCTTGAAGAAACAAAAAATCCTCAAAGTCAGTCACGATCGTGGAAAGATCCTGAAGGATATCAGCGCTTAGGCGCATGGCAGAATGCGGCGTTATTAAGGGTTTTAATAAGGGTGTTTACTAAGGGTTGTCTGCCAAGAAGCGAATATCGGTTAAAAGCCCAGCTTGATGATGCTGCCAGATCAGTAAAAAGAAATATCGAAGAGGGTTGGAAAAGACCAACAACTAAGGAATACCTAATCTTTCTAGGTTATAGCCAAGCCAGCTTAGAAGAAGTTAAGGGTGACATCCGTGATGCCAAAACCGACGGTTTTCTCCCTTCCCAACCCTTAACTACCCTTAAAGACACCCTTAAGATTGACCTAAGGGTAAATAAGGGTTTAGAAGTTAAGGGTGAACCGACTGATATCGGTCACCCTTATTACCAACCCTTAACTACCCTTAAATCTTCTACCCTTACCTACGAAATCTTTATTGAATTAATCAATAAAACCGATTGGTTACTCCGAAAACTGGTTGAGTCGCTGGAAAAGAAAGTCTCTGATAATAAATCAAAGTATTTCCGTTAAATTTTTTTATGATAAAAATCTATAAAAAACACCAGGGTTTAGAGCCTAACAGCGTTCCTCGCTTGACCGAAGCGATCGGATTTGGGTTGGTGTGGCAGGCTGAAAATAGGTTAAAAGTGCGAAGTGCAAAGTTAAAAGTTGCAGTTTAAAGTTAAAAATTATGAAAAATAACAAAAAATCAAAAGCAAGCGTTTATATCGATGGCTCCAACATGTTCTATACCCAAAAACATCTTGGTTGGACTATTGATTGGAAAAAAACAGCAACTTTATTAAAGAAAAAATTCAATGTTTTGGAAATTCGCTATTATACTGGCATAAAAAATCAAGACGACAAAATGAAAAAATATCTCTCCTACCTTAGACGTTTAAACATTAAAACAATTACCAAGCCGTTAAAAATCATCCAAGATCAATCCGGTCGAACAATCTACAAGTCAAACTGTGATATCGAAATCGCTGTCGATATTTTATTAGATACCAATAATTTTGATGTTTTAGTCCTATTCTCAGGTGATTCAGATTTTGTTTATCTTATTAAAACACTGCAAAAACAATTTCAAAAACAAATCCATGTCTTTTCGTCACGACGAACAATTTCTTGGGAGATAAAATTGAGCGCTAATAAATTTTGGTTTTTAGAGGATTTAGGGAAAGAAATAAAACGAAGATAAAAAACCCCCGAGACAAGCTCGGGGTACTGTAAAACAATTTAAATCTAACAAAAAAAATATGATTTGTCAAGAGGAAAATATAAAAATCTATAAAAAATATACAAGCCGCGGAATAACGCGGAAGGGTTTGTTGTTCGTTGTTCGATGCCTGAAGCCCGAAACCCGTATCGAAACCGGTTAATCGTTAAAAGTTGTTCGTAAAAAAACAAAATATATGAACGAAAAGCCAAAAATCACTAGCTATAGAGACTTATACGTCTATCAAGAAACTTATAAGGCGGCAATCGTCGTTATAAAACAGGTCTTGCCAAAGTTACCACAAGAAGAACGTTACGACTTAGTTGACCAATTAAGACGTTCAGTAAAAGCTGTTCCCAGATTGATCGCGGAAGGCTTTGGGAAAAAGGATCAAAGAGCTGGTTTTCAGAAATATTTGGATGATGCAATGACGGAAAGCAATGAAACTGTAGTTGGTTTATCTCAATGTCGAGATATTTATTCACCATCCGTTGATAAAAACCTGTGTGATGAATTAATAGATCTCTATGACAAGGCAGGAAGACAACTTTATAAATTAAAAGCCGCCTGGAATCGTTTCAAACGAACCACTAATAACGACAGACGTTAAACGATACGGGCAGCGGGTAACGGGAACCGAATAACGATAAACAATATGGTCAAAATTTACGCTAAAAGTCCGCATCAGTCCGCGCCTATTTCCGCATCAGTCCGCGGTCTACTCTGGCATGCGCTAATAAGGCGTAAAGTCCTGGTTTTTTCGTTTTTGTTTCTTTTGGTCACCCTGCCTATTCTCTACTTGGTTATAAAATACCAATCGCCTATTCAAGCCGCGCAGATTGAGAAAAATATCTCAAGAAGAATGACGGAGGGTTTTCTTTTGAGAGCGTCTTTGAATAAGGGTTGGCAAAGCCAAAAGAAACAACATGATAACAATCAAAGAACCAGCAATATAAAAAAGCAAGAGACCAACATCGGTTTGATTAAACTTCATAATTTTATCCTCCTAACTAACGAAACGGCTAACAACCAACAAAGAACGCTCATTACTATCCCAAATAGTATCACGGGCATTGATGGTCTGTCAAGTGATGAAATAAAGATTGGTACGACGAAGGAACCAAAAAACAAAGTGCCTACATTGATGAAAATATCAGCCAATTTATCTACTTGGCCAGCCGAAAGAATGGGAAATTCTGCCATTTTTAACATTAGTAAAGATTATATAAGAATTATTAATTCATTTCAAGAACTAGCATGAAAATAGTCTACAAAAAAAATAAAAATATAACAACTTCTGTGCGGCCGCACTCGAGTTGTAATGTAGTGGAAATGATTTGGGGGGCGATTGTAAAACGCAAAGTCCTGGTTTTTTCGTTTTTGTTTCTTTTGGTCACCCTGCCTATTCTCTACTTGGTTATAAAATACCAATCGCCTATTCAAGCGGCGTGGTTTGACGACACCTTTGCTTACCGTCAGACAGTCGCTATCACCAACGCCGGCACGGCCCAGACTGATTTCCAGGTCGCCATTACCCTCAACACTTCGGCTTTAATCACCGCCGGCAAGATGCAGAGTGACTGCGATGATATCCGTATCACAGATATAAATGGAAAAATTTTACCACATTGGATTGAAGAAAGTAATCCCGGCTGTAATCAAACAACAACCAAAATCTGGACTAAAGCACCTTCAATTACTACTTCCGGCGCAACTGTCTATCTTTATTATGGTAATCCTTCTGCTTTAAATGTTGAAAACCCAACCCAAGTTTTTGTCTTTTATGATAATTTCTCAAGTGATCTTTCTCGTTGGACTATACCTGCTGGTTGTGTTAGTGCGATCACCTCTGGAGTCCTTCAAATTACAGCTAGCGCGGGTGGCTGCGATGCAACGCCAATGTATATCACCAGCCTTACTCAATCTGATGTTTCCGGGTATGCAATGGACTTTAGAGGAAAGTTTTCTTCTGGAGGAAATGGAAGATTACAAACATATCAAAGATACCGTTCAATCAATACTCACATGGCCCGTTTTTGGATTTCTGGAACCGTAACATACTATCAAGAGGCTACCCCAGGCTTTGGAACCAATACCAACGTAGGTAATAGCAACATGTCTGCTGATACCTGGTATAACTTGTCAGCAAAGGTTGCTGGAACAAATAATACCTGGATCGTTAATGGAACTACTATTGGATCAAATGTCACCACCGCTGCCACTCTACTTACCCAAACTGATCTAACAGTAGGGTTGGGACAATACGGAACAACTGTCCAATACGACAATGTTCGTGTTCGTAAATCAGCTGCCACAGAGCCCTCGGTTGGCTCGCCGACTAACGAAGAAAAATCAGCCGGGCCAGTGGCGTATTGGAAGTTTGACGAGGGGTATGGAACAAGCACTAACGACAGTACCTCCAACGCTAACACTGGTACACTTGGGGCAGGAACAGCGTCTTACAGACCTACCTGGCAATCTGAAGATCAGTGTATTAGTGGTAAATGTTTGTATTTCGATGGCACGGATGATTACATTACCTCTGCAAATTCCATAGCCATCGGAACTAGTGATTTTACCGTACAAGCATGGGTCAAAAGTCAAGATACATCGGCTAAAGCCATCATTGGTACAGTATCAGGTGGTGGGCAAACTGGGTTTTTACTCTATACAAATTACAGCGGTTCCACTGCCTATTTTGCTACCTGGGGTGGCGCAAATCCTTCAGTCAGCGCCATTACTCAAACCAATAACGACGGTAAATGGCATCATATTGTTGGCGTTAGAAGCGGAACGACTCTATCAATTTATATTGACGGGAAACTTGATAATAGTACTACTGCCACAGTCGTGGATCTGGGTAGTAGTAGTATAGCCCCAAGGATCGGAGCCATGAGAATCAATCCACCTAGTGATACTCAACATCCATTCAAGGGCTTCGTTGACGACGTAAAAATCTATCCCTACGCCCGGACGGCTGCGCAGGTAAAAACCGACTTCGCCAAGGCTTCGTCGGTCAAGGGCACGGCCGCAAGTCTTGGCTCAAGTTCAAAAAACAGCGATGCGTTTTCAAATGGCCTCGTCGGGTATTGGAAGATGGATGAGGCGGCTGCTAATTCCTGCACTGGCGGAGTAAATGATTCCTGTGATTCATCGGGAAATGGCAATGATGGCGCGTGGAATGGGGATGCAACAAGTACGGCGGGAAAGTTTGGGAATGGAGTTACGTTTGACGGAACTGGGGATTATATCAATGCCGGAAATAGTTCAACGCTTACCAGTAACACAACTTGGACTGCCTCAGTCTGGGTAAATCCCACCAGTGTTAGTGGATATCACGCAGTTATTGGAGGAGGATATACAGCTACTAACGCGACTGTTTATATTAGAGACGGAAAAGTTGGTGTCTTTACAAATGGCGACTACCTTACTACTGACACAATATCTACAAGTACCTGGTCCCACATTACTGTAACAGAAGATGGTACCTCGCTTAGAATTTATATTAATGACGCTTTAAGCAGAACTTTTACTAATACCTTTTCCTTCGGCCCTGGTACAGTAAATATGACTATAGGTATCAACCCGCATACTCTCAATACCGAAGGCTTTGTAGGTAAGATCGACGACGTCCGCATCTACAACCGCGCACTTTCTGGAAAGGAAGTCCGGGATCTTTACGCCTTCGCCCCCGGGCCGGTGGGATATTGGAATATGGATGAAGGGGCTGGAACAAATCTAAACGACCGCTCCGGAAACGGGTTAACCAGTTCTTCATTCGGTGGATCACCTACTTGGTCTAATGGTAAATTTGGTAAAGCTTTGAGTTTCGATGGTGTTGACGATCGAGTGCTTATTCCTGACAACGCCTTGCTAGATATGGGTTACAAGGATTTTTCAATTTCAGCTTGGGCCAAAATTTCTACCGATACTAATAACTACGGAGATATTGCCGGCAAAGGTAGTAGTGGGTGGAATGGCGCTTATACCTATGGCTTAGTTAATAATAATACTTGCGTATATGGCTATATGACTCGTAATGGTACGGGTGATCGTATTCTAACTTCCTGTTACACCTATGTACCGGACACTTGGTATCACTATTCTGTAGTCTTTGATCGTGATGGCAATATGACTTTGTATGTTAATGGTAATGCTTCTTCGTCGGTTAGTATTAATAGCTACGTAAGCGAAAATTTTGATAATAGTGGTAGCGTACAAATTGGAGAATATGGTGGTTGGTATATGAAGGGTGCTGTTGACGACGTCCGGATTTACAACTACGCCCGTACATCAAAACAAATCGTCGAGGATATGAATGCGGGACACCCGGCGCCCGGAAGCCCGGTCGGAAGCCAGGTTGGGTATTGGAAGATGGATGAGGGGTATGGAACTACAAATGCTGTTCACGACTCAAGCATTCAAAACAATAATGGAACTTGGGAAGGAACTGGAACTTCTCATTGGTCAAATGCCGGAAAATTTGGAAAAGCAGGAAGCTTTAATGGATCAGACGATGACATCAATTTTGGCGATCCCACTAATGGTAGCCTTGATGTTGGTTCAGGTAGTCATACAATTTCCTTTTGGGTAAAAAGAAATAATGCTAATAGTCATGCTATAGTTAGTAAACGATCCGGAGGCGTAGGATATGAGATATATCTAACCCATAGTAATACAATAAATTACTTCCATGGAGATACGACGGGTTTCGACAATGTTCTTAGTGTGGCTCATTCAGCTCTGGCAGCAAATACTTGGACCTATGTAGCTGCTGTCTACAATTCAATCGACGCTAAAGTTTATTACTATGTGAACGGCGTTAAATTTGACTCTGATACAATTTCTTATACTGGATCACTTGACAACGCAGGTAATTTATATCTAGGTCGTGAGATTAATCCTTCCGCTAATCGCTTAAATGGTGTAATCGACGAAGTCAAGATCTACAACTCCGCCCTGACTGAAGATGAAATAAAACTTGACTACAATCACGGCTCAGCGATGGTGCTCGGGAAGATTTCCACGGATTCTGACGGCTCAACGCCGTCGGATGCGGATTCCCGCGGATACTGTATTCCCGGAGATACAGCAAGTTGTAATTCACCTGTGGCCGAGTGGAAGTTTGATGAAGGAACTGGAAACAATATTTATGATGTTAGCGGCAATGGTTACAGTGGAACCTGGAACGGATCCAGTAATCATTGGATAACCGGCAAGTTTGGCAAAGCCGGCAACTTCCTAACCGCTAATAGTGATTATGTTAATCTCGGTACAACAGCATCCCTAACCCCCACGTCCTTAGTTACCGCTGAAGTTTGGGTTTATCTTACACGTTTCCCAACCCAAGCATCAGAAAGAATGGGAATATTAGGAAGAAACTATCGTCATCCTTGGCAGATTGGGTTGTGGGAAAGTGGCCAAATATACTGGGGATACACCATGTCTAATGGAACAGATTTTGATTATGTAGCAATCGGGTCTCCTCTCACTTTAAACCGTTGGAACTTTATTGCCATTACCCACAATGTTAGTACCGGACAAATTACCGCCCAAATTAATGGCGTAAAATCGTCTTCTACAGCTACATATACTGGAACACTCGAAACTCCATCTAGTACTGCAACAATTGGTTCATCTGGAACTGGTGCCCAATATTTTGAAGGCAAAATCGATCAAGCGAGAATTTTTAATTATGTTCGCACCCCTGCTCAAGTTGCCTATGATTACAACCGCGGCGGGCCGGTT
>Ga0210018_1001407_pt1 | contig 12526 bp, 12 predicted proteins | sample CryGeyCG2014_010_2_FD_183967 | JGI IMG/M metagenome (GOLD analysis project Ga0210018, IMG submission 183967) | Groundwater microbial communities from aquifer - Crystal Geyser CG09_land_8/20/14_0.10 (SPAdes) (version 2) | ecosystem: Environmental > Aquatic > Deep subsurface > Groundwater | place... | reverse complement strand
CTTTGCGCCGGGCAACGGCTCAGCAAGATTGGCAGCTGGTGAACAGTATTTCTCAAAAAATATCTTCTTTAAAATGGCCAAAGAAACTTTCTTGATGGCCATTTTGCCAGGGAGAGGCTTTTTCGCTCATGGAAATCTTAGCGCCAATAATTTTAACAAAAGCGATAAACTCCTCGCTGTCATATTCCGACCCTTGGTCAGAGTGGACAATCTCCACTGTTCCATAATGGATAACCGCATCTTCCAAAGCGCCTGCCACTAAAAACCGGTTATGAAACCGAGAGATATTTACTCCTACAATCTCCCTGGTAAAAAGATCAATTATTGTAGCCAGATAGATAAACTTTCCTTGGAACTTGATGTAAGTAAAGTCCGTGCACCAAACTTGGTTGGGTTTAACAAGTAATTTTTGTTCCAAGAGCGGTTGGACCAGGTTGGGAATACCGGTTGCTTTCTTTCCCAAATCTTTCTTCTTAACCCATTGTTTATGCTGTCTCCGGTAGGGTTTAAGATGATACTTTTTCATTACCCGTCTAATCCGGTTATGCCCCATTTTAAGCTCAAGGGCGATTCTTTTATGACCGTAATCTTTGTGATCAACCATAACCGCCTCAATCTGCCGTTTTAACTCCAGGTCAGTTTCTTCACGGCGTTTTTTGTAGTAAAGGCTCGAGCGGCTGACTCCTAGATCTTTGGCTAACCTTGTTTTATTAACCTTAGTTGTTAAAGAGCGGATCATATCAATTTTTTTTCCCCCTCTCTTTTTGAAAACACATTTCCCCAATTATCTGCTTTAGCTGCTGATTTTCTCTTTTAAGTCTATTAATTTCAAAAATGTTGCCTTTGACTCCGGCTACCCCTGATGAGACCCAGCGATAAATATTATTAACATCAATTCCGTATCTTTTGGCTACTTCAACTGCCGTTATTCCCTCAGACTTAATTTTATTGAGAATCTCTTCCTTTAATTCCTTAGGATAAAATTTTCCTGGCATAGTAAATCTCCTTTCTTTTATATTAATTTTAAAGAGAGTTACTGTCTAGTTTACCAGGTACCCGTCCTTGGGGATTGTGAGGGATTTGGGAATATTGGGGAGGTTTAAGGGGTAAATAAAGGAAAGGTTAAAGGATAAGTTAAAGGATAAGTTAAAGGAAAAGTTAGAGGAAGAATTAAAGGAAAGATTAAAGGAAAATAAAGGAGATTGGGGGGACTGAGGGATGTTAAGGGCAGTTTTTGGCTTTGGTAAAGCCGGCTTTTTGGGCTTCTTTTTCCGTGCAGAACCAATCTTCCCCCAGATCTTTTTCCACAATCGTAAACTCATACTGGGGGCAGCCGGGAAAATAATAATTTACCCTGTCTGAATTTTTATCAATATTGCCTTTGATATTGCATTTGGGATTATCGGGATTTTCCGTCTGCCGGCACTTAGGGCTGAAAATACCCAGAGATTTTTCCCGGGCAGTATCATAAGCTGATTTTAAAGCTTCGCGGGCGGAAGTATCATCACTATGAAATCTCCCCCAGCCCTGTTTTAAAATCTCTTCATTAATCAGTTTTCCGTTGGCATAAATTAAAGCCATCGGCCTGCCCTTGGTATCTAAAATAGTTTCTTTAACCAAAACAATTTTGTTGTTTACTAATTTTTCCAATAATTCTTTGGCTTGCCTTCCGCCGCAAAAAGCTATTTCCGGCGCATCAACACTGCGCAATCTAACCCGTGTCTTGCCTTCCAAAACAAGGGTATCCCCGTCTAAAACACCTAAAACTTTAATCCCTTCTTGGGATTTTTTTAATTTGTCTGATAAAAAGATATTTAAAATAACTGAGGGAAACAGAAGGACAAGAAGGATTAGGGAAAGTTTTTTAGAGGCTTTGGTCTTCATAATATTAGTATAACATATATACCCAACTAACTCAGGTTTGCAACTTTTAGGCAGGAAGCAGTTGAAAATTATCGGTCAGTAAGGTTGAAAGTTCTTTTTCATAAAGATTGAGGTTTTTAAAGAAATTAAGACTGGTATTCTTAAATTCTTCAAAAGTCTCAAAATAATGGTTCCAAGTAGCTTTCTGGTGGAAGAATCTCCAAAGTCTTTCAATTAGATTCAGATTCGGTGAATAAGTTGGAAGAAAGATTGGTTTGAATCTGGGATGATGAAGCAGCCAGTGTGTTACTGCTTTGGCATGATGATGGGAAGCGTTATCCAGAATAAAATATACTTTGCCTGTTTTTTGTTTTTTTCTGATTGCTTCAAGAAGGTTTATCGTTGCTTCTTTATTAATTGTTTTTTCTTCAAGCACAATGGCAGTTTTATCAGTAAAGTTTAAAGCTCCATTAAGATTAAGCCTTTCTCTGCCGGAATTAGTTTTAACGAATTTATCATTTGCTTTTCCTTTAAGGATCCAGCCATAAGAGGGTTGGGTATTATGCTGGGGGTGAGTGGAATCAAGGAAGTATATTCGGTCGTTGGAATTAAGTTTTGATTTGGTTTCCTGATAGGTTTTTAGAAATACTTCCTGCTTTAATTGGTCAACTTTACCGGGAACGATTTTGGGTTTCTTGTAGGTAAATCCCAATCTGTGCAAGAGTTTTGTTACTCCAATAACAGAATACCGGACTTGATAGTTTTTAAAAACATAATCAGTAATTTCTTTGGCTGTTCGTTTGGTGTTTACTTTGAGAAACTCTTTGATCTCCTGTTCAGCAATTAAAGTTAAATTTGATTTACCACCCCGGTAGCGCATTTCCAGTAAACCATCAATTCCTTTTTCCTGGTAACTTTTAATATAACGACGGAGAGTAACTTCATCCAATAAAAGAATTTGAGCAACTTGAGAATATTCGTGTCCCGCATTTAAAGAAAGGATTGCTTTTATCCTGTCAGCCAGTTTCTTATCCCTAATGGTTCGGTGGGCTTGCCTTAAAATTTGGATCTGTTCATTAGTTAAGAAGTTGGGCATTGATATTATGAGACCATATTTGATCAACTAAAGTCAAATCGGGAAGTTACAAACTCGAAGAAGAGGGGTATAGGAGGGATTGGGGACAGTGTAAAAAATGTATATAGTGCTATTGCTAAATTTTATATCTTTTAGTATATTAAAGACAAATGAAAATTGTATTTACAAATATTAATTTGTCATTTTCAAAAAAACAGCCCTAAAGGCTGGTTTTTTATTTGCTCAAATGAGGAAAGGGGGTGAAAAAATGAAAAAATTTATTTTATTTGTTTTTAGCATTATTTTATTAGGTTCTTTATCGGTATCTCCAGTATTGGCTGACCTTAGCTTTGAGCAGGGATTGACCGACTGGACAACTGAATATCGCGATGATTCTTGGGCTACCACTACCAATACTCACACCCACGATATTGTTTCTACTCGTTACTCTGATGGTATTCAATCAGTTCGGTTGGGTGCGAAAGTGGCCGGCGATTCCTCTGTTTGGTCAAATGACGACCATACAGTAACCATGATTTGGAAAAATGGAACCTACGACTTAACCCATGGTCTTTCGGTTTCGGTGGATATGGCCGATATTCAACATGCAACATCTCATTATGGTTGGGGATGGGGTATGGATGCATATTTGGTCTTATCAGATGGCGCCAATGAAACATTCTCCCTATTGTGGGATTATCACCAGGAGCCCTACGGCCCAGTGGGAAGCGAAGACAATATGTACACCGAGATTGTTACAGGTGCTGATGGCTATCAGTGGTTTCGTTACAACAGAGCTTTAACAGCTGACAAGTGGGGTGCGGGAAGTGATTTTTACGATATCGGCGGTGCTTTAACCGATTTAGATTTATCTAATGTCAAAATCGGCGTTGTTTATGCTGCCGTAAGTTGGCATAGTTCCCCACAATCTTTGTGGGCTAACGGCTTGGTAGATAATGTTCAGATTGAATACGAGCCTATTACGGCTCCGGCAATTACTGGATTTATCAATCCAACTCTAACTTGTGGCGCTATCACTAATCTCCATTCAACAACAGTTGATTGGACTGATTCAACAGGCGGAGCCGGCGGTATTACCTATGAATATAATGTGGATTATCCTTTAGTCGGAGGCGGTAGGGGTCAATGGACTACGTTTTTAACCCCTTCGCAACGAACCGGAACGCTTAACGAGGGTATCCATTATATTAAGATTAAAGCCAAAGATGCTGAGAATAACTACTCAGATTGGTCAAATATCTGTGAGATTACAGCTGATTGGACAGCGCCGGACGTTGAAATCACTAACCCGGGAGATGGCTCTACCGTGTCCGGGACAGTTGATATCAGGGGTTCGGTTGAAGATGTAAATCCACACCATTACTGGTTTGTTATCCAAAATTCTGAAGGAACAACGGTTGCAGGTCCGGGAGTTGTAAACGAAACAAATTCGTTTACCGACATATCGCTTTTAAATTGGGATACTGCGTTGGTTCCGGACGGTGAATATGTTATTAAACTTGAAGCCAGAGATGCAGCTGACAATAAAGACAACAGCTCAAGTGATTGGCATACAGTTATAGTGAATAACACACCGGATAATAAAGATCAGTGCAAAAATGATGGTTGGAGAGCATTCTATAGTCCAACCTTTAAAAACCAAGGGGATTGTATAAGCTTTGTGCAAAGCAATCCAAATGCAATAGGTAACAAGAGCAAATAGTTAGCTATTGAGTAAATACAAACAACCCTGAAAACATAATGAAAGTTATGTTAAGGGGTTGTTTTGTTTAATGGATATATTAAAAAATCTGCTTACTCTTTTTCTACTGACAAATTTATTGAAGCAACTTTCTTCTCTTTGCTGGCTGAGCAGATCTCGGTCTAGAACAATTTTATCTTTATAAACTGATTGTCTTCATAAAGTTAATCTTCTTCAGCCCAGACTCCTCCCGGAATACTGTTATCAGTTGATAATTTTAAAAGTCTTGATTATTTCATCGACTTCGGGCTCAAAGTTTGTATTTAGAAGGGAAATATAAACATCGCCGATTTTTTTAATAGTTATATTTGACTGATTTTTATATTTATTTTCGTATCCTGCTTGGGTATTCCAATATTCTATTACCAAATCATAGGATTGTCCTCCGCCATAAATCAAAACAATACCATTTGGCCAGCCATACAAATTTTCTTGATCAGTAAGGGCTTTATAGTTTGATGGATGGGAAATCTCAAAACCGTATTTTTCGTTATTGTAGGTTTCCCAGCCGGAAGGGATATTAGACGTTGGGGCAAAACTTGGGGTGGGGGTAAAAGACACGGCTTCTTTTACCTCTTTTGGATTGTCAATTTCCTGTTGATTGTCAATTTCCTGAGAAGTTGAAAGATTGTCGGGTTTTCCTTTTTGCTGCGTGCCATAATAATAAGCAAAAGCCACGCTAACTATTATTAACAAGACAAGGGTCAGTACTTGGAAAAATCCTTTTTTCATTTATACTTTATTATATCACTAAAAAAATATAAAAAAGCCCACGGCCAAGACGATCGGAGTTTTCGCTTTCTTGGAATAAATTAAATCGTCTGCAGTTTTAGTGAAAGATGGGCTGGGGGTTTACAAAAAAAAGTTAGAAATTGCTGGCCAATTCCCATCATTTTGACCATTAGTTAGTGTTTAAGATTGAATTATTATTTAGTCTGCACTGAAGTGAGCGAAGATAGTATTGGTTCGATATCGCCTGGAATTTGAGCGGCCGCTGTATATGCTTTATTCGAAGCTGGTGTAATCATATGCAGGATATTGTTTTGGACATATACATAATGCATTCCGTTTTTTGTTCCAGATGCTACTCCATGGTTATCGTATGAGGGCGTTTGAACGGTTATCTCCGAATAAATAGATGCGCTTAAAGGCTTTTCTTTGACGCCGACTATCTTATCAGTACTTTGTCTCTCTGAAAGGCGTTTTTCATACCATGCTCTACGAGAACTACCATCATAATGGTTTTTCAAAACTCCATCGTTATCTCTGTAAACAGAACTTGAATAATCCCACAGTTCTGTGGCGTCCGAGTCGTTTTGGATTGTGAATTCAGAACCTGTAAATCTGAATGAATATCCAGGAGGCATGAACAGCATTGTCTTTACTCCGAAATCTGGGTCTTCTGCAGTGTATTTTTTCCAGATAGAAGGTATAGAAATAGGTTTTGTAGTAACGATTGGTTTTTGTGTAACTACTGGTTCGTTTGTAGGATTGGTAATGGGTGGTGTTTCCGTCGTTACCGAAGAAGCCGGTGGAAATACAGGAGGTTGATTGTTTTGGAAACTATTCCTTTTCTGTGTTCCCAGATAGTATCCGCCAAAACCAAAAATCACAAAACAAACTAAGATAACTGTTCCAATAACCAAATAATTTATTTTTGGTTTTTCTTGAATTTGAACGGGCTGACTATCTGGATTTTGCCCGATTTTCTGGCTATTTTGACCGTCAACGTTAATTTGATTTTCCATACATATCTCCGAGAAAAAGTATAGCATATAAGGACAATTAAAATACTCTTTAAGCATCACTTTTAATGTTATTTTACCCTTTGTGGTTTTAAGATATTCTTCTCTTCTTTTGACATCTTTATGGGGACATACCAGTCAGACGCGCCATTCGGCGCATCTTTCCGGTATATCTCTGCCTCACCACTCGCTTTATCTTTCCAATATTGGCAAAGAGATATGCCGTATGGCATATCTCGAAGCGATGAACCCGAGCGATAGCGAGTGGTTCGTTGCTGCGGGACTTGGATTCGAACCAAGATCTTCTGCTCCAGAGGCAGACGTCACTACCGTTAGACTATCCCGCAATCCAACCCCAGGCTAATTTTAACAGAAGAAATGACTATTTACCAAATTTCCCGGTGAATGTTTTCTTTTTTAAATTTATCTTTTGGTCTTTCGTCTCCAACCGGAACCCCGATCGGAATCACATTAAGGGGAATAATTTCACTTGGGATTTTTAGAATTTCTCTTACAGCCTTAATTTTTTCTTCATCCGGATATACTGCCGTCCAAACAGCACCTAGACCCAAACCATGAACCGCCAGTAAAATATTTTCAGTAGCAGCAGAACAGTCCATTACCCAAAACTTTGAAGCGTAATCTTTATCTTTATCCGGCACTCCGCAAACGATGACGGCTGCGCCGGCTTTATCAAGCATTTTGGCATAGGAAAGACTCTCACAAAGAAGATCGAGTAACTTCTTCTTTGTAACAACAATAAATGCCCAAGGTTGAGTATTAACAGCCGAAGGCGCAGACATACCGGCTTTCAAAACCTTCTTTAAATCATCTCCAGAGACAGGTTCGCCGGTAAAATGCCGGACGCTGTGCCTTGTTAAAATAGTCTCTAAAAAATCTTTCGACATCTTTTATAAAACAGCTTCAAAGCGCGAGATGGTTTCCTCTTTACCCAATATTTCCGCGCAGTTGGTGATGGGGGGTGTAAATTTCGAGCCCGAAAGGGCAATTCTAAAACTCATAAAAAAATCCCCCGTTTTCCAGCCTTTTTCTTTAATCAAGCCCATTAATTTTTCCTGGATATTTTCATTTGTCCAAGGATTAACCAAAGACAAAACTTCAACTGCAGATTTTAGATGTTCTTTATAATCTAAATTGCCAAACAAAGAAATATCCACTTTGGGTCTTTCAAAAAGAAAACCGGCCAAAGGATTAAAATCCGAAAGTTTTACGATTCTGTCCTGCACCAGTTTGGTGATAGCAATTTGTTTTTTCGGATTTAAAGAGCTGAACAATGAACAATGAACAATGAACAATGAATTAAGCTGTTCAACTGAAAGCTGGCGAATGTATTCCCCGTTAAACCAGTCCAGTTTTTCGATATGGAATACCGGATTGGACTTTTGAAAACCATTGGGATCAAAAGCAGTTACAAACTCATCTAGTGTAAATAATTCACGGTTGTCTTTCGGAGCCCAACCTAAAAGAATGATGAAATTCAGTAGTGCTTCCGGTAAGTACCCATCGGCAATAAATCGGTCAACCGAGACAGTGCTTTTTCTTTTGGAAAGCTTTCCTCCTTCGGGATCTAAAACTACAGTTAAGTGACCAATTTGAGGAGGGATTAAATTTAAATACCGGTAAGTGAGAAGATGAACAGGAGTGCTGGGTAACCATTCCGCCGCTCTTAGGGCATGGGAAATTTTCATTTCCGAATCATCCACTACAACCGCCAGGTGGTAGGTAGGAAAACCATCGGTTTTGAGAAGAGTAATATCGGCAACTTCATTGGTATCCCAGTGAATATCGGTGTTTAAGACATAGTCGTGAAATTCAATTTTTTCATTATCGGGAACGCGCAGTTTGATCGCACCGGAAGTAAAATTTTTATCACGACAGGGGTCGCGAAGCACTTTTTCGCTGGCAGTTTTCGAGTTCCTGGGAGGACACTGGCAAAAAAAAGCGTGACCGGATGAAAGCAGAGCATTTGCAGCTTTCTGATAGACACCGGTCTTTACCCGTTCAGATTGGATATAAAGTTCATCCCAAGGCATACCAAAAAGAGTCAATAATTCCATAATTTTTTCGCGGGAACCGGCAACTTCTCTTTTTTGATCGGTGTCTTCGATACGTAAAATAAATTGTCCCCCATTATGTTTAGCCAGAGTGTACGCGTAGGCCGCCGTGCGCAGGCTGCCGATGTGTAAAGATCCGGTTGGGCTGGGAGCAAAACGAGTGCGTATTTCCATATTCACATTAACGAATTAAAAAATTAAAAGATTAACGAATTAAAAAATCCGTTAATCCGTAATCCGTTAATTCGTTAATTCTTTAATCCGTTAATAATTATATTGATTTTACCTCAAATTCTGCCTATACTCAATCAGGGACACAATTTCTAATTTCTAATTTCTAAAGATATAAATATTAAATGGCGAGTTTAACTCAAACAGCATATTTTGCCAGAAAAGCAATTAAATACGGCAGTATTGCTTTCGTCGTTTTAATTTTACTACGAGCCGGTTATATCACCATAAAAAAAATAATCCCCCCCAAGCCTGTCCCACTTCCGCCGCCGAACATTGCTTTTGGCAAGCTACCCAAAATACAATTTCCCGAAAAAAAAATTCCGACTAAAATAACTTACCGGCTGGAAACCATCTCCGGGATCCTGCCGGATCTCGGCGGCCAAGCAAAGGTCTATTTTATGCCGGAATCGTCCGTTGGTTTTCTGTCCCAGGAAAAAATTGAAAACTGGGCAAAGTTGCTCCGGTTTAATCAAAAACCGCAGAAAGCCGAAGGCGGCGAATTTGAAAACCTTTTTACTATCTCTTCGCCGATAAACACCACTCTTAAAGTAAATACCTTGACTCAAAATTTCACCTTTTTTTACGACTGGCAAAGTGATCCGGGATTTTCTTTTCAATCTTCACCGGACGAGGGCCAGTCTCTTTCTCTGGCGGCCAGCTTTTTACAATCGGCCCAATCAATGCCCTCGGATATCAATCCGGTAAACAATAAAATTGTTTTTCTGAAAAATGACAATAACAACCCGGTCGAAACAATTTTTCAGGAAGCAAATTTCAGCAAGGTAAATTTTTACCGTCAAACGGCCGACGGTTTAAAAATTCTTCCTCCGGATCCAAAAAACGCTAATATTTATGTAATTGTTTCGGCAATTAAAAATAACTACAATGGGGTAATTGAGGCCAAATATCTTCACAACATTGTTTCTACGGAAATAAACGCCACTTACCCGATTAAAGATGCCAACGCTGCCTGGGCACAACTACTTGAAGGTAAAGGCTATGTTGCCAACTTAGGCAATAATCCTGAAGAAAATGTAATTGTCAGAAACGCTTTTTTGGCCTACTTCGAGGGAGAAAAAAACCAAAACTATTTACAGCCGATAATTGTTTTTGAGGGTGATCGCGATTTTATGGCTTATGTTCCCGCTGTCACCGATAACTTATTTGCGGAGTAATTTTTTCCCAAACAAAATTATCTGATAACCAGCTGGTGATTTGTTTTGTTTCTCCCTTCCGGTCCTGGCTGTGTAAAACAACCGTAATAATCCGGTGTGAGTCTTTATCATAAAGGGCCACCAGGCATTCACCCGCATTTTCTGTCCAACCGGTTTTTATCCCCTTAAAACCGTTGTCTTCCGAAATCAATTCATTGGTATTTTTCAAGTTATAAACCAGCTTCTTAGTAACATCAGTAATGATTAAAGAGGGGATGGCGACAATCCGGGCAAAACTTGGATTTTTTAAGGCCGCGATTGAAAGCATGGCCAGATCTTTAGCCGTCGAATATTGACCTTCTTGATCAAGACCCATCGGATTGACAAAATGGGTGTTTAAAAGATTCAATTCTTCCGCCCGGCGATTCATTCTCTCAGTAAAACCAGCCAGTCCGGAAGGAAAATTACTGGCTAAAACATAAGCGGCGTCATTCCCTGAACCGATCAGCGTTCCATAAAGCAAGTTCTCAACCGACATTTGTTCCCCTTTTTTCAAGCCCAGACCGTTTCCTTCAATTTTGGTGCCGTCGAAAGTCAATATTTGACCAAGCGGGTAATTTTCAAGTGCCACTAAAGCCGTCATTATTTTTGTGACTGAGGCGGGTAATAATAATTCCTCAGCGTTTTTTTCATAAAGAGTGACCATTGAATCAATATCAATCATATAAATACTTTCCGCGGTTAATCTTGGAAAAGAGGTTAAATTTTGAAAGACCGGATAAGGAGCGGGGGTTGGCAGCAAATCAACAAACTCACTGACAGAAACTTCCGTTTCCTTGGAAAAACCCTCAGGCGGTTTTAGATAAGTAACCAAATAAGAAAAATAAAGAAAAAGGGAGATGATAAAAAATCCCGTTAGAGGGAAGGTTAATTTTTTAGTCATTTTTCTGGTCTGGAGAGTCTAATATCAATTCTCTCCATATCACGGGGGAAAAGACTTGCCTGGCGGATATTCTCGAGGCCTAAAATCTGCATGGTAATTCTCTCCGCCCCTAAACAAAAACCGCCTTCGGGCGGCATACCGTATTTAAAGGCTTGAAGGTAAATCGCAAAATCCTCCGGTTTATTCCCCCATTTTCTAACATTATCGACCAAGGTCTGATAATCATTTATTCTTTGTCCGCCGGTAATCCACTCCAGTCCTCGGCCAAGCAAGTCAAAACTGCAGGTGTAATCTGGATCTTTTGGATCCGGATAAGTGTAGAAAGGTCTTTTTTCGGTCGGATAGTGAGTAATAAAGACCAGCTCGCTTTTAAATTTTTCCAAAACATACCGGCAAATTTCCCTCTCGTCTTCAGGTTCCAAATCCGGTTCATTGCGGTTGTCACGGCCGGTACGTTCAAAAATAACCTGTTGGGCTTCTCTCATTTTTAACCGGGGAATTTTATCCGAAAGAGAGGGTAAAACGGCAGAAAACATTTCCAATTCCTCTGAACATTCTTCCGCCATGGCTTTAAAAATACCCCGCAGAAGTATTTCTACCGTCTCCATTATTTCGTCAAAATCCCTGATAAATCCCATTTCCGCGTCCAGCCCTAGATATTCGGTCATATGCCGGGTGGTGACCGACGGCTCGGCCCGATAAGCATGCGCCAGCGTAAAAACCCGCTCAAAAACACCAACCATTATTTGTTTATAAAGCTGGGGGGACTGGCCCAAAAAAGCTTCATTTTCAAAATATTTAATTTTAAAAACCTGTGACCCACCTTCGGTAATATTGGGAACGATAGTCGGCACCTGAATCTCGGTAAAACCGAGTTTGGTTAAAATTTCCCGGAAAGAACTTATAACCGTTTCCTGCACTTTAAAAACCGCCCTGTTTTTAGGATGGCGCAGAGAAAGTGAACGGAAGTCCAATAAAACCGGCAGACTGACATTAAGATTTTCCACCCCGGTATCAAACGGCAGTTCTTCGGCCTTCGCCAAAATCTTTAAACTTTTTGCCTCAATTTCAATTTTGCCGGTAGCAATTTTTGGATTCACCAGCTTTTCCGGCCGTTCTTTAACCAGTCCGGTTATTTCCACCACCCACTCTGATCTTAAGTTTTTGGCTTCTTCTAAACTTAGAAAAACTACCTGCAGTAAACCGGTCCGGTCCCGCAGATCAATAAAAATAATCTTCCCGTGGTCACGCCGGGTATTGACCCAACCCTCAATAACCACTTCCTGCCCAACCTTATTGAGTGTTTTTGAAATTAAAGTCCTTTGCATAAAGTCTTAATTTTAAATTTTTAATTTTTAATTTTTAATCAAAATATGCGAATTTTTAATGATTTAATTTTTTAAACTATGTAAAGCTTGTTTTTGTTTAAAAATTTGAGCATTCGTATACTTTAAACCTGCCTGCCGGCAGGCAGGAATTGATTTCAAATTTTAAATTTTAAATTATTAATGTCATTATAACAATCTTGCTTAGATTTTTCTTGCATTCTTTAAAATATTTCTTTTTGCCAAATTAGTTACCGTAAAATCAAGCCAGCCGGCAGTAGGCTTGCTACCTTCTTTTTTTAAAATTTCCACCATATCCCCGCTTTTCAGTTTAAAATCCAAGCCCACCA
>Ga0210018_1001406_pt1 | contig 12527 bp, 10 predicted proteins | sample CryGeyCG2014_010_2_FD_183967 | JGI IMG/M metagenome (GOLD analysis project Ga0210018, IMG submission 183967) | Groundwater microbial communities from aquifer - Crystal Geyser CG09_land_8/20/14_0.10 (SPAdes) (version 2) | ecosystem: Environmental > Aquatic > Deep subsurface > Groundwater | place... | reverse complement strand
GGGAGTAATAAAAAGTCTTTTATGAAAATCATTCTCATCAACCCTCCCTTCAACATTGCTAAAGAAAATTACGACAGTTCAATATCTGTCGGGCTTTTGAGCGTGGCAACTTTTTTAGATGCTAATGGCGTGGCAGTGGAAATTGTGGACGGCGCGCGCCAGAAAAATTATTTGGATTTAATAAAAGAAAAAGTTAAAGATTGTGAATTTGCCGGCCTTTCTGTTATGACAATGCAAGTTGGTCAGGCTTTAAAAATTTCTCAAATAATTAAAGAAATAAATCCAAATTGTAAAATTGTTTGGGGCGGGGTGCACCCGACTTTTTTTCCAGAGCAAACAGCGAAACACGCTCTGATTGATATTATCTGCATTGGAGAAGGGGAATATACGGCTTTGGAAATCGCGCAAGGAAAAAATTCAAATGAAATAAAAGGCATTGCTTATCGCCTAAAAAACGGAGAAATAAAAATCAATTCACCTCGCGAACTTTGCGATCCAAAACAAATGCCTCTTTTTAACTGGGATTTGGTGCCAAAAGAAATTTTAGAAAATTTATTTTTAATCCCTTCATTAACTTCGCGCGGTTGTCCGCATCGCTGCACATTCTGCGTCAATGCCATTTTGAAAAATTTTTGGCGGACAAGAACAGCCGAACAAGTGATTAGTGATTTGGAAATAATTTTAAGCAAGCCTTATTTCAAAAATAAAAAATTGCGTTTTTGGGACGAAAATTTTTTTGTTGATATTGAACGCGCTAAAAAAATCATTGACGGCATGATAGAAAATAATTTAATTATGCCATGGGAAACAACAGTGCGTGCCAATTATCTGCGCGCTAATATGATTGATGATGATTTTATGGATAAACTAAAAAAATCTGGCTGTTATCTTTTGTCATTTGGTGCTGAATCAGGCTGCCCCAGAATCCTTAAAAAAATTAAAAAAGAAATTGATCCAGAAGATATTTTAAATTCTGCCAAGATGGCTTTGAAGCATGATATTATTCCGCAATATTCTTTTATGATTGGCCTCCCTAGTGAAACCCGCTCGGACATTATGGCCACCTTGAATTTAATTGATAAATTGGTAAAATTAAGCCCAAAAGTGCAGATTCTTGGCCCGCAGGTTTTTCGGCCATATCCTGGTTCTGAATTATATGATGAGTGTCTGCAAAGCGGCTGGCAAGCACCTAAAACTCTTGAGGAGTGGGCGCATCTGGCAGAAAATGAATTAAATTATTTGGCAATAAAAAATTTTCCCTGGGTTAAAAATAAGGACAAAAATTTTGTGGAATCAATGGAAGCGTATGTCCGTTTTGGCGCGCATTCAATTCAAAGCGCTATGGGCTCAAGTGTGAAAGCAAAAAAGTGGTTGAAGTTGGGTTTTGTGTTACTTTGCAAATTAAGATGGAAATTAAAATTTTTTTGCTGGCCAATAGAATTTAAACTTGCTAAGTCATTTGTGTCAAAATAATTTATTAGTTGTCATTCCTACGAAAGCAGGAATCTCACAGAACAAAGGGATCCTGACTTTCGTCAGGATGACAAAATAAAAGAAAAATTTTATGAAAATTTTAATGTTATCAATTGATAAAGGACTTTTAGGTCAAGGACAGCTTGGCGATGTTGTTGAGCGCCATAAAAAATATAGCGAATTTTGCGATAAGTTGGATATAATTGTATTTAATAAATTGTCATTCCCGCGTAAGCGGGAATCCAGTGTTTCTGTAAAATTATCTGAAAAAGTCACCTCTTATCCAACCAATTCCAAAAGTAAATTATTTTATTATTTTGACGTTTTAAAATTTGGTAAAAAATTATTTCAAAAAAATTATTACGACTTAATTGTTTGCCAGGATCCATTTTTAACAGGACTTATTGGTTTAAAACTAAAAAATAAATTTGGCTCCAAACTTTTAATTCATTTTCACGGCGATTTTAAATTTCCTCTTTGGCGTGTGGTGAAAAATGCTGATGGCGTGCGCGTGATGAGTCAAGGACAAAAAGAAAAATTAGTTAAAAAAGGCATGCCAGCAGATAAAATTTATGTTATTTCCACACCAGTTGATTTGGAAAAATTTGATACGCAGTGTCATCCCGAGCGAAGGTCCGATGAACATCGGACAGAAGCCGAGGGATCTCTGGAAATAAAAAATCAAATTACAAAAACAATTTTATTTGTCGGCCGTTTGGAAAAAGTAAAGAAACTGGACAGGTTTTTAAAAATATTTAAAACCCTAATTACTAATTGCCAATCACTAATTACTTTAAAAATCATTGGCAAAGGTTCCCAGGAAAGCAAATTAAAACTTTTGGCAAAAAAACTTGGTTTGGCAGATAAAGTTGAATTTCTCGGCCAACTGCCGCAGGATAAAATAATTGGACATTATTATAATTCTGATATTATAGTTTTACCCTCAATTTCTGAAAGCTTTGGCAAAGTATTGGTGGAAGCCAATGCTTGCGGAAAACCAGTAGTGGCAACAGCCACTACAGGCGCTAAAGAAATTATTCAAGACGGTATAAATGGATTTTTAGTGCCAATTGGAGATGCTGAAAAAATGTCTGATAAAATTTTAGAACTTTTGAATAACCCAAAAATAGCTGCTCAAATGGGCGAAAACGGCAGAAAATTAGTTATGGAAAAATTTGACGGCAATCGCCAGTTGCAAAAAATTAAAGAAATGTGGCAAGAAATTGTAAATTTATGACCCTCCTTTTTACCACGAGAAAAATAGATAAAAACGACGAAAGGGTTGGTTTTGCGTCCAGCTGGCTTGTGGAATTTTCTAAACATTTAACCAAACTCATTGTTATTTGTCAAGAAAAAGGCGATGTTTCAAATTTGCCAGATAATGTTGAAGTTTATTCTCTTGGCAAAGAAAAAGGCCTTAGTAAACTAAAACAAATTTCTAATTTCCAATTTCTAATTTTTAAAAAAATAAAAGAAGCGGATGGAATATTCTGTCATATGATTCCGCACTATGCAGTTTTATGCGGGCCATGGTGTAAAATTTATCATAAAAAATTGGTGCAATGGTATGTTCATAAAAAAGTTTCGCCATATTTAAAATTAGCAAATTTTTTTGTTGATGAATATGTTACAACTAATGAGCAAAGTTTTAGAATGAAAACAAAAAAAACAGTGCATTATTTTGGGCATGGGATTGATGTAAATAAATTCAAAAATCAAAATTCAAAAATCAAAATTGTAAATCAAAATTCAAAATTTATAATTTTAAGTGTCAGCCGAATTTCACCCAGTAAAAATATTGATTTAATTATTAAAGCAGTAGAAAATATTTTGAAGAAAGATATAGAATTGAAAAAGAAAATTGAACTGCAAATTATTGGCGCGCCAGGATTGTCAGAGCAACAAACATATTATGAATCGCTGATTAAATATACGGCAGATAATAATCTGTCTGAAAATATCAAATTCTTAGGGCCGCTTGCGCCAGATAAAGTTTTGACATATTATCAAAACTGCGATTTATTTATCAATTTGTCAGAAACCGGTTCAGTTGATAAAGCAGTGTTAGAAGCCATGGCATGTGAAAAATTAGTTTTGACTTCCAACGAATCTTTTAAAAATATTATACCGGTTAAATTATTCCTTACAGATAAAATTCCAGAAAATATTGCTAATAAAATTTTAGAATTGTATCATATGCCAGAAACTGAAAAAATAGAATTACAAAAAATTTTACGCCAAGAAGTGGTAGAGAATCATAATTTAGAAAAGTTGGCAAAAAAAATAATAAAATTATATGAATGACTATAAAAAAATTGATCTTGGCTGCGGCCTGTCTAAAAGAGACCCTGAAAGCATTGGCGTTGACTGGGTAAAATTGCCAGGCGTTGATGTGGTTTGCGATATTAATCAAGGATTGCCTTTTCAAGACGATGAAATTGACGAAGTTTATTCACGCCATACTTTTGAGCATATTAATGATATTTTTTTTGTCATGAAAGAAATTTATCGCATTATTAAGCCAACTGGCACTCTGATTATCAAAGTGCCGCATTTTTCCTGCCCGACCGGCTATTCTGATTTAACTCACAAAAGTTTTTTTGGCATTTACAGTTTCCAGTGTTTTGACCCGGATTATTCAAAACATAATTATAGAGAAGTTGGCGAAGCAAAATTTAAATTAGTTTCTGCTCGGTTGTCGTTTCATTATGGCCCATTATCAAAATTTTTTGAATGGATGTTTAATAAATTCCAAGCCAAATATGAAAGATATTTATGTTACATTTTTCCAGCTTATGATATTAAGTTTGTCTTAAAACCAGTAAAATAAAATTTTATGTTCAAACGAACCCAGCTAATCAAACGCGAACTTTTTTACTGGCGCAAAGCTCTTTTTGAGTACAAAAAAATTTGGGCATATATTTACTATAAATACATTTTTTCTAAAAAAATTTTGGATAAAAACGAAATTTTGGAAAGACCTGTTAATAATTCTGATTTGTCTGTTCATATCTTAACCTGCCATTTTGATTTTAAAATGTTTTTTTGGTCTTTAGCAAGTTATTACAATGCTTTTAAAATTTACGGCCAGTTGTATATCCATAACGACGGCACCTTAAGTCCTAAAGAAATAAATTTAATTAAAAAATTTTTCCCAAGCGCCAGGATAATTGACGCGAGAACCTTTGCCAATGATTTTGAAAACAAGCTTAATCAATACCCTGTTTTTAAATCAATCAGAGCCAGACATTTTAACTTTTTTTCTTTTAAAAAAATCATAGACACTTTTTTAGCAGCTGATAATAAAATGTGCCTTATTTTTGATACTGATATTTTATGGTTTAAAAATCCGATTGACATAGAGGAACAGATCAAACTCGGCTGTCCAAGGTCTTTAATGCAAAAAAACAATACTTATAAATTTCTAAAAGACGGCGCTGAAATTGATCAGCAGCTGACGCAATTTAACGCTGGCATCATACTTTATGCCAGAGAAAATTTTGATACAAATATACTTATTGACTTTTTTCAGCAATTGAATGAGAATAACAAAAAAGAATTGCATTTTGCGGATCAAACCGGGCATGTGAAATGTTTAAAAAATTTAAGCGCCTTGCCAGAAGACAAATACATTATTCGGGGTTCGGTTAATGAAAATACCATAGCCAAACACTATACTGCCCCTCGCCGTCCGCTGTTTTATTTGGAAGGAATACTTGTGGTCATGTCATCCCGAGCGATTAGCGAAGGGTCCCAATGAACAATGGGATTCCCGCGTTCGCGGGAATGACATATAATTTATTTTATGAAAATCCTAAATTTCAATTCTGGATTTCTCCCTGACAAAGGCGGCGTCGCCACTTATTCTTGGGAATTAACGCGCCACTTATCAAAAAATCCGCAAGTTAATCATGTGCAAGTAATTGCTTTTAATATTTCCGAAGTCACGGATGATGTGGCCACAGAAAAAGCCAGTGATAAATATACTATTATTCGCCATAAACGCGGTTTGGTTAATTTTTGGACCATGGGCTCTAAAATTTTTAAATACTTAATAAAATATAAAGATTATGACATAATCCACGCCACGAATTTTTTTCCAATTGGATTTTGGATAATGGTTTGGACAAAAATGCTTGGCAAAAAATATTTTATCACGATTTACGGCACTGACACCCTGACATCGCTCGGTTCTAAAAAAACAAAATTTTTAAAAGCTCTGATTATGAAACGGGCTGCCAAAATTTTTAGCATCAGCAATTCCACCACTCAAAAAACTCTGGCTAAATATAATTTGCCCAAAGAAAAGTTTGCCACCATTACGCCCGGAGTTACTACAAGTTTCACAGATAAAATAAATTTGAATTTACGCGCTGATCTGGGTTACCTGCCTGACGATTTCATTATTTTAGTAATCAATCATCTGGTGGCGCGTAAAGGTGTGGATGATGTAATGAGGGCAGTGGCAAAAATTGATGATGAAAAAATAAAGTTGTTAATTGTCGGCAAGGGTCCGGAAAGAGAAAATTTGGAGAACTTGGCCAAGGAATTAAACATCGCAAACAGAATTAAATTTATGGGCAGAGTTGATGAAGTTGAATCATATTATAAAGCCGCTAATATTTTGACATTAACTTCATACTATGATAATACAGGTGATATAGAAGGATTTGGCTTGGTTTTGGTTGAAGCAGAATTAAGGGGTTTACCAGTCATTGGCACCAATTCTGGCGGCATTCCAGAAACCATTAGTGACGGCGTTTCCGGCTTTATTGTAGGGGAAAGAGAAATTGAAGCTATTAAAGAAAAAATATTATTATTAAAAAATAATCCGGAATTGTATCAGAAAGTGAGTGCAGCGGCTTCTAAATGGGCTAAACAATTTGATTGGACAGATATTGTTGCAAAACATATTGAAGTTTATAAAAAATAGTTAAAAATAAAATTCCCAATTTACATTTATTATGGAGGTGGTTTATGGTTTCCAAAAAACCTATATGCATAATTATGTGTGAAGCCTGGACGCGTTTTTTAGATTTAGGAGGATGGGCAGACACTTGGTTTGCCAAATATGGTTTTATATTTAATATTGCCATTCGTCCTGGTGTTTTAGTACAAATTAAAATTTACAAAAGAAATGGCCGTAAAGAAAGAGTGTGTATTACTGCTGAATCATATGGCCAAACATATCTTTTAGATCCCGATATACCTTCTTACAAAAACCAGGATATTGCGCTTTTAGAAGCTGCCCTTGAAATAATGAAAGTGCCAAAAGATTTATATTTAGAAATAAATATTTATTCTGAAATGCCCAAAGGAGCTGGCACTGGCACATCGGCCGCGGTCACTACTGCCCTTATTGGAGCACTGGATCGCTTAACTTATGGCCGTTTAGCTCCTCATGAAGTAGCAGAACGTGCCCACAAAGTAGAGACAGAAATTCTTAAACTCCAGTGTGGTATTCAGGATCAGCTCTGTTCTGTTTTTGGTGGCATAAATTTTATTGAAATGACAGATTATCCGCGTTCTATTGTTTCGCAAATTGCCTTACCAAAAGAAATTTTTTGGGAATTGGAACGTCGTTTGCTTTTATTCTACTTAGGCAACGCTCACTCATCTTCTGAAATTCATCAATTAGTAATTAAAAGATTAGAAGATTCTGGAGCCGATAATCCAATTTTGCAAGGTCTACGCAAATGTGCCTGCGATGCAAAAGACGCGCTTTACGAAGGACAACTAAAAAAGTTTGGAAAAATTATGATAAAAAACAATGAATTACAACGCGCTTTGCATCCTCAATTAATTTCAACAAAAGCAGATCAAATTTTTAAATTAGCTCAAGAATTTAAAGCTTATGGCTGGGACGTTAATGGTGCTGGAGGCAATGGCGGTTCAGTCACTATTTTTTGTAGCCCAGATGATAGCACAAAAAGAAAACTAATTGATGTGGTTGAAAAAATGGGCGGAGGTATCCAATATATTCCTACAAATATTCCTCGTGATTGTCTCCGTGTTTGGCAAGCAAAATTTTAATCATTCATCTGTGCCTCGATATTTATCGGGGCGCTTTTCTTTTTTTATAGCCGTGCTAAAATTACATTATGCCAGAACAAATTGTTAATTTTTATAATCAGCTCTATAAATCCAAACAATCTCAAGCCATGCGGCCTATAACAGAATATAGCCGTTTTTTAAGTTATTTAAAGCTATTGGAAGCTGATAAAAAAATTTTAGACATTGCCTGTGGCACTGGATTTTTATTAAAAGTTGCTAATGAAAAAGGATTAAAAACTTTTGGTATTGATATTTCTGATGAAGCAGTAAAAATCGCCAAAGAAAATAGCCCAAGTTCTGAAATTATAACTGCTTCAGCGGAAAATTTGCCGTTTGAAAATATTTTTTTTGATTATGTTTCATGCCTCGGCAGTATTGAACATTTTTTAGATATTAACCAAGGCCTGCGGGAAATGTTAAGAGTAGGGAAGAGCGGGGCTAAATTTTTATTAGTGGTGCCGAATAAAAATTATTTTGTCTGGTGGTTCACTAAAAATAAAGGCACGCACCAGCGGGATTTCCAGGAAGAATTAAAATCTTTAAAAGAATGGCGTGATATTTTTAATAATCTTGGCTTTAAAATTTTAGATATTTATCAGGATGATTGGCCAAGCAGATGTCTGCCATGGTTTTATTCTTTTAATCCAATTAAAATTCTTAAAAGATTGTTTTTTAAATTAGCTTGGTTAATTTTACCGCTAAATTATACTTATCAATTTATTTTTATATGTCAGAAAAATATTGTAAAAATATAATCATTGGTGCAGGTCCGGCCGGACTTGCAGCTGGCTATGAATTAGCAAAAGCTGGCCAGCCAGTTTTAATTATTGAAGCAGAGAGTGAGGTCGGAGGCCTTTGCCGCACCATTGATCACAATGGCTATAAATTTGATTTTGGCGGACACAGATTTTTTACCAAAAATCAAGAAGTGCAGAAATTTTGGCAGGATTTGCTTCAGGAAGATTTTTTGGAACGGCCGCGACTTTCCAGAATTTATTATTGCCAGAAATTTTTTGCTTACCCGATTAAACTTTTTGACGCTCTTTTAAAATTGGGTTTAAAAGAAAGTATTTTAGTTGGCTTAAGCTTAATTAAAACAAGAATCAAAAGAAAAATTAAGAAAATGCCAGAGATTACTTTTGAAGACTGGATCACTAATCGTTTTGGCGAAAGATTGTTTAATCATTTTTTCAAAAGTTATACGGAAAAACTTTGGGGCATTTCTGTTAAAGAACTGGGCGCTGATTGGGCCGCGCAAAGAATGAAAGATTTATCATTGTGGCAATTATTAAAAACTTTTATCTATAAGCGTGAAGGCCAGATTAAAAGCCTGATTGAAAAATTTAATTATCCCAAATTCGGCCCAGGCATGTTTTATGAGCGGGTGGCTGAAGAAATTAAAAAAATTGGCAATGAAATAATTTTAGAAACAAAATTAATTAAAATAATTCACAACAATAACAAAGTTGAAAAAATTATCGCGCAGAAAAAAAATGGCGAAATTTTAGAAATTACTGGTGAAAATTTTATTTCTTCCGTGCCTTTAAACGAAATGCTAAAAAGTTTGGATCCGGTTATACCCGAGACATTATTAAATATGGTTAATAAGATGCGCTTTAGATCTTTTTTTGATGTCTGTTTGGTTGTTAATCAAAAAGAAGTTATTCCTGATAATTGGATTTATGTGCATGAACCAGAAGTGCAATTATTGCGCGTGCAAAATTTTAAAAACTGGAGTCCCTACATGAGCGCGGATGAAAACAAAACTCCGATTGGGGCTGAATACACTGTTTGGGAAACAGACGAACTTTGGCAAATGTCAGACAAAGGGAAAATTAATTTGGCTAAAAAAGAACTGGATATGATTGGTTTAATTCAAAAAGATTTAAGTCTTGACGCTTTAGTCATACAAAATAAATACGCTTATCCTGTTTATCATTTAGATTATAAAAAAGATCTGGATCAAATTTTTTCTTATTTAAAACAATTTAAAAATTTTCAAACCATTGGCCGTTCTGGGCTTTATCGCTATAACAACATGGATCATTCCATTCTGACTGGTTTTTACGCGGCCAGAAATATCCTCGGCGGGAATTTTGATGTGTTATCTGTGAATACAGATGATGAATATTATGAACAAAAATGATAACCCACGGTTGTCATTCTCGCGAAAGCGGGAATCCCAGCGCTTATAGAAAAAATTTATATCCACGAGACCCCCGTTCCATTTGCCACTGGCAAATTGAAACTCGCGGAGATGACAATAAAAAACAACAACCACAAAATCATGCCCCGCATTTTCTCCAAACCAATTTTTCATATTTCCCTCTTAACATTTCTTTTGTTAATCCTTTTTTTATTTACCTCCATTCCAACTCCTGACAATAATTTTGTTTATCAAAAATTTACGGAAAATTTAGCTGCTGGAAAATTAGACTTAACCATCCAAGGTTTCCATGGTGCTGATTTTTTAGCTGTGCCAATTTATCTAATTTTTAAAACTCATTTGTCTGTTATTTATTTAGATTTAATGTTGGCATTACTTTGTGTACCAATGTTTTATCTGCTTGGCAAAGAATTATTTCAGTCTAAAAAATTTGGAATTTTTTTGGCTTACGTTTATGCTCTAATGCCTTTGGATTATTTAAACGGATTTAGGGGCGATCATCATATTGCTTTTATTTTCTTTTTCGCGCTCGGGCTTTATCTCATTTTAAAAAAATCTTGGTGGAGCGTACTTGTAATCGGATTCTCATATATCATTAAACCTTACGCTATTTTTGCCGCGCCATTTTTTTGGTATAAAAAATTATACAAACAATTTTTTGCCAGTTTCATAATCCCAGTCATTTATATTGCTTTGCAGTTATATCAAAAAAGCCAGCTCATAATTGGCGATCATGAAAACCTGACTGCCAGTACTTTGTTTAGTCTGAAAAAATTTGTTTTAAATTTAGTTTATGCTTTGCAGAATATTTTTAGTATTCACAGCTTTTCACCCTTTTCCAAAAGTTATTTAACCGATATGTCACATATTACACCAATTATTATGTTTTTGGCTTTAATTGCTGTGTGCAGGGAATGTCATTCCGGTTATAACAGTTGTCATCCTGACGAAAGTCATGATCCCATAGATAAAAGACAGTTCATAGCCATTATTTTAACCGCATTTTTAGGTTTAATAATTCCTTGCGCTTTTGAATATCTTGATCTTTGGCGTTTAATTGTTTTTTATTTAATGATTATAATTTTAGCTCTGCCTGTTTTACAAGAATATTTATATTTATTGCCCGTGACAGTGGGCTTATCCGGTTTTCAATTTTTTTATGCTTATCTTGCGCATCAAAATACTTTATGGCCAAGTGGAAATAAAATGGTGTTTGTGGTGTGGGGAATAATATTTATAATATCGGTAATTTATTTTTATGAAAGTCACCCTAATCAACCCTCGCGAAAATTATGATGTTGTTCTGCCAATGGGTATTTTGTATATTGGCACTGTTTTAGATTTGGAAGGGCATAGCGTGCAAATTTTAGATATTGGTCCGCGCGATCAGGGTTGGTTAGAAAAAGTTAAAAATTTTCAGCCAAATATTATTGGCCTGACTTTAGTTACTACACAATATGAGCGCGCCAAAGAAATTTTAAATTTATTAAAACCAATTTTACCTCAAGCCAAGTATTGTGCTGGCGGAGTACACCCGTCTGCTTTGCCCAAAGAGACTTTGCAAGATTTGGACTTGGATTTTGTGGTTATAGGAGAAGGGGAATATGTGATGAAAGAAGTTTGTGAAAAAATTTTGCGAGGCAAAAGTTTGACTGGCATTAAAGGCATTTGCTACAAAAACGGAGAAGAAATAATTTGCAATGAACGCGCGCCAGTGATTGCTGATTTAGATCAACTGCCCATGCCCAAAAGAGAATTGATGCCGGATGATAAATGGTATCTAATTCCTCCTGGTTTTATTCGCGGCAGTTTTAATAAAGGCATTGCTACCATCATGAGCGGCCGAGGCTGTCCGTATAATTGTTTATTCTGCGCTTCGCATAATGTGTTTGGCCGCGGCATGCACAGGCGGAGTCCTGAAAATGTCATTAAAGAGATTCAATATCTAAAAAATAACTATAAAATCAAAGGCTTATTTTTTCTTGACGATACTTTTACAGTTAATAAAGTTTGGCTTAAAGAATTTTGTGAACTTTTAAAAAAAGAAAATTTAATCTGGTCTTGCCAAGCCAGAGGCGATACGATTGATGAAGAAATTTTAAAAATAATGAGAGATGCCGGATGTGTGCAAATTGATATTGGTTCGGAAAGCGGCAATGATTTGGTTTTAGAAAAATTAAATAAATTAGAGCATGTTAAAGATTTGCGCCGCGCTTTTAATATTGCCAGAAAATTAGGCGTCAAAACTTTTACTTCTTTTATCGTGGGCAATCCCGGCGAGAGCTGGCCAGAAATTGAAGACACGAAAAAATTCGCGCTTGAAGTCAAGCCAGATATGGCCGTGTTTTGTATTTTAGTGCCATACCCAGGCACGCCAGTTTATGAATTAGCTAAACAGAATAATTGGTTCACTGAAGCTAGCAAAATTTTTTCTATTGATTGGGCTAATAAACAATCAGAGCATCCTGTGATGGCTATCAATTTTACACCAGCAGAATTGATAAAAATCAGGGCTGATTTGGAAAATTTATTTTTGTGGCAAAATCATAAAATTATTATTTTGTCATTTTTAAAAAATCCGCGTTATTTAGGCCAGTTACTCATCTCTATGGTAAAAAATACTAAAGCCACCCTTAAAGCCCTGCTACAGGCCTTAAAAACCCAAAAACTGCGCCTTTTTATGGAAGAAACCTACCAGAACTTCAGTTATGAGATGAAAATAAAATTAGCCAAACATTGACAAAAAATTAAATTGGTGCTTAAATAACAGAAACGAAACAAATTCATCTTCACATCACAATAAACTTGCAGGAGGCAAAATATGTTATGGTGG
>Ga0210018_1001405_pt1 | contig 12537 bp, 5 predicted proteins | sample CryGeyCG2014_010_2_FD_183967 | JGI IMG/M metagenome (GOLD analysis project Ga0210018, IMG submission 183967) | Groundwater microbial communities from aquifer - Crystal Geyser CG09_land_8/20/14_0.10 (SPAdes) (version 2) | ecosystem: Environmental > Aquatic > Deep subsurface > Groundwater | place... | reverse complement strand
AATTAAAATTAAAAATTTTGGCAAAGCCAAGGTTTTTCTCCCTCTGCCTTATTTATTGAGTTTAGAGAAAGAGAGCTGGAAAGTTTTTTGGGAAAGGGATTTAAAGGAATTATTCCAAGAGGTTTCCCCAATCCGAGATTATACCGGAAAAGAGTTAGAGCTCTGGTTTTTAGATTATAAATTGGATACGCCTAAATATAAAACTGATTTGGAGGCAAAGTTAAATGACGATTCTTATGAGGTCTCTCTACGAGTCAGAACAAAGTTAGTTAATCTAAAAACTAAAGAAATCAAAGAGCAAGAAGTTTTTTTAACTGATTTCCCCTTAATGACCGAGAGGGGAACTTTTATTGTTAATGGGGTAGAGCGAGTGGTAATTGCGCAGCTGATTCGTTCACCAGGAGTTTTATTTACCAGCCAGGCTGTATCGGGTAGGCAAAATTTTGGCGGGAAAATCATTCCCAATCGAGGGGCCTGGTTAGAATTTGAAACGGAACCTAGCGGTTTTATTGGAGTAAAGGTTGATAGGAAAAGGAAGATAGCAGTGACTTGTCTCTTGAGGGCTTTGGGAATTGATAAGGACTTTTCTATTCGAGAACTTTTCCAAGACGTAAATAAAGGAGAGGTAGATTATATTGGAGAGACTTTAAAGAGAGACACAACCCACAATCAGGCTGAAGCCCTGGTTGAGATTTATAGTCGGTTAAGACCGGGTGACATGGCCACTCCTGATACCGCTCGAGAGCTAATTTGGAATATGTTTTTCAATTTTGAGAGATACGACCTCTCGAAAGTTGGACGCTGGCGTACGTACCAACGTCTCTCAGAATTAAAAAAATCCGAAATCCGAAATCCGAAATCCGAAACAAATCCAAAATCCCTGCCTGACCGGCAGGCAGGCAAAATCCAAAATCCAAAACTTGAAGAGAAGATTAGCGTATCGGATAGGGTTTTGAAGTTAGAGGATGTTATTGCCACCATCCGAGAGATAATTCGCTTAAATAATGACCCGGAGGGGAAGCCGGACCAGATTGACCATTTAGGCAATAGAAGGGTAAGGACTTTGGCTGAGTTTTTACAAAATAGATTAAGGGTGGGGTTGATGAGAATGGAAAGAATAATTAAGGATAGAATGTCAACCTTAGACCTTTATACCTTAACTCCGGTTCAACTCATTAACCCTCGGCCGGTGATGGCAGTGGTAAAAGAATTTTTCACTTCCTCACAGATATCTCAATTTATGGATAATGAAAATCCTCTGGCCGAATTAGAACATAAAAGAAGGTTGTCGGCTACCGGTCCTGGCGGTTTAACCCGAGAGAGAGCTGGGTTTGAAGTCAGAGATGTCCAACCTTCCCACTACGGTCGAATTTGCCCAATCGAAACTCCTGAAGGACCCAATATCGGATTAGTTGGACATATGGCTTCCTATGCTCGAATTAATCCCTATGGTTTTTTAGAAACTCCCTATTTCAAAGTTGAAAAAGGAACGGTGACATCTGACATTCACTATCTCAATGCCTATGATGAAGAAAGGTATAATATCGCTTCGGGAACTGTTCAAATTGATGGGAAAGGAAATATTGTTCCTCAGTTGGTTGAAGCAAGGATTAAAGGCGAGCCAGGCGTATCGGATAGAGATAAAATTGATTATATCGATGTTTCTTCAGAACAGTCAATTTCAATTGCCACCTCTTTAATTCCCTTTTTACAAAATGACGACGCCAACCGAGCCCTAATGGGTTCAAATATGCAGCGTCAATCGATGCCTCTTTTAAAACCAGAACCGCCTCTGGTAATGACCGGGATAGAAGAAAGAGTGGCCAGGGACTCGGGACAGGAGGTGATAGCCGAAGAAGATGGCACAGTAATAGAAGTTGACGCAAACCACATTAAAGTCAGGGGCCGAAAGTCAAAAGTTGTAAATTATGACTTGAGGACTTTTATTAGGACTAATCAGTACACTTGTTTCCATCAAAAACCAATAGTTAAAAAATGGGAAAGTATTAAAAAGGGAGACATTTTGGCCGATGGCGGAGCGATCTCCCAGGGGTATTTGTCTTTGGGCAGCAATATCTTAGTTGCCTTTTTACCTTGGCGTGGCGGAAATTTTGAAGATGCCATTTTGATTTCTGAAAGATTGGTTAAGGATGATACCTATACCTCAATTTATATTGATAGTTTTAGTTGCGATGTTAGGGAAACAAAATTGGGGCCAGAGGTTACCACCTGCGATATTCCCAATGTCTCAGAAGAAAAATTAAAAGATTTGGATGAGGAAGGAATTATTAGAATCGGGGCTGAGGTCGGACCGAATGATATTTTGGTTGGAAAAATCTCTCCGAAGGGAGAGACAGATTTAACTGCTGAAGAAAGATTATTAAGAGCAATTTTTGGGGAAAAGGCCAGAGATGTTAAAGACACTTCCCTTTTAATGGAACACGGGAAGCAAGGAAGGGTAGTAGGGGTGAAGGTTTTTTCCCGAGAATTGGGTCACAAATTGGAACCAGGAGTGATAAAAAAAATTAAGGTTGAAGTGGCAGAAATTAGACCCATTCAAGCCGGAGACAAACTTTCCGGCCGTCATGGAAACAAAGGAGTGATTTCAAAGGTCTTACCGGTAGAAGAGATGCCTTTTATGGAAGATGGGACTCCGGTGGATATGATTTTAAATCCCCTAAGCGTAGTTTCTCGAATGAATCTCGGCCAGATTTTAGAGACTCATCTGGGTTGGGCAGCCAAAAATCTTGGATATTATGCTGTTTCTCCGGCTCTCTCCGGCGCCAATGAGAAAGATATAAAAGAAGAATTAAAGAGGGCTCAACTAGTCGATGAACTTCATTCATCTTCACCCTTCGCTCGCGCTCGGGTTTCTGAGGATGGCAAGGTTGCTCTATTTGACGGCAGAACCGGTCTTCCTTTCCCGGAAAAGATTACCGTAGGTTGGATTTATATGATGAAATTAATCCATATGGTTAAAGATAAAATCCATATGCGTTCAATAGGTCCTTATTCTTTGATTACCCAACAGCCCTTGGGCGGAAAGGCCCAGTTTGGGGGCCAGAGATTTGGGGAAATGGAGGTTTGGGCTTTGGAAGGATACGGAGTAGCTCATATCTTGCAAGAAATGCTAACTATAAAATCTGATGATGTTTCGGGAAGGGCGGCAGCTTACGAAGCAATATTGAAAGGGGAGGAAATAAAAGAGTCAAATGTCCCGGCCTCCTTCAATCTTTTAGTTGCAGAATTAAAATCACTTGGGTTAAGCGTCGAGGTTAAGGAAAAACCAAAAGAAGAACGCTCGGCAGGCTGATTCGGGGATATTCTTCGGGCAGATTGCCTCGGGCGACACGCAGTCGGCTTTAGTAATAAAATAAAGTGATTTCTCGCCGTTGCTATTTCTCGCCGAGCCTCACTCGCCTAAAAGAAAATTCAAAATCCCTAAGGGGGCTCGGCTGCGAAGTGTCGTCCTCGGCAACTGCCCTCAGACTAAAATAAAAATTCGTATATTCGTATTAATTCGTAATTCGTAGGGCGATTATGCGCGTTGAAGATTTAGAATCAATAAGAATAAAATTGGCCTCGCCTGAGGATATTTTGGGTTGGAGTCATGGCGAAGTGACAGAGCCGGAAACCATTAATTATCGAACCCAGAGGGCGGAGAAGGATGGTCTTTTTTGTGAAAAAATTTTTGGACCGGAAAAGGATTATCAGTGCTATTGCGGGAAATATCGGGGAATAAAATATAAAGGGATAATTTGCGACAGGTGCGGAGTGGAAATAACCAAATCTCAGGTCAGGCGAGAAAGGATGGGCCATATTCTTCTTGCCAGTCCGGTTTCTCATATCTGGTTTTTAAGAGGAGTTCCCTCAAGAATGGGGATGATTTTGGATATTCCGATGCAGCAATTGGAAAAGGTGATTTATTTTGCTGTTTATATTATCACCAATGTTAATGAGCCGGCAAAGAAAAAGATCTTAGAAGAGATTGAGAAAGAATACAAAAGTAAAATAAAAAATAAAAAATTAAAAATTAAAAATACAAATAAAAAATTAAAAAAAGAATTGCAAGAACTAAAAGAGGCAAAAGATAGGGCGAGGGAAGAGGTATTGTCTCTGAAACCCTTAAAAATTCTCTCTGAGATTGAATATCATGACTTTTCTTTGAAATGCGGAGAAGTTTTTGAAGCCGGGACCGGAGCCGAAACTCTTAGAAAAATTTTTGAAAAGGTTGATTTAAAAAAAGAGATTTCAAATTTAAAAAAAGAATTAGAAGCGGTTGCTCCTTTGAATCGGAGGAGAATTTTAAGAAGATTAAGAATTTTTCAAGGAATGGAAATGGCTAAAATTCGGCCAGAATGGATGTTTTTAACAGTTTTGCCCGTTTTACCACCTGACCTGCGACCGATGGTCCAGTTAGACGGAGGAAGATATGCCTCTTCTGACTTAAATGACCTTTATCGAAGAGTAATTAACAGGAATAACCGATTAAAATATCTTTTGGAAATTAATGCCCCGGAAGTTATTGTCAGAAACGAAAAAAGAATGTTGCAAGAAGCCGTCGATGCCTTAATTGATAATGGGATGAGAAAGGGAACAATGGTTCAGGCCACTACCGGCGGAAGGCGGCTATTGAAATCCCTGGCTGATATACTCAAAGGAAAACAAGGAAGATTTCGCCAAAATCTTTTGGGAAAAAGGGTTGATTACTCTGGTAGGTCGGTGATTGTAGTTGGGCCCGAGTTAAAACTGAACCAATGCGGCCTCCCCAAGAAAATGGCTCTGGAACTCTTCAAACCCTTCGTCATCCAAAAAATTTTAGACAGGGAATTGGCCTATAACGTCAGGGGAGCGGCAAGATTAATTGATGAAGAAACTGACGAAGTCTGGGCTATGTTAGAAGAGGTAGTGAAAGATAAACTGGTTTTGCTAAATCGGGCTCCCACCTTACATAGATTAGGTATCCAGGCCTTCCAGCCAGTTTTAGTTGAAGGAGAAACCATTCGAATTCACCCCCTGGCCTGCAAGGCCTTTAATGCTGATTTTGATGGAGACCAAATGGCTGTTCACCTTCCACTATCTACTAAAGCTCAAAAAGAAGCTAAAGAGATTATGCTGTCTAGTCTCAATCTTTTAAAGCCAGCCACCGGGCTGCCAGTTTGCAGTCCGAGCCAGGACATTGTTTTGGGTTGTTATTGGTTGACTGGGATTAGAGAGGGGGAAATCGGCGAAGGGAAGGTATTCGGTTCACCAGAAGATGCCATTATGGCTTATGAATTAGGCGACATTGATTTAAGGGCCAAGGTTCGAGTGCGACTACCGCTAAAGCCCGTCATTAAGAATCAGCCAAAATCGGCTAAGAATCAACCAAAACCTGCTTTTTTTGAGACCTCGGTCGGTAGAATTTTATTTAATGAGGCCCTACCTGAAGACTTTCCTTTCCAAGATGACTGGTTTAATTCTAAAAAACTGGAAAAATTGGTCAGTAGAATTACCGTTAGATATCCGGCCGAGAAAGTGAAAGAGACCCTAGACAAAATTAAAGATTTAGGATTTGAGTATTCTACTCGTTCAGGTATTACCTGGGGGATGGATGACTTGATTGTTCCTCCAGAAAAACCGAAAATTTTAGAAGAAGCCGAGAAAGAATTAGAAGTAGTTAAATTACACTTTAAAAAAGGTTTACTTTCCAAAGAAGAAAAGACGGCCAAAATCATTGAAATTTGGACCATGGCAAAATCAAAAATTGAAAAATTGGTACCTAAAACCTTATTAGCAGCTTCAAGTCCTGTCTATTCTATTGTTGAGGCCGGAGCCAGGGGTTCTTGGTCTCAACCGGTTCAAATGGCCGGAATGAAAGGCCTGGTTATTAATCCTATGGGTCAAATCATTGAGTTACCGGTGAAAAGTTCTTATAAAGAAGGATTTGATGTTCTGGAATATTTCATTTCTACTCACGGAGCAAGAAAAGGAACAGCTGACACCGCCCTCCGGACTTCAGCTGCAGGTTATTTGACCAGGCGTTTGGTTGATGTTAGCCATGAGGTGGTGATAGGCGAGGAAGATTGCCGGGACAAAGAGGGAGTGGAAGTTTTCCGAGAAGATAGCGAGGAAATAGGCCAAAGTTTTATTTTTAAAATTGTCGGAAGGGTGGCTGTCGAGGATATTAAATCTGAAATCGGGGAAGCGAAGTCCGGGACTAAAAGAAAAAAAGTTATTGTAAAGAAAGGGGAAATTATTGACTGGGAAAGGGCAGAAACTATCGAAGAGGCAGGAATTAAGAAAGTTAGAGTTTACTCTCCTTTAAGTTGCCAGTCGGTTAGGGGAATTTGTCAGAAATGCTATGGTTGGGATTTGGGCAGGAATCAATTAATTAAACTCGGTGAGGCGGTGGGAGTTGTGGCTGCTCAGGCGATTGGCGAGCCGGGAACCCAATTAACATTAAAAACTTTTCACACCGGCGGAGTGGCTGGGGGAGAGGATATTACCTTCGGTCTGCCCCGAGTCCAGGAAATTCTTGAAGTTCGTCTTCCAAGAGGAAAAGCCGAGATGTCTCAAGTTGACGGCGAAGTTTTAGAAATAACGCCAGAAAAAATAATAAGGATAAAATCTAAATTCGGCAACCCAAAATCAAAAATTGTTGAATATAAAATTCCAGAAAGAGCGGCTGTTCGGGTAAGTCCGGGAGACAGGGTTGAGAAAGGCCAACCTCTTTGCGAGGGAAGTTTGGACCCAAAAGAGGTTTTGCAATTGGTCGGTAAGGCTTTCACCCAACGTTATATTGTTAAGGAAATTCAAAAAATTTACGCTTCTCAAGGAGTGGCAATTCATGATAAGCACGTCGAGGTAATTTGTCGGCAGATGTTTTCCCGAGTCAGAATTAAAGAGGCTGGCGACTCTCATTTTTCTATTGGTGAGATTGTTGAGCGAGCAAATTTTCTTGAAGAAAATGCTAAATTAAAAAAAGAAAAAAGAGAAGCAGCTAAAGGAGTGCAGGTCTTGCTTGGAATTTCGAGGGTATCCTTAACTACTGATTCCTTTTTGTCAGCCGCTTCTTTTCAGGAAACCTCTCGAGTTTTAATCAAGGCAGCAATTGTTGGAAAAGAAGATAAGCTAAGAGGTCTTAAAGAAAATGTAATCATTGGAAAGCTAATTCCAGCTGGGACGAATTTTAAGAAATAGTCAAAACTGTGTTAGAATAAAAGAGATATGAATAAAAAGAAGCGGAATAAAAAAATCTTCGAGAAAGAAAGAAGAAAATCTTTTCATTTTTCCCTACCAGAAGAAGGTAAAAGAAAGATTTGCGGAGTTTTAACGTTTATCTTAGCAATAATTGTTACCCTGAGCTTTTTTAATTTAGCTGGGTTCGCCGGGAAGCTAATTTTTTCCATTCTCGCTTCTTTAATTGGAAGAGTCGTTTTTCTTTTACCATTAATCCTGGTTTTAGGGGGGTTAATTTTTTTTGTTACTCCATACAAGAAATTTTTGGGAGGAGTAATTATCTCCTCTCTCTTCCTAATTTTAGGAACATCTGGTATCCTCGAGAGTTTAGCACCTGGTTTAAAACTGGCAGGTTATTCTGGATATATTGCCGGGCCCTTGTTAAAATTTTTTGGATTTTGGGTGACCCAAATCATCTTTGGAGGAGTCATTATAATTGGCGGACTGATTTTCTGGTATTTATTAAAACAGCCAGCCATTAGAGATAGATTTTCAAGCGAAACTTCTCTTGCCCCAACCGAAAAAGAAAAAACACCCACTTTTTTCCGAAAAATTTTTACCCCTAAATTCACAGTTAAAGAAGTCGAGCCATCGCCTACTGCTGTCATAGCTGGAAGAGAAACAAAGGGGATTCGAGAGCCCCTTCTGGGGCTGAAAACAAAACCAGTAGGAGGTGGGGTGGAGTATCAACCCCTCCCCGTGGATTTATTAGAAGCTGAAAGAGGAATGCCTTCGGCTGGCGATACCAGAATAAACTCAGCAATTATCAAAAAAACCTTAGAGAATTTTAATATCCCAGTCGAGATGTCAGAAATAAGCATTGGACCAACGGTTACTCAGTATGCTTTGAAACCTGCCGATGGGATAAAACTTTCCAAAATTACCATCTTATCTAACGACCTGGCCCTGGCTTTAGCCAGTCATCCGATACGGATTGAGGCGCCGATTCCCGGTAAACATTTAGTCGGGATTGAGGTCCCGAACCGGATTAGAGCTCGAGTTAGATTAAAGGATTTAATTGCCAACCCTCAGTTTCAAAATGCTCCTTCTAATTTGATTTTCGTTTTAGGAAGAGACGTATCAGGAAATCCGATATACGCCGATTTAGCCCGGATGCCCCATCTCTTGGTTGCCGGTTCCACTGGCACGGGCAAAACTATATTTCTGAACAGTTTGATTCTCTCTCTTCTCTATCGAAATTCGCCAGAAATTTTAAGGATTATCTTAATTGACCCAAAAAGGGTTGAATTCCCGGTCTATAACGACTTACCTCATCTCCTTTGTCCGGTCATCCTCGACCCTCAAAAAACGATTAATGCTTTAAAATGGTTAATTTTGGAAATGGAAAGAAGATTTGATTTATTATCTGAAGGGAGAGTCAGAGATATAGTAGGTTTCAATGAGATGGCTTTGAGAAATGAGGATGAAGTGATGCCTTACATTATTTTAATTATTGATGAGTTAGCTGATTTAATGGCTGCCCGAGGCCGGGAAGTGGAGGTAGGAATTGTCAGATTGGCCCAAATGGCTAGAGCGGTCGGTATCCACTTGGTGGTAGCTACCCAGAGGCCTTCGGTGGAGGTAATTACTGGTTTAATCAAGGCCAATATTACTTCCCGGGTGACCTTTCAGGTTGCCTCCCAGGTTGATTCAAGAACAGTTTTAGATATGGCTGGTGCCGAAAAACTTTTAGGGTCGGGTGACCTTCTTTTTGTCTCAGCTGAAATTTCTAAACCAAAAAGAATCCAGGGAGCCTATGTTTCAGAAAAGGAAGTGAGAAGAGTAGTAAACTACATTAAATCTAAAATTCCGGGCACCCGTCCATCTGGTGCCGAGCTCAAAATGGAGGAAGACGCCCTAAAAAACAGATTGGCTGAGGATTTGGAAAAAACATTAGAAGGGCCAGAGGCAGAATTTGAAGGGTTTTACGGCGGAGAGGACCCTTTATATGAAGAAGCTAAAAGAGTAGTAATTGAAGCCAGAAAAGCTTCGGCCTCCCTTTTGCAAAGAAGATTAAGAGTAGGATATGCCAGAGCGGCCAGGTTAATTGATATGTTGGAGGAGAGAGGGGTAGTGGGACCTGGCGAAGGAGCTAAGCCCCGTGAGATTATAATTCAAACTGCCCGAAATACAGAAGGAGCAAAAGAAAATAACGATGATTGGCAAAAACTCTAGAAAATTTCTAATTTCTAATTTCTAATGATATAATTGAAATATGGCAAAGAAAAAAGAAGAAAAAACTGAAGAAGGAAACCTACAGGAGGCAGTTGACGAAATTAAACAGCGATTTGGCGAAGGGGCAATAATGAAATTAAAAGATGTGAGAGCGGTTGATGTTGATGTAATTCCCACTGGTTCCATTTCTTTGGATATGGCTCTGGGAGTAGGAGGAGTACCAAGGGGAAGGGTGATTGAAATCTATGGCCCCGAAGGAGGAGGGAAAACCAGTTTGTCTTTACATATTTTAGCTGAAGCCCAAAAGCAAGGAGGGGTGGGAGCTTTTGTTGATGCTGAGCATGCCTTAGACCCCGACTGGGCAAAAAAAATTGGAGTAGATATAGAAAACCTCTTAATCTCTCAACCAGACTCGGGAGAACAGGCCTTGCAGATTATTGAGACCTTAGTTCGTTCAGGTGAGGTCGATGTCATTGTGGTTGATTCAGTGGCGGCTTTGGTCCCCCAAGCTGAAATTGCCGGTGAAATGGGCGAATTTCAAATTGGCCTCCAGGCCCGCTTAATGTCGCAAGCACTTCGGAAGCTTTCCGGAATTATATCTAAGACAAAAACCATTGTTATTTTTCTAAATCAAACAAGAATGAAAATTGGGGTGATGTGGGGAAATCCCGAGACAACGTCGGGAGGTTTGGCTCTAAAATTTTATGCCTCAGTTAGAATTGATTTAAGAAGAATCGCCCAGATAAAACACGGCGATGAAATTATTGGAAGCAGAATTAAGGCCAAGATAGTTAAAAATAAGGTTGCCGCCCCATTTAAAACTACTGAGTTTGATATTTATTATAATGAAGGAATTTCGAAATTTGCCGACCTTTTGAATACCGGATTGAAATTGGGGGTAATAAAAAAAGCCGGCAGTTGGCTTCAATTTGAGGAAACAAAACTGGGCCAAGGATTAGAAGCCAGCAAAACTTTTTTAAAAGAAAACCCGGAAATAGCAAAGAAAATAAAAGAAGAAATATCAAAACAACCCTAAATGCCTCGCTCTTTTGATTGCTCGGGCTAATTTTCTCTGATGTTTAGCGCAGACGCCGGTTCTTTTTCTGCCTCTAATTTTCCCTAAGGCCGAGATAAATTTTTCAAGAATCTCGGTGTCTCTAAAATCGATTTCTCTAATATTTTTTGTGCAAAAATAGCAAGCATTAGACATATTTTAATCACTCAAAAAGGGATTTGCGAAACATCGATATCTCCTCCTTCTTCAATAATTGGAATTTCTTCTTTGCTTTCCTCCTCGGTTGGACCGGCGGCTGGGGGTGGTGTCTCCGTAACCTTCCCAGCTGTTCTCGGCCCCAATTGAAGTCTTTCGGCGACAATCTCTGTCTTCCATCTTTGATTGTCAGAGGCATCTTTCCAACTTCTAGTCTGAAGTCTCCCCTCAATTAGGGCTAAAGAACCCTTCGTTAAATATTGAGAAGCTACTTCGGCTAATTTCCCAAAAAGGACAATATTGTGAAAATCTGCCTGTTGTCTCTTCTGCCCGGTTTTGTCGGTAAAAAACCTATCAGTGGCTAATCCAAAAGAGGCCACGCTTTGGCCAGAAGGCAAGGACCTCATCTGAGGGTCTTGGGTTAATCTACCAACTAAAATAACTTTATTTAAATTCATTTATCAAGTTTTTAATTTATTAAAAACGCAGATGAAGATGAAGATTTATCCTTCATCGCCTTCGTCTAAAATTTCGTCGAGTTTTTTCTCAATTTCTTTCAATTCGACCTTTGGTTTTTTCTTCAAAGTTTTACGAGGCCCGCCTGCCTTCGAGTTGCCGAAGGCAAGTCTGGCAGGCAAAATCTGGGTAGGTTTGGGTTCGAATAGCTTTTCTGGTTTTGGTTTAACGAGAATCAAATAACGAAGAATCTGGCTTTCTAATTTTAATTTCTTTTCGAGGTTTTCCAATTTTTCTGGTTCGAAACGAAAACTTAAAGCGGTGAAATAGGCCTCACCTTTGTTTTTTATTGGCGAAGCCAATTTTTTTCTAACAAATGTATTGGCTAAACTCCCTCTTACTAAAAGCTCGCCTCCCACCTCCCGGATTAAAGAAATTATTTTTTCTTGAAGCAAATTTAATTCCTCTTTAGATAAATCCGTTGAACTTAGATAGATTAGTTCGTATAGTTTCATAAATCGATGCTAATATATTAATTGATACTAATTATACGAATATTCGTATCATTAGTATGCATTCGCATATTGGTATCGCGTTATATTCTGAATTCTATTACGTCGCCATCTTGGACGATATAATCATGCCCGACTATTTTCAGCATGCCTAACTCTCTGACTTTGAGCCAAGAGTTAGCTTCCAGCAATTTCTGCCAGGGCACAACTTCGGCTCGAATAAACCTCTCTTCAAAATCCGAGTGCACAACTCCGCCGGCAGATGGCACCTTGAGTCCCCGTTTTAAAGTCCAAGCTCGGGTTTCCTTACCACCGGCCACCGTGAAGAAGGTAATTAAATCAAGAATATTGTAGCAACCTAAAATTAACTGGTCAAGTTGGGATTTCAGGCCTAGTTCCAGAGCCTCGGCCTGGGAAAGCTCTGATAAGTCCACTTCGTCTTTTAAATTTATCTCCAAATGGGGAATATCTGACCTTAAACCTTTGTCGCCGTTAGTATTCAGGAGATATAAAATCGGTTTTTGGGTTAGGAACTGATATTCTTTGATTTCCAATTTTTCCTCGTCAGTTAGTTCCAATTCAGAAATCAATTTTCCCCGAGATATGAAATATTTAATTTTTTCAAATAATACAGATTTTTTTATCGCCATTTTATCCTTTGATTTCACCTCTTTCTCGATTTTTGAAAGCAGTCCATCCAAAGTCTCCAGGTCTTTCATTAATAACTCGACCTTGACTATCTCGGCATCTCTTTCTGGGTCCACCGGGCCTGCCACATGCTCAACATTAAGGTCTTCAAATCCTCTGACTACTTCAACTATGGCATCGCAGTTTCTAATCTGAGCCAAAAACTGATTACCCAATCCCTCACCTTTGTAGGCACCTTTTACTAAACCGGCAATATCGACAAATTCAATAATTGTGGGAGTAACTTTTTCCGGTTTGATAATTTCGGCAATCTTA
>Ga0210018_1001402_pt1 | contig 12557 bp, 6 predicted proteins | sample CryGeyCG2014_010_2_FD_183967 | JGI IMG/M metagenome (GOLD analysis project Ga0210018, IMG submission 183967) | Groundwater microbial communities from aquifer - Crystal Geyser CG09_land_8/20/14_0.10 (SPAdes) (version 2) | ecosystem: Environmental > Aquatic > Deep subsurface > Groundwater | place... | reverse complement strand
AAGAACTTGCTGAAAATTTCCATCTAGCAAACTCAATACCAGTTGAACCAGCTACCACTAAGTCAGCTTTTGGCGTATTTGTGTCAATAGCCGCAATTACATAACCGCCAGCTGAAACAACAGCATCTTGGCCAGTTACCGAACCCGAGCTGTCAACAGCGGTATTTGTTACTAATCCAGTACCATAGACCGCGATAATAACAACTTGTCTAATATTAGCGGTATCAGCACCAGTTAAAATGTCTGCATAGACATTTAAAGTAACTTGCTCGCCCTTTGCCAAGGTAAGGTATGGGCTTGGATACACAGTATAAGTGGTTGAAGCGTCAGTTGGAGTTCCGCCACTATTTAAGGCAGAACCAAGCTGAACACCGCTTGCATAAGTACCCTTATAAATTCGGACATTCTGAAATTCTGTTTGATCAAGGGTTGGAGCAGATGTTGAACCAACAGCTGCTGAAATACCAGTAATATTTGCTCCTTCACCCGAGCCAGCTGTAAGAATAAACGAGCCAATCAAAACATTAGTGGCTCCGGCCACGCCAGTTGGAACAGTTGCTGTCCAAGAAGGAACGGCCTGATTCTTTGTTACTGTTAATGTGCCAGCTGACACAGTTAATTGATAACCAGTCACCGAGCCAATTGTTACAGTAGCAGATGATGTCTTGCCAACAGCGGTGAAAGCAGAAATTTGAGATGTCAAGGTTGAGCCAGTGGTAATTGTTCCACCAGCTGACGTCTTAACATCAGACCTAATTTCTATTACTTTTTCCACGCCAGCTGGCAAAACAAATGTATTGCCAAAACTAAAGGTTGTACCACCGGTTGCCCCGACTGTTGCCCCAGAATTCATTGTAGTGGTTGTTTGCCCAATTTGAGCGCCATCATAATAAATACTGGTTTGATACATACCAACAGCGGCAATAGAGCCATAAATCTTTAAGGTTAAATCAGTAATTTTTACATCTTCTCCGCTGGCCTTTATTTTATATTTCGCTAAAACAACATTAGTTGCCAAAGACGGAATATTACCACTTGGAGAATCAGTTACCCTTGAAACAGTTACTTTGCCAGACTGAATAGTTGCTTCAGTGCCATTGACGATTGTCCAAGAATCAGACTGATTTGGCTTAATATAGACCTTATATTGAGCGTCGTAGACCACAACATCAGCCATATTTTGGAAGCTAAACTTATATGTTCTGGCAGTGCCAGCCACAATATCAGCCTTCAAGGTCATTGTTTTGGTTACGCCTTTTTCAATCACCAAAGGTGCGGCTGACAAGTCCATAACAACTGTCTTGTCAGAATTAGCACTTGCCACAATAGAACCAATTGGTGTGGCAGCATCAAGTAATTGAAAATTGGTTAAATCAGTGTAAGCCACTGTGCCAATATTACTGAAAACAAGCTTTCTTAATTCAATCTTCTGGTTGGTACCTGCCAAAGTGAACTTAAACACTTCAACGCCAGTGCCAGGATCCGGTGTAGCTGGAGTAGTGCTCATAGTCACATCTAATTCACCTAAGTCAGTTACCAAGGCGGTTGTCATATAATTCCCAGTAATTGGGAATACGCCGCCAATTGAACTTGCGTTGGAAACAATATCAGAGGCAGAATTTATGCCAAAACTGATTGTTTTACCAGCCGCAGTGCCATTAGCTAAGTCAACTTTCAATGTAATTGCTTTAACACTATTTGCTGGAATTGTAACAACACCAGACGAATTAGTGAATGTTAAAACAGATGAAGAGAAAGATGAATACTCGGCTAATTTAGTGTCGCCTTCATAAATGTATGCCTGTGAAATGTCAGCGTCAGCGGAAATACCGCTTCTGGTGAATTTTAACGAAGTTACATTGATTGGGCTAGCTGTGCCATTGCTTAAATTAACTTTAAGCATTTGGATTATTGCTTGGGATCCGCCAGTATCAGATACAATTGAGGATGAAACAGGGTTGTCATTGGCTAAACTTGCAGTAACAACACCAGTTACAACTGGAGGAATTACTGCGCCGGTTGCGCAAGATAGGCCTGTTGTTGGGCTATAGCCAGAAGTTGAAGTACAGCCAACAGGTAATGTTGTGCTAGTTGCACCTCCGCCCACAACGCCTGCGTTTAATTTAGCCCTGGTAAGTGTTCCCACAAAACCAGTTCCCACAAGCACAATACCTTGTTTTACCTGGTATTTAGAAACAGCGGCTTTGGTTAAACTACCAAAATACATTGTTTCGCTACCAGCCGAACCAACTCCAGATGCCGCAACTTGAGTTGCCACATCAGAATTTAACACTTGTTGTAAACACTTTACATCAGCTCCAGACATGCCTTGCTTTAAGTTTCGATCAAAAGAAGCGCAACCTGCTGGCAATGTTCCAGATGTGCCAGTGGTTGAACCCAATTGAGCCAATAAAGCGACTAACTGAGCTTGCAAAGTGGCTATTTGGGCCTGAAGATCGGCTGTGGTATCTGCCTTAGCCGGAGCAATAGGTCCAACAACCATTGCCAATACAGTAATAACTGTAGCAATAGTTGCGAATTTCTTTGCTAATTTACTCATTTTTTTAATTTTATTTTTTTATTTTTTCTCGACCTTTTTTCACGTCCCCGCCCCACTCCTCGGCCCGAAAGCCGATGGGTGGGGTGAGATTCGGATTTGTTTTTTATGCCCCCCATTACGACATTTCAGGGCAAAAACAATAGAAGGAGGGCTGACCTCCTCCCAAAACTGAGCCCCGAGCCCTTTGGGAGGTCTGCCCTCATGATATTGTTTTTGCCTTAAAACTATTCTACTGTTCCGCCTATCCTCACCAGCAAAAGAATTGCTGATTCAATATTGCCGTCATCAAAATACTTCTCTGCTTGAACCAACCTTTCTTGATCGTCTGTACTTAATGTTTTTGTTTTTAATTCAGCTAAATAACTCTTAAGCATTTCTAATTGTAAATCAACGCTTGTTTTCTCTATTTCTTGAGAGCTTTCTTTTATTTTACCCAAACTTGCCAAAGCTTGTTTTGATAAATCATTGTTTGAATTTTTAATTTCTTCAACCGCTGTTTGGCTACTCTTGGCTGTGCTTTTTACAACCTCTGTTGCTGCTAAAACTTTTTTTAGATCCTTTGTATTTTTTAAGGCAACAAGAGCTGTTTTAACTTCATCCATCTTATTTTGCACATCCTGTAGACCAGCCATAGCCATCTTATTTTCTTCTGTCTGGGGGGTAAAGCTGTCCACATATGCCTGCAAATCATAATTTTTCTTTTGTAAGCCAAAATAGGCAAAAGTCCCCATAATAGCGCAACCAATAATGGCAATAGAGCTGATTATAAAAGCTGGCTTGGCAAAAAGGGAAAACACCGATTCCCCAAAGTTAATTCTTTCTTTAGTATTTTGTAATTCAATTGGCTCTAAAAGCAAGTCCCTTTTAACTAAAAGAGCCCAGTCCTTGGCTGGTTTTATTGCTTTTAGCCCTTTTAATTGTGAGATAATCTGTTTGTCTTGCATTATTATTATGACGGAGAATGAGGCAATTCGTTACAAAAGATATAAAAGGGCAGATATAAAAGGTCAGACCTCCCAAAGGGCTCGGGGCTCAGTTTTGGGAGGAGGTCAGCCCTTCTCCATTTTTTCACGGAGTTCTTTCAAGGCCCTGTGCGCCATTACCCGCACCGTGCCTTCTGGCCGACCCAATAAGCTCCCAATTTCTTTAAAGCTCATCCCTTCCACAAAATGCCAAATTAAAATGTTCTGCAAATCATCCTCCAGCTCCTTTAGCGCGTTTTGCGCATCTTTGCTAGCAAGCCCTGCTTCTTGTATTGCTTCTGGGTTTGGCTGTTCGTCTATAATTTCAACTGATTGTGCGGATATAATTTGAAATTTGCTTACCTCTCTGTAATAGTTGGCCACCTCGGCCCGAGCAATTTGAAAAAGATAAGCGGACATATTTTTTATGGAATGGCTTTGTAGCTTAAACTTTCTCCAGCCCTTAGCAAAAACCTGGCTGGTGATGTCTTCGGCCACTTCCTTTGTTCCTGTCTTTAAAAAGATAAACCTATAGATTTTATCTATATGTTTATCGTAAATTTTAGCAAAGTTTTTATTTTCTGGGCTTGCCATATTTTATGTCCTACTTGTCCGCCTTAATTTTAAAAAAGGCGGAACTATGACCTACTATGTCCTATCTTCTTTTTAATTTATATTCTGTATTATTATTATCACCCAATCTTTCCACTAACCTTTTTTCGAGCAAATATTCAAAATCTCTTCTTAATGTTCTTTTGCTGATATCTGGAAAAACATTTTTTAAATCCTTAACTTGAATTGGCTTTCCTTTTTTTAAAATATCAATAATTTTTTTATGCCTTGGCCCCAAATTAACTTCTTGCTGTTGAAGCCGAGTTTCAACAAGCTTGTTGAAGCCGAGTTTCAACAACTTCTCTGGCCTTGCTTCTTTCAAGCTCTCTACAATCAAACTATACTCTTTTTTCAAAACTTCAAAATTTTCTTGTTTCAGCCAATTCTGGCTTTTGGCTAATTCAATATAAGCATTTAGCACCTCAATATCTTTTTCAATATTTTCGTCTTGCAATATTAAACCTGCCAGAATTTCATCAGCTTTTTTTCTAATTAAAAATTTCAATGGTTCTTTTTCGGGGAACAGATCGCTCACTTTATACAAAACCACTGTGAGCTTTATAATATGGCTCCTTTCAAACATTTTTATTATGCCAGTATTATAACAAAAAAAAACCGTTTGTCCACTCTTTTTTTTGGACCTATGGGTCTCTTACTAATTGGATATTCATCTGGTAGGTATTCTTACCCCCAGGCGAAATCCACCCTATATTATAACTCTCTCCCACAAACCAAAAAATATTTTCATCAAACATTGTCGAACTCCAATAAAAATAACTATATCCACTCGTCCAAAGTAAAATTTCAGAATTGCCCATTTTGGTTATTTCCATCATTTCCTGAACATTTGGTAGTCGCCAATCATCATACTTCACTCCCCCGTTATTTGAACAATCCCCAGCCATATTATACGTTCCCTGCAAAGTTCCGTCATTGCACAAAACCGCATTTGTGGCAAAACTAAAAGCAAAATCCCATGTTTTTCTCTTCTCTCCAAGTTGCGCCAATCTAGCCTTAAGCCACATTAAGCCAGTTCGATTATCTCTCACTGTGCCATCTGTATTATCGGTAAAATCAAAATCATCATTTTCCATACCTCCCGGAATTGCATTTCCTTTAACAGCCATAAATGGATAAAAATTCGACTGACCTTCATCATAATAATCCTTATCTATTTGACCATTGCTAAAATCAACGCGCCAGCCAGTGTAACGAGATGGGCCAGCATAGCCTCCGCCCGCAACATATCTTTTATTGGAAGCCCAATATTTTTCTAAGGATACATTTTCAAATCCCGGCCAAATACTTGGAGCCGTGAGTTTATATTCAATCAAGCTTGCCAACTCTTTAAAATTTGGCAATCGCCAATCGCTGTTTTGCCCTGCTATAAAATCAACTGCATTATTTTGCGTGCTACTTGCCCCAAAATTATTTACCGAACTTGAAGCGTCTTTAAACCATGCCAAGCCCGTGCGCAAGTCAGTTATTGTGTCATCGTTGTTATCTTGAAAGCCCGGCCAAGCAGTTGCGGATACGCTATCCGATAGCAAAGAAGCAATTCCACTGGTAAGACCAGTGTATTTTATAGCAAAATAGTATTTTTTACTGGTGTCCAGACCACCGATATTTAAAAATTCTACCTCACCTACTGGCTTTGGAACAATATTTTGGCTTATTATTTCTGCTGTGTCCCACGAGCTTGTTGTAATTTCCTGCTCTGACTTTTTTATAATATAACCCAAAGTAGTGGTTGGGCTTACCCAAAACAAATCAATTGAACCCCGTACAGTTGAAGGCACCGCCATTAAATTTGTAATGCCGGGCGAAGCTAAACTTAGCTCTGGCAATTCCTCTGGCTCTACAGTCAACACAAAATCAACCGAGTTGTCACTAGTGTTTTGTATGCGAATTAGATTTTTGTTAGCTTCTGGATTTTGACTAAATGGTTGGCCCTCAACAAAAGGATTTGTGCTTGAGCCCCAAGCAACCTGGTCAATAATTTCATCACTTTTATTTAATAAAGCAATGCTGTTATTTTTCGCTATTGTGGCTGTGGAAGTAGCTATGCCAATGCCACTGTCAATAGTTGTGGCATAGTGAGAATTTAACCACATAAAATAACTTTGTGGCTGAATAACAGCGCCATTGCTCATAACTTTTATTGACGATTCACTACCACTAGAACTTCTCTTTCTAAAATACCAGCCCGCAATATCGACCACAGAAGTTGTTGAATAATTAAATATCTTTATAAAATCATCGCTGGTTGAAGAATTGCCTTCTATTTGAATTTCTACTATCAAAACTTGAGGCGCTTCCTGGGTAGAACTTGCCAAATCTTGCTGTTGAAACTCGGTTTCAACAGTTTTTAAAACAAAATCCAAAGAATTGTCGCCAGTATCCTGATATTGATTAGTGGTTGTGAAAAATCTACGAATTAAATTTTGTTTTTCTGTAGGATTTTCACTAAAAACAACTCCTTCCACAAAAGGATTTGTGCTTGAGCCCCAAGCAACCCGATCAACAATTTCATCTGTTTTATTAAATAGCGCCACGCTATTATTATTTGAAATTGTTTGAGTTGAAGTGGCCTGTCCTGAAATTGCCGAAGGGCCAAAACTAACACTTGTGGCATAGCCAGAATTTAACCAAATAAAATATTCCTGTGGCCCAACAACGCCATTGCTCATAACTTTTATTGACGATTCACTACCAGAAGAACTCCGCTTTTTAAATTGCCATCCAGACAAATTAACAGCCGTTGTGGTTGACTGATTAAATAATTTTATAAAATCATTTTGCGTTGATGAACTATCAGCTATTTGTATCTCCACTATTAAAATCTGCGCTTGTACTAAAGTTGCCTGCGATGAACTTGCCAAATCTTGCTGTTGAAACTCGGTGTCGACACCGAGTTTCAACAAGCTTCCGTCTGGAGCGCCTCCGCCAGATGATTTGGTTTTGCCAGCACTGTTTCTGGCTTTGGGCGTGCCTCCAACCACCGAACTTGTCTGCCAGCCATAAAACTGATTTCGCTCCATTGTTTCTTTAGTTATATTATCGCCTTCTGGCCAATAAGGAGTGGCTTTTATTTTGTCCTGCAAAACACAATTTGGGTCAACCAAATAAAGCATTTCGTCTGTGTTGCTCATGGAGCCAGTATAAATACGGTCGGCTTTAACTGCTGGCACTGTATTATCGTCTGTTCTTTCTAAAAGCAAGAATCCGCCGGGAGCAACAACGGTGGTAGTGGTAAAAAATATTTTTAAATTTTGGCTTTTATTAAAAATTTGCCAGCCATTTAAATCAATGGGTTTAACTGAAATATTTTTTAATTCTATCCACTCATCGCTGGCTGATTTTGTTGTGCCCATCCAAGCGATTTCGTTAAAAATAATTTTATCAAAATCTGGCTCTTGATTTACAGATTGGTTGCATGTTGTTGTGGCCTGCTCCATACTTGTTGAGGAAATGCTTGATGTCGCTATGGGCGCGAGGGTTAATAACTGGTCTACATCTGTTTTGGTTTTTAGTAAATCCTCTTCAATGGTAGTTGCATTGTTTTCGGTCACAATCTGCTCTACCTGCTCAACAATTTCCTGACTTTGCTTTGAAATATCTTCCAGAGCCCTGGGGTCTATATTTGTCTCTGTAGTTTTCTGCGGAGAAATAAAAGAAGCAATTTGGGCTGTTGGTTTAAAAATTGCAAAAAAATCCTTGATTTGATTGACAATGCCTTGGGCTGTTTGCTTGATTTGATTTATTTTATCTTTTAAAAATCCTTGGCTTTGGTCAACTTGTAAATCTTTTAAAATAATGTCGCTTTGGTCAATTTCGGGCACTGGCTTGCCAAACTCCACCTCAACGCTCGGCGCTTCCACAGATTTATCCCAAGTAAAATTGCCATATTTATCTTTGATTACTTGGCCTTTAACTCGCACAATAAATGGCTCTATTTTATTAGGCGTTTTGCTATTTTTATTGTATCTACTTTGTAGCCAAATATCCCAGGGCCAAACAGTTGACTGGGTATGGTCTTGATTTCCTCCCAATGCCCCTATTCCACCTTTATTTTGTGGTGGCTCTACGGCCATTTTTGAATAAAACTCCACTACAATTTTAGCTTTATTAACGCCTATAAGTGAATAAACAATAATATACGGTATATTTATTGTTTGCCAATTACCCCTATATGATGGAAAACTATATTTACCAATGCCACTGCCAATTTGCGTTTGGTTTTGCTTAAGCCAATTATCAATATAATTATTAGCCTGCTCAACTGTATATTTTTCAATTAAATCAATTACTCCAGAAAAATCGCCGTAAGACACCAAAGGCAAAAGTTTATAAACTGCTTTAATAAATCTTTTAGAAAACTCTACAGGCATTTTAACAAACCAATAATCTAGTTCGCTTTGCAAAATAGATTGTTTTGTTAACATAACAGCCCCAGCTTTAGCTGAATTATCAGATTCGGGATAATACATAGAATCATAGTATAAATCAAATTGGACTGTTGAAAGCGGTTCTTTACGAATAATGTCCAAAATATCAATGACTTGTCTTTGCTTTAAATTCCAAGTACTTTCTTGGGCAAAAACAAAAAGCGGAAGCAATAAAAAAATTATTGCTCCGCTAAAAATCATTTTTTCCAAACCTCCAACTTTCATATTTTTATTTCAAATCAATTGTTTTCAAAAAGTCTCCCCAACTATTCTCACAAATAATCGCATTTTTTACAGGAAAAATCGATGAAAATCCTATTGTTTGTAACGACTCTACAGGAATATCCAGTCCAACGTTTTTACCAAAAGTATCATTTTCTTTTCCTGCCCATTTTACCCCTTTATTTTCGCCAACGCTGAAAATTTCATATTGGTATCCAATACGAAATAAATTATTGTCTCGACTATTATCTTGCATGGCTAAAATTTGTTTCTTTAAATCTTGATTATTTTTCTCCTCATAACCCAATGTTATCGTAACTCCGCACCCCTTCATTAAAAGCCCATTTGTTTTTTCCGCTTCCGAAGATAACAAATTAATCCAATATTGCGAGGTGCCGTCGGGGAGGTCGGTGCCTTCAAACTCCACCCTCCAACCGTCTGGAACTTTGGCGGTTAGGCCTACTTTGTCCACCACAATATACTTGCCATCAGCCCTGTCTTCCACCTTATAATCCCCTTTCTCAAACAACTTTGGCGGAAGTAGTTTAACTACTTCCTCGGGAGGATTTTTGTATTTATAATAAAAAATTCCAGCCACCCCAACCAGAATTACCACTGCTAAAACTAAAAAAAATATTTTTTTAAAACCTTTCTTTGCCGAAATATTTGGGCTTTTTTGTTCCATATTTGTTATCTTTTAACTTATATCTTTTAACTTATTTTATTTATATTACCACAAAACTACCAAAACCATATCCCCTTGTCAAATAAAGTTATCCCCACCCCCTAAAAAATGTGTCAAAAGTTCGTCGATCGACGAACTTTTGACACATTTTTTAACATAATAATTTAACCCTGCTAACTTAGGTATAAGCTGATATCCTTAGTTTTATTCGCTATTCACTTAACATTTTCAAAATTTCATCTTGTCTGTCTATGTTTTCTACTGTAAAAATATAAATAAATTTTCCCATACCATCCGCCTCTATCTCTTTTATCAAGCTTACCGGTAAGGGAAACTTTCCAATATAAACGCTTTTTTGCAACTGTTGAAATTGCATTAGCTCTAGCTCTTTTTTTAGAAAATCCCTCCAATAGCGCTTTTTTTCAGGAACATCAAAAATAACTATGCGAAACTTTTTATCCCATAGTTCTTGTAAAATTAAAAAACGATTTTCAATATAATTAACAAGCTCTTTACCCTTGTCGGTTAAACTATAAACTTTTTGTTTGGGATCCTTTTTTATCAAACCCTCTTTTTGTAATCGAGAAAGATCTGTGCGAATTGCTTCTTTCTTAACCTGTGGATAACTTTCTTTCCCAAACACCGCTCTTGCCAAGCCAAAGCCAGGATACTGTGGACAATTCTTAAGGAAACCCTCTCTGGCCATTTGGGTATTCTCATACAAAGCTAATAAAATATGAGACGTTGCATCTATTCCTTTATTAAAAAGCTTATATGTAGCTGACCTTTTCTTTTGCTGGAAGGAATATTTCATGTTTTACTTTTCTTTTTTACTTTTCCCTATATCTCTACTTTAGCACTAAACTAAAAAATGTGTCAAAAGTTCGTCGATCGACGAACTTTTGACACATTTTATCGATACAGGGTGACCATAGATGCTCGTAAAAGAATCTTGGCTTCTCTCCCTTTTTGCTACCCCTCTCTAATGGGTGGTCGATTATACCGGGCCACTTCCACTTCGACAAAGCCGGAGATGATCTCTCCAGCTACTCTGTCCAAGTGGCTGATATTTTCTTAAATTCCAGGATGTTGGTGGCCTGTCGCTAAATGTTCCATGGCTACATTCTGTTTTTATCCCACCATCTGGAAAAAAAGCACTACCGCCATTGCAATGACCTTGCGTCTCGGTCAAAGCTGAGCCAAGATCTCTTAAAACCGGTTTTTCCCATTCCAATTGAAATTACCTCCTTAAGAAAAATGGCTTTGGCAGGTCATATTTTGGTTTTGCCAAAGCCCGAGTAAATCACTAATTTGAAGAATTGTCTATTTAGATTATAACTATTTTAAAACTATTTAGCAAGGGGCGCTGATTTGCGTTTTTTGGGCAAAGCGTGGGATACGGTAAAAGCTACTTCGTTATTTTTGAAGTCTACCCCCACAATGGCCTTTTCTTTTATCTCGCCGATAATAATTTTTAAGGCCAGAGGGTCTAAAATTAATTTTTGAATTACCCGTTTTAAAGGCCGGGCTCCCAAATCTGCATCAAACCCTTTTTGCGCCATGACATCAGATAATGCTTTGGAGAACTTCAACTTAACATTTTTAGCCCTGGCTAATCTTTTTTCAATTTTATTTAACTCCAAATCCACAATTTGCCTTATCTCTTTAACGCCCAAATAGTTAAAAGTAATAATTTCATCAATCCTGTTTAAAAACTCTGGTTTAAAGGCTTCTCTTAAAGCCTCTTGAATTTTCTTTTGAATATTTTCTTTCTTAACCATAATTGTTTGGTCTCTTTGCAATTCAAAACCTATTGGCTTCATTTGGGCAATAAAATCACTGCCCACATTAGATGTCATTATAATTATGCAATTTTTAAACGAAACAGCCCTGCCCTTGGCATCGGTTAAACGGCCTTCTTCAAAAATTTGCAACAAAATATTAAACACTTCGGGGTGGGCTTTTTCAATTTCATCAAGCAAGATAACGCTATATGGTCGCCTTCTTACTTTTTCCGTTAATTGCCCGCCTTCTTCATAGCCGACATACCCTGGGGGCGAGCCCAAAATCTTAGAAACGCTGTACTTTTCCATATACTCGCTCATATCAACAGTTATTAGCGACTTTTCTGTGCTAAACAAAAAGTCAGCCAACGCTCGAGCTGTTTCTGTTTTGCCAACGCCTGTTGGCCCTAAAAACATAAACACGCCCATTGGCCTGTTTTCATCGCCAATTCCTGATCGGCCTCGCCTAATGGCATTGGAAACAGCCACAATGGCCTGGTTTTGACCAATTACTCTATCCTTTAACTCTTGTTCCATTTTTTCTAATTTCCGAGCTTCTGCTTCTATCAAGCGATTAACTGGTATGCCTGTCCACCGAGAAACAACCATAGCAATATCTTCTTCAGTTACTTCCTCTTTTAAAATAGAGTTGTTTTGCTGGATATTTTGTAGTTTCTTTTCCGATTCGGCCATTTGTTTTTTTAGTTCAGGCATTTTGCCATATTTTAACTCGGCCACTTTTTGCAAGTCTGTTTCTCGGTGGGCAACCTCAATTTGAAAAGAAACCTGGTCCATTTCTTTTTTTAATTCTTTTATCTCTGTGATAATGGCTTTTTCTGAAGCCCATTTCATTTTTATAGCCGATACCTTTTCGTTTAAATCAGCCAAACTTCGCTCAACCGCTTTCAAGCGGGTAACGTTGCCTTGCTCTTTATTTAAAACCCGTTTTTCAATTTCTAATTTAGTGATTTCATTTCTTAAATCTTCAAGTTCGGTTGGCTCGGATTCAATTTCAAGACGTAAAGCAGCAGCTGCCTCGTCCATCAAATCAACCGCCTTATCAGGTAAAAACCGATCTGATATATACCGTGAACTTAACTCAGTGGCCGCTTTTAAAGCAGCATCTTTTATTTTAACGCCATGGTGCAATTCATATTTTTCTTTAATGCCTCGCAAGATAGCAATGGTGTCTTCAATAGATGGCTCAACCACCAAAATCGGCTGAAACCTTCTTTCCAAAGCCGGGTCTTTTTCAATATATTTTTGATATTCTTTTGAAGTGGT
>Ga0210018_1001392_pt1 | contig 12629 bp, 16 predicted proteins | sample CryGeyCG2014_010_2_FD_183967 | JGI IMG/M metagenome (GOLD analysis project Ga0210018, IMG submission 183967) | Groundwater microbial communities from aquifer - Crystal Geyser CG09_land_8/20/14_0.10 (SPAdes) (version 2) | ecosystem: Environmental > Aquatic > Deep subsurface > Groundwater | place... | reverse complement strand
GACCTCGCAACAATTACGCGTTACGTGCGCGAGGACAACGATCCCCGCCAGCAAAAACTGGCGGCATACTAAACGAGAAATCCGTGGCCTTTAGGCCACGGTTATTTAACGCGTCTGCACGGTTTGTTTGGGTGGTTGCTTTGCAGGAGCGGGGTTTGGAGTTCATACAAAAGCGGGTTTTCGAGCACATGGGTGCAGGAGAAGGCAAGGGTTTGCAAAGTGCGAACGAGTTCCTCCGCCCCGCGGGCGCTTACCCCCTGACCAACGTCGGCGACAAAGCGCGCTTGCACGTTGCCTATTCGATGGAAGGCTGGGGACTACAATCCGTGCTGACAACGCTCTTGTTGCAGGACCGCGAACTGCAGCGGGCCATAGAATTCAACGGGGCCCGCGGAAGGGACGCGTTTGAAAAGGCATTCAAGAAAGCGGTCATAGCGCGCGGCAGGGCGGGTTATCCTGAAGAGTGGTCGCGGCTGACCCAGACGCAGGTGGACGAGGTCGTCAACGCGGCGGGCGCGCTGCCGGACTACGCGAACAGCCTTAACGCGAAGAAAAGCCTCGCGATAATAAAGCGGGAACTCGCGGATTGGAACGTTTTGGACAAGGGCTTTTACACAATAGCCGACTTTGGGAGCGCGGCGGGGAACACCTCCATGCCCGTGCTCAAGGGGCTGACCCCCAAGGAGAGGAAGAAGGTGCGCTTCGTCGCGGTGGACACGATGGCGCGCGGCTTGGAGCGCTACCGCTCGCGCTTCGAGGAAGCCGGGCTTTCGGAAAAGCAAATCATTACGGTCAACGCGGACTTTTCCAGCGTAGGGAAAGCGAAGGAATTAGAGGGCGTGCTTTTCAATCATGTGGTTTCGGGTGCGGCGCTGCACCACGACCCCAATCCCGTTGAAATATTCGGGGAGATTTACAAGAAGATGGCGCCGGGGGCATTCATCAGCACGTGGGACTGGTGTCATCCGGCTTGGCGCGCGGAAAACCTCGTAGTCGCGCCCGCGAAGTCCGCCGTTTCAGCGGACGGCAGGTTTTACACGTTGGGCAGGAAAACAGTTGAGGCGCAGAGGGGGCACGCGTTCATTTCGCCCGGCAAAACCCTCGGGGTTTTCGGCAGGGCACCGTCGGAAGTCGAGGCGGCAAAGGAAATTTTCGCCTTCTGGCCGGGCTTGTTGAGGATTCCCGAAGTAAAGCCCAATCTGATAAAGGAGTTGGATGCCTCTTTGAGGTCCGGGCGCTCCTTCAATTTCAACGAGTACGCCAAAGGCTGGGTCGGGCGCGTGCCGACTCACCCAAAAACCGGCGCGGTTGAGCCAAGCCCCAACTGGTGGCTGGAAGCGCACCCCTCGCCGGAGACCCGCGCGAACGATTTCATTAAGGCGGGATTCGGAAAGGTCGACGTGCGCTTGATACTGCCCTCCAAAATCAAGGTTCAGGGAAACGAGCTTCCGCCCAGCTCGCTGTTGACGCACTTCATGTTCCGCAAGCCGCTCGTGGAGACCGGCTGAGAACCCTTTATTTCGCCAACGCCGTAGAGCACTGCGCGAAAAAAGCCTAGCCGCGCCTGACTTTTTCGAGCGCCGCCTTCACGGACTCCATCGTCACGCGCTCGCCGCCCTTGGCGAAGTGTTCCGCTACGCGGTCGATTTCGTCGCCCTTCGCGCCGGCCATCACCGCGAGATTTTTGGCGTGAAGCCTCATGTGCCCGCGCTGGATTCCTTCCGTTGAAAGAGCGAGCAAAGCCGCGAAATTCTGTGCCAAGCCTACGCTGGCAATGATTTCGGCGAGTTCGCGCGCGGTCTTCACGCCCAGGAGCTTTCGCGAAACGGCCGCGTTGGGATGCGTCTTCGTGGCTCCGCCGACGGTGGCAACCGCCAACGGCAGCTCGATTTCGCCCGCCAAGTCGCCGGACTCGGTCTTCCAGTATTTGCAAAGCGGCTCGACCGCATTGTTGCGAGTGGCCCAATAGTGCGCGCCTGCCTCGACCGCCCTCCAGTCGTTCCCCGTGGCAATCGTCACGGCGTCCGCGCCGTTCATCACGCCCTTGTTGTTCGTCGCGCAGCGGTAAGGGTCTGCCTTCGCGAAGGCGTAGGCGTCGAGTATTCCCTCGACCGCGTCCTCGCCGATTTCCGTTTTCGGGAATATTGCCGAAGCCTTGGCCCTGCGGTGCACGGCGAGGTTGCTGATGATTCGCAGGCGCACGCGCCCGCCGGAAAGCGCCTCCAAGTCCGGCGCGATGGCTTCGCTCATGGTGTTCACCGCGTTCGCGCCCATCGCGTCCCCGCAGTTCACCAGCAAGTGCACGATTAGCATTTCGCCGCGTTCGGTCTCCAAAAGGCGGCATTCGATTTCCTTGGCTCCGCCCCCGAACTTGACGAGCATGGGGTCGAGCGCGTTCGCCTTTTCCAAGAGCCCGTCTTTCGCGGCCATTATTTTCTTTTCCGCGTCTTTTGCCGCGCCAATGATTTGAATCTGCCCAATCATTACGGGGTCCGTTGCTTCCGCCTTGAAGCCGCCCGAAGCTCGCGCGATCTTTGCCGCCTTGCTTGCCGCGGCTACGACGCTGGGCTCCTCGATTGCCATGGGGATTAGCAGGTCGCGGTCGTTGACTTTGAAGTTCGTGGCGATTCCAAGCGGCAGGGCGTGAATGCCGACCACGTTCTCAATCATGTGGTTCGCGGTCTCCAAGTCCAAGCCGTTCGTGTAAACCGCGCACTCTTCGGTAGTCAAGCCGTACTCCCTGAGTTTCGCGTTCCTTTCCTTGACGCCGAGCTTGTAAAAACCTTCAATGGCAGAATTCATCGCGTTAATCACCGTTATTTGGTTTCTAGCCGCGCAAAATAAAACGCCTACCCCTTCCGACGGTTGTCGTAACGCTTAACGCTTAATAAGTTTGCTGCCAGTATTGCTTAACCCATGTTCAAGAACGTAGGCATCATCGGCTACGGTGCGGTTGTCCCGCGAATGCGCATCAAACTCGAGGAAATCGCGCGCGTTTGGGGCAAGGACGGCGCCAAGGTCAGCGCGGGCTTGAACGTGCGCGAGAAGGCGGTCGCCGCATTCGACGAGGACTCGTGCACGCTTGCCGTGGAAGCAGCGCGCATAGCCGTGCGCAACCACGACGCGGCACGCATAGGCGCGTTGTTCGCGGGCTCGGAAAGCAAGCCGTACGCGGTCAAGCCCACGGCGAGCATCGTCGCGGACGCCATAGGCGCGTCCCCGGACTTGACTGCCGCGGATTTGGAGTTCGCGTGCAAGGCGGGCACGGTCGGAATGCAGGCGTGCATGGCTATGGTCGCTTCGGGAATGGTTGATTACGGGCTGGCAATCGGTTCGGACACTGCGCAAGGCAGGCCGGCGGACGCGCTTGAATTCAGCTCTGGCTCAGGGGCAGCGGCTTTCCTGATAGGAAAGAACCCAATTGTCGAGTTGATCGACACTTTCTCGTTCACAACGGACACGCCCGACTTTTGGCGGAGGCAGCACGCGGAATTCCCGCAGCACGCCGGGCGGTTCACGGGCGAGCCCGCTTATTTCAAGCACGTGTTGAGCGCGGCCAAAGGCCTGTTCGAGAAGACGGGCACTACCGCCAAGGACTACGATTTTGCGGTGTTCCACCAGCCGAACGGAAAATTTCCTCTTCGCGCGGGCGAAATGCTGGGCTTCGAGAAGGAGAAAATCAAGCAGGGCCTGATTACGCCGTTCATCGGGAACACTTACAGCGCGGCGAGCATGATTGGCCTGGCGTCCGTGCTGGACGTTGTCAAGCCCGGCCAGAAGATTTTCGTGGTTTCTTACGGCAGCGGGGCTGGCAGCGACGCGCTCGCCTTCGAAGCCAAGAAAGGCATAGAGGCTGCGCGGCAGCCCGAGGCGGTATTCGACTTGATAGGCAGGGACAAGGTTTACGTTGATTACGCGGTTTACGCCAAGCACAGGCGCAAGCTCAAGACTTTGTGATTCACATGAAACCGGTTAAATTGAAGGAAGTTGCATGGTTTGGCGCGATAGCCGCGGCAATATTATTGCTTTTTGCGTTCTTGAGCGCGATTAGCGGGAGCGATTTGTTACTTTTTGCGGGAATACTCGGTGCAATTGTTTTCATCGTTTACCTGGGTTTTGCAAAACTGCAAGGCGACTGGTCGTCGTTGCTTGGTCAGGGCGTTGCGGTTGGGTTCGTTTTTTGCGTTTTGTCCGACGCGCTGATTTACTTGGTGAATGGCGCCGGGCGTCTCGGGTTTTTTTACCGTTTTGGCTATCTTGTAAACGGTAACACCGGTCCCGTATTTGATTTCGTTAATCCCGCTGGCGCGGCAATGGTTCTTTGCGGGCTGTTGCTGTTGTTCGGCGCTTGGCTCAAGCGTTTGGTGAAAAAATGAGGAGCGTTTCAGTCATCGGAGTCGGAATGACCAAGTTCGGCGAGCACTGGGAGGCATCGTTCCGCGAGATGGTCGTGGAAGCCGGGGCCAAGGCAATCGCGGACGCGGGCATCGAGGGGCGCGAGCTGCAGGCGGTTTACGGCGGTTCAATGGCTTCGGGCAGGCTCATCAGCCAGGAGCACATAGGCGCGCTGATTGCCGACCAGATGGGTTTGGCGCCCATCCCGTCAACGCGGTGCGAAGCCGCGTGCGCTTCCGGCGGCGTTGCCTTCCGCGAGGGTTACCTTTCCATCGCTTCGGGGGCATACGATGTCGTTGCCGTGGGCGGCGTTGAGAAAATGACGGACGTCAGCGCCGAAGACGTTGCAATCGCGCTCGGCGGGGCGGGCGACCAAGAGTGGGAGCTGTTCAATGGCGCCACGTTTCCCGCGATTTACGCGTTGATGGCGCGCAGGCACATGAAGGAGTACGGCACCACCGAGGAGCAGATGGCCGCGTGCGCGGTGAAGAACCACGCGAACGCGATGCACAACCCGTACGCGCAATACCACAAGGCGATTACAATCGAGGACGTGATGAAATCGGGCTACATTTCCGAGCCGCTCAAACTGTTGGACTGTTCCCCGATTACCGATGGTGCAGCCGCAGTAATTTTGTGCGCGACCGAAAAGGCGAAGAAGCTCTATCCCGAAAAGGCGGTGGAAGTGCTCGCCAGCAGCCAGGCAAGCGACACGCTCGCGCTCGCGTCGCGGCAGTCGATGACCGCGATGAACGCCACGGCTGTTGCGGCGCAGCAGGCGTTCGCGCAGGCAAAGCTGGCGCCCAAGGACATCCAGCTGGCGGAAGTGCACGATTGCTTCACGATTGCGGAAATAATGGCGATTGAGGACTTGGGTTTCTTCAAGAAGGGCGCGGGCGGAAAGGCCGCGGCGGACGGCGAAACCGCGTTGAACGCCAAGATTTCGGTTAACACGAGCGGCGGGCTCAAGGCGTGCGGCCACCCGGTCGGCGCGACCGGCGTCAAGCAAGTGGTTGAAGCGTGCTGGCAGTTGCGCGGCGAAGCCAAGGGCCGCCAGGTGGACGACGCCGAACACGCGTTGACCCAGAACGTGGGCGGTTCCGGGGCGACTTGCGTGATGCACATATTCAAGAGGGCCGACCGAAAATGAGGCATGCCTTGCCGTTGATTTGGAGGAAGAGCCTGGAGCGCTATCGGCTGATAGGCTGCAGTTGCGAGAACTGCGGGACGGATTACTTCCCGCCCCGCAAGGTTTGCCCCAAGTGCCGCCGCAAGGGCAAAATCGCGCCCAAGCAGATGCCGACCGAAGGCAAGGTTTACTCTTACAGCCTCGTGCACGCCGCGCCCAGCGGCTTCGAATTCGAGGCGCCGTACCACGTGGCGATAGTGGAGCTGGCGAACGGCGTGCGACTGCTCACGCAAATCGTCGATTCCGACGCCGCCAAGGTGAAAATCGGCGCGCCCGTCAAGATGGTGTTCCGCAAGATTTTCGAGGACGACTGCGAGGGCGTTATCGCCTACGGGTACAAATTTAAGGCCGTTTGAACCCCCGTTTTTCTTTGGCGCGCTTTTGCCGTCGCGTTTTTATTGTGCGCCTTGCTAACGGTTTCCATGGAGGACTGGCTGTGGTACGCGGTCGCCGCGATGCTCTTGCTCGCCGCCGCGAACCTGTCCCTGAAAACTTTCGTCAAGGATTACTCGCTGCCGCAGGGTTTGGACTACGGCGCGCTCGCGCTCGTCTTGCTTGGTTCCGCCCTGCTGGGTTTGGGCTGCATCCGCCTGCTGGGGCTCGACGGCAGCCTGCTGCAAACCGCGCTGCTAGTCGTGATGTTCTCGCTCGCCGGCTTCGCCTGCGTGGTGCTCGCGCTGCAAGGCGGCAAGGTGGCGCTGGTAACCGCGGTACTGAGCATGAGCACGGTCGTAGTCGCGCTTGCCAGCGTCCAGCTGTTCGGCGACAATTTCTCGGTCAAGGAGGCGCTTGCGTTGGCGTTTTCGGTAATCGCCCTGCTCGCGCTCGTAATCTAGTTTTTGCGGCTGGCGGCTCAGGCGCGCGGATTTATGCCGTTGACCTGCTCGTTAATCCAGTTCTTTTCCACGCCCTGCTTCTTCATTTCGTTGAGGCATTCGTTCTTAAGCGAGCAAGAGTTGCAGACGCGCCAATAAGCGCACTGGTAAAGCCACTTGCGCACGACCTTGTTTTTGACTGGCTTGGCGACGGGTTCTGCGTGAAAAACATCCGCGACCGCACGCGGCGCATCATGCTTGCGCTGAACGGTTTTTTTGACGGTTTTCTTGACGAATTTCCGATGCCCGGCCATTGGAACCCCACCTGCGTTAATAAATACGCAAACAAGCTTATTAAAGGTTGTTATTGCCGAGTAGTAACATTATCTCTTTTTTGGCGGTTTCCAGCGCTTTTTGCGTTTTTTTGGGCTGCCCGTGGCTGCCTGCCGCGCACTCGTGCCCGCCCCCGCTGCCTCCGAACGCCTTGCCCGCTTTTTCCATTATCTTGCCCGCGGTTCCAGGCGCGCCCACGCGTTTCACGCAACTCATCTTGCCGTGCTCCTCGTCCACCGCGAGCGCGTAGTCGCAGCCCATTTCAACGAGTGCTGCAGCGGACTGCAACTCGAACGCCTTGACGGCTGCGATCCCGATTGTAAACCTGCCATAACGCACCAGTTCCGCGGCTGCCACGGCTTTCTGGACCGCCTTGATTTCGCCGTATTCGCCGTTGGGCGTTGCCTTTGCCACGACCGCCGCGTAGTCGAGCCCGTCCGCCATTTGCGCCGCGGTCCTCAAAGTTTGCGAGTTCGCGGACTTGAAGAACGCCGAGTCGTGCAGCACTGCCGAAAGCAGCAGCGCCCGTTCGGTGGGTGACAGTCTTGCACCCAGCGCGTTGCACGCGTCGAAAACTATTTCCGCGCAACTCGCGCGCTCATGCTCTATGTGCGAATAATCCGCCTTCAAATGGTTGTTGTGGTAATGGTGGTCGATTGCGATTATTTTCTTGAACTTGTGCGGATCAACGCCGCCCAAAAGGTCGGCGTTGGACACGTCGACAAGCACGAGGTTGTCATACTTTTCCCCGCCGTACTCCAGAATCCCGCGGCTGTAGTTTTCGAGCACGCGCCGGGCCGAACCGGTGGGCCTGTCCGGCGTCCTCGCTTCCGCGTTTATCGCCCGCGCGAGCACGAGCGCGCAGGCGCACGCGTCCAAGTCCGCCGTCGCGTGCGTGAGCACGAGCGTGCTGCCTTGGAGTGCGGTCAGTTCGCGCGCGAGGCGCGCTATTCCCTTCACTCGCCTTTTGCGCCCCCGAACTCGGTTTCCAGCTTCTTCACCAGCGCCGCCAGCCGTTCGCGCGCCTGCTTCTCCTGCTTGTCTATGACTTTCGCGCGCAACTCGAGCGTTTCCGCCTCATTGGCGAGCTCTTCCTTGAGCGCCGTCTTGTCCTTCTCCACTAAAACAGAACCAGCGAAGCGGTAAACTTTGCCTTCGGCTTTTTCCACCGCCTCGACCGCCGCCTTGTTCTCCGCTTGTGCTACCGCCAGCTGCTGCTTTTGCATCATGAGCATCTGCATCTGCTGCTGGAGAGACTGGTAGTCTCCCAAGTCCTTTTTCTGGCCTTCAGTCAACTGTTGTTCCGCCATTTTCAACCAACCTCGTTTTCAGCACGGGGCCCACGCTTTCGCCTTCGTACTCGAAGGAAATCCGGTCCGCCGAAGCCTTGATTTTTACAGCACCGCCTTCTGGCTCTTCCAGAGCGAAAAGTTCCGCGATTTTTTCCCCTGCCTCATCCATCGCTTGCACGAACGCAGCGTGCGGCACCCTTTTTCCCTTGGTTTCGTTCCAGCGGATGCCGTCAATCGCAACCGACGGCTCGAGCCAGTCGCCCTCGTAAAACACGAGTTCCGCGGGGTTCCCGTTCTTCTCGTAAACCAGTAGCAGCCGCTTGTAGCCTTTTTTGCGCGCCCGTTCAACCATGTCGCCGAGGGGGCTTTTGCCGCGGTTGTCGCAGTCGCCCAGGAAGCGGCCCATCCAGCGGCTGAGCTTGCGCGTCAGCGCGCCCGGCTTGCGTGAAGTCGTTACGAACAGCATCTGTGCAACCTAACCCTTTTTCGCGCCCGCTATTAAACGGGTTTTGCTGGGAACGCCGGGGAGGAGATTCGAACTCCTGTGCCCCGAAGGGCACCGGTTTTCAAGACCGGCGCAATAACCGCTCTGCCACCCCGGCTCAGATTAGGCTTTTGTCGCGCTTCTTTAATGGGCGTTTCGTTGCCCTTCTTTTTAATGGACGTTTTTCTTCGGGAAGAAAAAAGTCCGCGCCAATAACCGCTCTGCCACCCCGGCTTTTCTTAGGATTATGAGCCCTTCTTTTTAATTGGGCTTTTGGTCTTCCAGCTCGCCGCGCCGGCAATTCTTTTATATTGCGGGCTTGCCAAATTTAATCATGGGCAAGCGAATCATCGCGTTTGAGGAAACGTCGCACGGCGTCGAATTCGCCAGCGTCGCCCTGCACGTCGACCTCAAAAAGGAGCTGGACTCCGGAAAGCCCATCGCTCCCGGTGTCTTGCAGCGTTTGTTGTCCGAAAACAAGTTTTTCGAGCCTTGGCAGCACGGGGGCAGGTTTTTTTCCGAGGAGCTTTCGAAACTTAAGCCCTCCGAAGTCAACGACAACCGCCGCGTCCAGCGGTTTTTGGAGGATTACCCCTACTACTTCCGCAGGCGCAACGGAAACCTGGTTTTGACCGACAAGGAGCACGGCTTCACGCTTTTCGGGATACCGTTCGGCAGGAAGCGCTTCAAGACGCGTTGAATACGAAGCGTTAAAATTAGTCGGCGGCTTGCTTATTTTGCGATGGTTAAAGTCGAGTCCGTGAAGAGGCGCAAACTGAAAGGCTTCGTGTACAACGCGACTACGGACACGGGGAACCTGTTTGTGAACGGGATTCTCGCGCACAATTCGGGAGGGCTGGGAACGCCGCCGCACCTGCGCCTCGCTCCCGGCGCAATCCACCGCGCCAACAAGGGCGTGCTCTTCATCGACGAGGTTTACGCGCTCTCGCCAAAATCGCAGCAAGAGCTGCTGACGGCGCTGCAAGAAAAAAAATACGCGATTACCGGGCAAAGCGAGTTGAGTTCGGGCGCGCTTGTGCAATCGGCACCCGTGCCTTGCGATTTCGTCCTCATTGCGGCGGGGAATTACGCGGACATCCGCCGCGTGCACCCAGCGCTGCGCAGCCGCATCCGCGGTTACGGCTACGAGGTGTACATGGAGGAGGCGATGGACGACACTCCCGAAAACCGCCTGAAAATCGCGCGTTTCGTGGCGCAGGAAGTCAAGAAGGACGGCAAGATTCCGCCGTTCGGCCGCGAGGCGTTAGTGGAGATAGTCAAGGAGTCCCAGCGGCGTGCGGGAAGGAAGAGCAAGCTTTCCGTCAAGCTGCGCGATTTGGGGGGGCTGGTTCGTGCCTCCGGCGACGTGGCGAACGCGATGGGTTCGAAGGTCGTGCTTGTAGCGCACGTCAGGGAGGGAAGGCGTTTGGCGCGCACGCTCGAGCAGCAGATAGCCCGGCAGCTCGTGGATTCCCGCAAGGACTACCACATTTTCGAAACGCAGGGATACCGCGTCGGGAAAGTCAACGGCCTAGCGGTGATGGGCGACTCGGGCGTCATACTGCCCATCGTTGCGGAAGTCACGCCTTCGGCTTCGAGGGACGAGGGCAAGACGATTGCCACGGGCAAGCTGGGCGACATCGCCAAGGAGGCGGTGGAGAACGTGAGCGCGGTCATAAAGAAGTACAGCGGGTTGGACACGCGCGCGTTCGACGTGCACATTCAGTTCCTGCAGACTTACGAGGGAGTGGAGGGCGACAGCGCCAGCGTTTCCGTCGCAACGGCGGTAATCTCCGCGCTGGAAGGCGTTGCCATCAACCAGGAAGTCGCGATGACGGGCTCGTTGAGCGTGCGCGGGGAAGTCCTGCCGGTCGGCGGCGTAATGCAAAAGATAGAGTCGGCCGTGGACGCGGGCTTGAAAACCGTGATAATTCCCGCGGCGAATTACGACGACTTGGGGACGCTGGACGAGGCAAAGCGCGCGAAAGTGAAAATAATTCCCGCCAAGACGATAGTCGAGGTTCTCAGGCACGCGCTCAAGCCGGGCAAGAAGAAGGACGCGCTCATACTCAAGCTGTCGCGCGCAATCGCGGACAACGGCAAGCCTTGAAGCTAGAAAATGCTTGCGACCTGGAAGAAGTAGCCGTAAGTGAAGTAGCACGCGAGCCAGGCGCACGCGGAGCCCAGGACGATTTGCTTAAAGTCGTGCGCGCCCAACTCGAGCCGCGACCACCAGACCGGTATCAACAGCAGGTAAACCCACGCCCACGACCAGCCGAGGAGCAGGGTCACCGAGGAAGTAAGCCCGGTCGAGGCGGACGAGTGCATGCTGACCTTCGTGTAGTACTTGTTCAGCGCCCAAAGCAGGGCGTTGGTTTCGGCGAACACGAAGCTCAACGCGAGCATGAGCGGCGAGCCGAGGAGCCAGAACAACAGGGCGGCGAGGAGCGAGTACTTGAGCCAGTCCCCGTAGAACGCGGTGCGCTCGCCGCGGGTCCGCAGGTCCCAAGTCATCGTCCCCTTGCGCGCCTCGAGAAACAGCTCGCCCACGGGTGCGACCACGAGCAGGAGCAAGCCGAGAAGGAATGCGGCGCCGTTGCTCAGGCCGCCCGTTCCCTGCGGCGCGTAAAAGGCTATGAACGCGATGGTGAGCGCGGTCACGATGGGCGGGGCGGTGAGCCAAGTGACGAGCTCCGCGGTGCGGCTTTGTGCCATCGGATTAATTGCGGCGAAACGGGTTTTTCAACCCCGCGCTTGCGGCAGCCGCGCCGAATTCATCCGACGGGATAGACGAGGAGCCGCGCCTTGAACTCGTTGTTCGCTTGCGACGCCTCGGCTTGCTCGCAGGTCGCGCGGAAAACTATTTCGCGGTAACCCCACTTCGCGTAAGTGCGCTCGAACTCGAACTTTTTCAGCGCGCCCTTGCCGAAGCAGTCGCCGCTGCGGCAGTCCGCGCGGATGACGCGCGTGAAGTTGTAGCCGTCGCCGAGATCAACAAACGCGTCGAACGACGAACAGTTGCCGGGGCCCTCGTTCACTACCGTGAAAGTGAACTTGACTTTCGCGTGCACCGCGGCCATCATGGGCCACACGTTGCCCGTTACCGCCAAGTCGGGTGCCTGCGGCTTTTGGGAATGCCAGGACGACTGTGCGGTCGGTTCGGCGAGCTTCTCTTCCACGGATTCGGCAAGGCAGCCCGCGAACAACAGCGCGGCTAAAAACAGCAAGGCGAACGGTTTCATCCAATCAGGCCGCCTTTGACGAAGGAGACGGCGAGGGCGATGAGGAGGAGGCCCATGACTTTCGAGAAAATGTCTATTACGTTGTCGCCCACCAGGTCGCGCAGGCGGCGCGCGTTAACGAGCAGCACCCACGAGAGTGTGCAGGCGGTGAGCGTGGCTGCGAGCGGCGGCATGTAACCGTATTCGCCGGAAAGTATGACCAGGCTGGATAAAAGCCCGGGTCCGGTGAGAAGCGGCGTGGCGATTAGCACGGCTACCGATTCGCCTTCCTCGGTTTCGCTCTCCTTTCCGAGCGAGAAGCCCAGCACCATCTCCAAGCCCAACAGCCCCAAGACGATGCCGCCCGCGATGCGGAAGTCGTTCATGGTTATGCCGAGCCAGTCCAACAGCGCGCTGCCGGCGAACAGGAAGACGACCGCCAGGACCGCCGCGATGATTATCGCCTTGTTCGCCGCCGCGCGCGCCTGCGCCGCATCCAGCCTGTGCGTCATCGCGATGAACGCGGGTATGCTGGCGAACGGGTCCATGATCACGAATATGGTTATGAACGAGGCGATGAAAGCGGCGACGAAGTCCGTCATGCTAGCGTTACAACCCCAGTTTTTTTAACCCGTAGCTTCCGCCGCGCAACGCTTGCGCTGAAAAGAATAAAATCTTCGGGCGGTTCTTCCGCCTCGAAGTTTACGCCTTGGTCGGGAGTCGAACCCGAGTCTCCAGCGTGACAGGCTAGAATGCTAACCACTACACCACCAAAGCGCGGCAGGTGCGGAATAATTGTGCATGCGGGTGTTTTTTAATTGTTGGAGGGGGGAGTCCCGCAGGCCAGATTTTCCCGAAACCCCCCGAAGGAAGGCCTCGTTTTGAACTGGCAACCCTCTG
>Ga0210018_1001390_pt1 | contig 12641 bp, 10 predicted proteins | sample CryGeyCG2014_010_2_FD_183967 | JGI IMG/M metagenome (GOLD analysis project Ga0210018, IMG submission 183967) | Groundwater microbial communities from aquifer - Crystal Geyser CG09_land_8/20/14_0.10 (SPAdes) (version 2) | ecosystem: Environmental > Aquatic > Deep subsurface > Groundwater | place... | reverse complement strand
GCCAAAATTGCCGAAGTGCCTCTTAATTTTGCCGAGAGAAGATGGGGGGAGTCAAAGATGCCGGGATTAGAAAGTATGATCAAAACCTTTTGGTTTGTTACAAGGACTAGGATTTTGGATTTTATTCATTCAAGATTTTTTAAGTTCGGAATAGTGGGTTTTACCGGATTTTTGGTGAATTTCGGTTTTCTTAGACTTTTTAGGTCGTTGGGTTTAGTAGAAACATTATCTTGGTTGTTTTCCACAGAACTGGCAATTATTAATAATTATGTTTTTAATAATCTTTGGACTTTCGGTGAAAAAAGAATTGGCGGGGTAAAAAATACGATTGTTAAATTTTTGCAGTTTAATTTGACTTCCGCCGGGGCTCTGGCTATTCAGTCGGTTTTTGGCCCTCTGGGGGTAAAGCTTGTTGGAGTTAAGTATGACGCTTTGGTTTTGGCCTTTGTGGTTATCTGCCTGGTTTTACCCTACAACTACCTCATGTACAACTTATTTATTTGGAAGACATGGAAACTTGGTGGGAAAGGCCAGATTGGTAAATAATTTTTGAAAGAGGACGGGAGTCTTTTGGCACTTCTTGGTTACAGCCTAAACATAAATCTCTGGCCGGGAACATTTTTGTCTCGCAACGGGGACAAATTTCGCCAACAAGACCATATCTTTGCTGTTGCAGTCTCCAAAAACGCGGTATTTCCATTTGTGCAACCTGTTAGACGGAGAAGTTGATCCTAACCCACGTTTTATTTAGAGGAAAGGTGCCCAGTTGGAAACCGGCATTGTGTTTTGTGATATATAGGCAAGAGAGAAAAGAAAGATGGGAATAATTATTATCATAAATGCAATTTTAAACTCTTTGGTTATTAGCGTGTTTGAATACGCCTTAATTATAAAAGGAACCGCGGGAAGCGCATATCTTAAGATATCTCTATGGGCTACAAAAAGGATTGAAAGAATAAATATCCCCGTAAACCAGGATATTGTGTAATCTCTATCTTTTATAAGTTTCAAAACTCCCAGAATACCGAGCAGGTAAATAAACACAATCTCTTCTAACCAGAATGTTCCTACCCACGGAGCCGAATAATTAAATACCGAAAACGGGGGAAACATTAGATGAATATTGTCTCCCGAATGGAAATAAGCCCAGAAATCTTTGAACTGAAACTTAAAGAGAAGAAAAACTAAAAGTAAAGAAAACGGAATAAAAAGTATCGGCCAATACTTTTTGATTTCAACCAGCTTCAATATGTTTTTATTTGTTATAATTGCATTTTTAATAGCAGGAGCAAAAATTGCCAGGGTGTAAGCTGCAAAAAGAAGAATTCCCGGCGGTTTTGCAAGTTGTGCCAGAGCTCCCCAAAGACCTGCTAATAAATATTTTTTGTTTTGGAAATAATAGATGGAGGCGATAACCCCCGCCATAAATAAAGGCTCTGCGGATCCCACTGATTTAACAATCAACCATCTTGCCGGGAAAATTGAAAAGACCAGCGCCAAAAACAGGGAATTACTTTCGTTTTGATATTGCCTTATGAATTTATAGAAAAAATAGGTTGCTAAGATCGAAGCCGCAACCGTCACAAAAAGCATGGCATAAGGAAAACCAATAAGTACAGAAAAGATTCTTATAAGGAAAGGAAATAACGGAAAGTGGGCTGCGTAGTATTCTAAAGGGAGCGGAAATTGAAAGCTTGCCCCGATTAAATCGGGGTTATACAAGCTTTTGGCAATTACCAAATAAATTGGTCCGTCGTAGTTAGAGACTATTGTTGCCATCCCGGCGTCCGCCGGGAGCGGTATTCCCCAAAAACTTTTTAGCCTTGCAAAAAATGGGAGCCAAACGAAAATTGTGGGAACCAGCGACATAACCATGAGCAAAAGAAGCCCTTGAACCTTTTTCATTAACTCTATTATATGCTAGACTTTGCCTGTATGGCAAAAATTGATTCACTTTCGGTCTTTTTACCCGTCTACAACGAAGAAAGGGATATTGCTAAGACCATTTTATCGGTTAGAGACACTTTGTCAGAGGTTGCTACTCAGTGGGAGTTAATTATCGTTGACGATGGATCAAAAGACAAAACTAGGGACATTATCGAAGGTTTAACGAAGAATGATCCCCGCATAAAAATAATTAATCACAATTCCAACCGCGGTTATGGCGCTTCTTTAAGGAGCGGTTTCTATTCTGCCAAGTATTCATGGATTGCCTTTATGGATTCCGATGGACAGTTTGATTTTTCAGAAATAACAAACTTTATAGAAAAACAAAACGAAACCGGTGCCGATCTTGTTATTGGTTACTACAAAGAAAGAAAAGTCTCTTTTTTTAAAAAAATTACCAGCAAAATCTGGGAGTTTTTGGTTTTTATTCTTTTTGGCCTGAAGGTAAAAGATATAGACTGCGGTTTCAAATTAATTTCTAAAAAAGTAATTGAAAAAATTCCGCAACTTGAATCGGAAAGGGGGGCGTTTATCAGTAGTGAACTGCTCATCAAAGCCAAAAAAGTGGGTTTTAGAATTGTCGAGATCCCGGTAGCTCATTATCCGGCGACAAGAGTGGGTACCGGAAGAAAGTTAAATGTGATTATTCAGAGTTTTGTAGATTTAATTAAACTGTGGAAAAAATTGTAAATTGGGTTAAAGAAAATAAGTTTGAGGCGATTTTACTTTTGGTGATTATTATTGTTGCTTCCTTTTTAAGGCTTTATAAAATTGCCGATTACATGACTTATTTGGGAGATGAAGGAAGGGACGTAATCGTTGTCAGACGTCTTCTTGTCTACTTTGATCCGATTTTAATTGGTCCCGGAACTTCAATCGGAAATATGTATTTGGGGCCTTTGTATTACTATCTTATAGCTCCGTCTTTATGGTTAGCAAGGTTTTCTCCTGTCGGTCCGTCCGTCTTTGTTGCTCTAATTGGAGTGATAACCGTATTTCTGGTTTGGTTAATTGGAAAGGAATGGTTTGGAAAAACGGCAGGACTTATCGCTGCAGGATTATATGCAATTTCTCCGACCGTAATTATTTTTTCCAGGTCTTCCTGGAATCCGAATGTGATGCCCTTTTTTTCGTTACTTTCCATCTATTCTGTATGGAAAGTATACAAATCCCGCGAAGCTTCACGCGAAGTGGGATGCTGGTTTATTGTTTTGGGAATTTCATACGCTTTTTGTCTACAGTCCCACTATTTGGGATTACTTCTTCTTCCCACCATTGGAATTTTCCTGCTCGTTAAGTATTTAGGATTAAAGAAAGAAAAATTACAAAAACCGTTTATTAAAAATTCATTAATTGGTCTTATTATTTTTCTTTTCCTGATGAGCCCTTTGGTTATTTTTGATGCGAGGCATGGATGGCGCAACATTGAAGCAATGAAGAATTTTTTTTCGATAAGACAGGAAACAGTTTCGATTAAGCCGTGGAATGCAATTCCGAAAATATGGCCGATATTTGAGAAAGTTAACACGCGTCTTCTTGCAGGGAGAAATGATTTTGCTGGTAAAACTATCTCTTTCGCTTTTGTCGTATTTTTGCTCTGGCTGTTATTCAACAGCAAAAAATTAACCATTAACCGTAAGCAAAGCTTGGCGCTTCGCGCTCAGCCATTAGCCATTATTTTAATTTGGCTTGGCTTTGCGCTCCTCGGGTTAGGACTTTATAAAAAGGAAATATATGACCACTACTATGGATTTTTCTTTCCTGCACCGTTTATTTTAATTGGAGGAATTTTCCAATTTATGTTTGAAAAGAAGCGGATAAAACTGTTTTTGTATTTTGCAATTTTTTGTTTGGTGTCTGTAAATTTATGGAATACTCCCATCCGTTATCCGCCAAATTTTCAATTGCAGCGAAGTGAAGATATTGCAAAATTCATTGAGGAAAAAAGTACCGGAGAAAGATTTAATATTGCTACGATTTCAGAAAGAAATAATCGGGATGTTTATCAATACTTCCTTACTTTGTGGGGGGCTCAGGTGGTTGACACCGACCCCAGTGCCGTAAAATACACCGTAACAGATCAATTATTTGTTGTCTGTGAAAAACCCAAGGAAGATTGTGACCCTGTTCACGATCCATCAGCCTGGATAACAAATTTTGGTTGGACTAAAATTGTAAATCAATGGGAAGTTTCAGGAGTTAATATTTATAAATTAGGTCGCGCAAAATAATAATGAATTACCAAGAATCGCTAAAAATATTGGAAGAAATCAAGAAGGCAAAAAAGATTCTTATTAATTGTCACAAAAATCCCGACCCTGATTCTGTTGGATCGGCTTTGGCAATGACCCGATTTGTAAAGTCCTTGGGGAAAGAGATAAGAGTTATTTGCCCCACCAAAGTAAATAATCGGCTTGGGTTTATTGAAGATTTTGAGTTGATTGAACAAAGTGTGGATTTTAACAACGTTAATTATGAAAATTACGATTTATTTATCGTTTTAGATTCTTCTAGTTGGGATTTCGCTTCGAAAATGGAAGGGGAAGACTTACCTAAAATTAAAATGATCAATATGGATCATCATGCAACCAATAGAATGTTTGGATTTATAAATTTAGTTGACAAAAGCCTAATTGCTACAGCTGAACTTTTATATATGTTTTTTGAGGATTGTGGTTTCGAGATAGATAAAAAAGTTGCACAACAACTTCTTATGGGAATTATCGGCGACTCTGGGGTTTACCGGTTCCCGGGAACTACGGCCAGGACTTTGGAAATTGCCACTAAGTTAATTTTAAAAGGTGTTGATCAGAACGAGATTATTAAAAACTTATATTTTTCGGTTGATTTTGAAGAATTTAAATTTTGGGGGAAAGTGATGGAAGAAATGCAGTATGACAGGGTGTACAACTTTGTTTGGGTGGCAATTTCAAATGAAATATACAAAAAATTTGGAGCAGTTAAAAATTATAAAGAGGATACTGCAACGACTTTCTTTCAGTCAATAGCGGGTTCTGATTTTGGAATCGTAATGATTGAGGAAGAGAAAGACTGTCTAAATATTAGTCTTCGCTCAAGAACAGGACTTGACGTGTCTCAAATTGCGGTTGAGTTGGGCGGTGGTGGACATAGATACGCAGCTGGTGGTGGCATTAAGGGATTGCCATTTAATGAAGCGGTAGAGAAAGTTTTGGAAGTGGCCAGAAAATATGCTAAAAAAACTGGTTAACGAAATATTAAGTCATAAATTTGTTTATTTACTTCTTTTAATTATTCTTGGATTTGGACTATTCCTTAGAGTCTATAATTTAAATAATCTTCTTGGTTTTTATTACGATCAGGGAAGAGACGCTCTTTCCATTTGGAATTTGTGGCACTTCGGGAATATTCCTTTTATAGGTCCTACGACCGGAATAGCAGGAATATTCAGGGGACCGTTTTATTATTATCTTATCGCACCCTTTTATTTATTGGGAAAAGGAAATCCTATTTATCCTTCAGTTTTTCTTTCTGTAACCACTGTTATTGCTTCTGGTTTAATTTACTATCTTGGTTTTAAGATTCAGGATAGAATGACCGGTCTTATTGCGGCCACTCTTTCTTCCTTTTCCTTCAACATCGTTATTGCTTCCCGCTGGCTTTCAAATCCGACACCAATGCTTCTTTTAAGCATGTTTTTTGTCTGGATGTTAATTTTGATTATGGAAGGTAAGCGCTGGGCTTGGGCGCCGGCGATACTTATTGCCACGGTTTCCCTTTTTCATTTTGGTTCGGCCGGGGAAGTTTTTTACTTCCCGGTTCTAGCGATTATTGCTCTTTGGCAGAGAAAGCACCTGCCGGACAAACAAATTATTATTCTCTGTATTACTTTAGTATTTATTTCTATCCTGCCACTTATTGCTTTTGATATTAAAAATCATGGGCTATTAATAGGAAACATTAAGAAGTTTTTAATAACCGATGAAAGTTTTAAACTGCCGGCATGGTGGATTATCGGTGATAAGTTTGATTTTTATTATGATGTTTTTACCAATAAGATTTTCAACGCAAGGTATTACCTTGAAAGATTTGTTTTAGGATCTATTTTATTAATTTTCTTTTACAATCTTCATAAACTGATTAAGAAGGACGGAGTAAAGGTACTGGTTCTTCTTCTGTCATCGGTTATCTTGGGACTAATTTTTTTCCAGGGTAATTTTGGCAATATTTATGACTATTATCTTACGGGTTACTATCTTCCCTTTCTTCTTCTTTTTTCAATTGCCTTAGGATACATTTGGAAATCAAAATTGGGCAAAATATTTGTTGTTTATTTTCTCTATTTATTCTTAACAAATAATCAACGTGTTTTGGATTTTAAATTAAGGGACAAGGGAGACGGTCCCAACAGCATCAGTTTCTGGGCTCAAAAAGAAGCAATTGATTGGATATATAAAGATGCTAAAGAAAAAGATTTTAATGTCGATGTCTATGTTCCTCCTGTTATTCCCTATGCCTATGATTATCTTTTCAAGTGGAAAGCTAATAAGTTTTTGGTTAAAGAAAATGTCCCATTGCTTTATCTTTTATATGAACACGATCCCGATCATCAGGAAAGGTTAGATGCCTGGATGGCAAGACAAAAGGGGATTGCAAAAAGCGAGGAAATTAGAAAATTCGGGGCAGTTACCGTTGAGAGAAGAATTAGAATCAAATGATCTTCAAGTTTCTTAAAAAAAATTATTTGTTTTTGATAATATTTTTCGTTGGGATGTTTTTCAGGATATACAAACCCCTTCAGTTTTATATGTATGCTCACGACCAGGACTTGGCGGGGTGGATAGTAAAAGATATCCTGGTAAATAAGCATTTAAGGTTAATAGGACAGGAAACTTCATCGCAAGGAGTTTTTATCGGACCCCTGTTCTATTACCTTCAAATCCCTTTTTACTTGTTAACCAACATGGATCCTTCGGGAACCATATTATTGGTTACCCTGCTTGGAGTACTGACAATCTTTTCCTTTTTCTTTTGTTTTTCCAAAATGTTTGGAAATAAGGTGGGGGTTATTGCATCTTTTATCTATGCCGTTACCCTGTATTATGTCAACACGGACAGGGAAGTTGTTCCGACAATGCCGGTTCATCTTTGGTCGGTCTGGTTTTTCTACGGAACCTGGCTAATTCTGAAAGGAAGAAGCCGGGCCCATGCCCTGCTTGGATTTTTGATAGGAATAATTTGGAACTTTAATTTGGCCCTTGCTATTCTAATTCCCTTGATTGTGGTTGCCCAGATTCTTTCGAAGATACGGGTTAATTTTAAACATCTCTTTTTCGGAATTGTCGTATTTGTTGTTACGATGAGTCCGTTTTTTGTTTTTGAGGCAAGGCACTCTCTTAGACAAACAAAAGCAATAATCTTATCCCTGATTACGCCTAAAGACTATACTGCGGAAACGAGCAGGGGGCTGGCCAAGTTAGACAGAGTGCTTCAATTAGTTCATAAAAACGTAAATTCCATTTATTGGGGGCCGATAAGGCCGATACCTGACCACTGGACTTTGTATTTATTAATTATAATCTTTGTTTTTTTGTTAATAAAAAGAATAATTCCAAAAGATCTTTGCCTAATTATGTCTCTTTGGCTTTTGATTTATATTGGCTTTTTTTCAGTTAACTCCATAAACGTTTCCGAATATTATCTTAACGGCATGAACATTATTTGGATTGCAATCATCTCTTTATGGCTTAATTATCTTCTAAAAAAGAAGAATTCTTTTAAAAGAAAGGCGGCGGTTTTTTTATTAGTTGTCTTTGCGGGATTAAACGTGTACGGATTATTAGTTGAATCCATAAATAGAAGCGGATATTTGGAAAGAAAAGCGATAGTTAGATTTATAAAAGAAGATTCCGAAAAGAGGGGTTATCCCTGTGTTTCCGTTTCCTATATCACGACCCCGGGGAACGATTTTGGCTACAGGTATTTTTATTGGTTGGAAAAAATGCACGTCAATAGACCATTAAGCGGGTCGCCGGTCTATACCATTGTTTTTCCACACAGCCTGGTTGACAGAATAGATAGAAGTTTTGGGGCGTTGGGATTGGTTTTACCCGATTACACAAGATACAATAAAGTGGCTGTAGACAGGAGTTGTCTTGGCGAAAATCAAAATTTGACCGATCCGATGTTTGGTTATACACAATGATATGGCAAAATTTCTTTCAGTAGTAATACCGGCCTACAATGAAGAGACAAGCATTAAAAACGGTTCGTTACTAGATGTTTGGAGTTTCTTAAAAAAGCAAAAATACGATTGGGAAATAATTGTTGTTGATGATGCCTCAACAGATAGAACACTCTCTCTTTCTAAAGACTTTGCAAAGAGGCATATAGGCATAAGAGTTTTGGAAGAGCCGCATAGGGGGAAGGGGGGATCGGTTATTGCCGGAATGCTAAAAGCAACCGGCGATATTGTGATTTTTTCCGATATGGATCAGGCAACCCCGATTGAGGAATTTGAGAAGTTTATTCCGAAGTTTGAAGAAGGGTATGATATTGTAATCGGTTCAAGAAGTGGCAGAAAAGGAGCCCCCATAATAAGAAAATTAATGGCGTATGGCTTCTCCATTCTTAGAACAATTATTTTAAGGCTTCCCTATAAAGATACCCAGTGCGGTTTTAAGGCTTTCAGAAAAGAAGCTTCGGAAAAGATATTTTCAAAAATGAAGATATTTTCGGAAAAATCAAAAGCCAAGGGGGCCGCTGTCACCGCCGGATTTGATTTGGAGGTTTTATATCTTGCCAGAAAACTTGGATTTAAAGTGGCAGAAGTTCCTGTCAGCTGGTACCACAAAGAAACGGAAAGAATAAATCCGATAAAAGATTCATTTGAAGGCTTAAGGGATTTGTTAAAAGTAAGGATAAATGCTTTATTGGGGAAATACAGACCTACTTAGCTTTTTAAATTCTTTTCTCGACGGACTTGTTGAAAATTCTGAACTTAAACCACTTAAATCGTCTTTAATTCCGGAGATTTGAAGTGAAAGACTGTCATTCAGTTCATCAATCTTTTCATCTAGCCTTTTTAGGTCTGGTTTAATCATTTTTGCATAGAATTCGGTTCTGGCTTCAAATTGATCGTCATCAATTTGTTTCCTCAATGTGGCTATATCATCTTTTGTAGCAAAAGCCTTAAGATCGTCCTTGGTAGCAAAAGCCTTAAGATCGTCCTTGGTAACAAAGTTTTTAAGAGTATCTGTTGTTGTGAATCCTGCCTTTTTGAGAGCAGTTATCAAATTTGGGATGGTAAGTGGTTGTGTTTTTGTCATATCTTGATTAAATACCGTGAAGTAGTTTCTGTCAACGCCATCAATTTCTAAATTTGTGCTAGAATTTGATGAGAGTGAAAAAGTTTTTCAAAGAATGGAAATGGGTGATTTTGGGGGGAGTAGGTATTCTTCTTTTTGCTCTTCTAATTAGGTTATATCATTTAACTTTAATTCCGGTTTTTGTTGATGAAGCAATATATATAAGATGGGCGCAGGTTATGGGAGCAGAACCGACATTGAGATTCCTTCCTCTTTCTGATGGAAAGCAGCCTTTATTTATGTGGTTTTTAATGTTTTACATCAAGTACCTGGCAGACCCTTTATTTGCGGGTCGTATTCTTTCGGTTATTTCAGGTATTGGAACAATGATCGGTATTTTTGCTGTTAGTTATTTATTATTCAAAAACAAAATAATTTCAGTCGTTGCAACTATTATCTATACGCTATCACCTTTTACACTATTTTTTGACCGGATGGCGCTGGTCGATGCCATGTTGACCATGTTTGGGATCTGGACTTTATTTTTTGGAATCCTGACTGCAAAAACGCAAAGATTGGATATGGCAATAATTGCGGGATTTTTACTGGGTGGGGGAATGCTGACCAAGTCTCCCGCAATCTTTTTTCTGCTTCTTCTTCCTGTAACTTGGATTTTGGTTAAAAAACCGAAAGATTTAATCAAATTAATCCCCCTTTTTGTTGTTACCTCGACGGTAGGTTACGGAATGTACAACATCTTGCGGTTGGGGCCGAATTTTAACTTGGTGGGAAGCCGCAATCAAGATTATATTTTGCCAATAAGCCACCTTTGGACTAATTTCAGAGATCCCCTTATTCCTCACTTAATAGATATTTTTATTAAATGGTTTCCCAAGATGGGTCCCTGGCCGATATTGTTGCTGGGCTTAATAGGCCTTATGGTGGGATGGAAAAAGTACTGGAGGGAAAAATTGATACTTATAGCCTGTTGGCTGGGACCGCTCTTTATTTTAGCCGAATACGGCAAGGTTTTTACCGTTCGTTACATTCTTTTTACCTTTCCTGCCCTTTTTATTCTTTCCGCATTGGGAATCTTAAGTAGAAACAAGATTTTCAAGGTATTTTATTATCTATTTTTGGGTTTATTTATTGGAATGGCCTTAATTTTTGATTACCATCTGTTAACTAATCCGGCCAAGGCGGATTTGCCTCGAAGTGAAAGAAGCGGGTATTTGGAAGAATGGACGGCAGGGGACGGAATTAGGGAAATTGCGGATTATTTAAAAACAGAAGAACTTCAGAACCCAAAAACTAAAATTGTGGTGGGAACCGAAGGTTATTTTGGAACGCTTCCGGACGGACTTCAGATGTATCTCAATACTAATCCAAAAATTATTGTTATCGGTGTGGGACTTGATTTGAATGAAATCCCCATAAGTTTACAGGAGTCCAAGCTGGCCGGTAATAAAACATATTTGGTTATCAATGAATCGAGGTTTGGGGGAGATCCCGATAAATTAGGTTTAAAACTTGTTGCGTGCTACCCCAAAGCTCCAAGACGCGATAAAAAATCAAAAGAATTTTATCTTAAGGGCCCGCAAGAGGTTTTGTTATTTTTTGAGCTTAAATAATGTTACAATTTAAGCGTGGAAGGCGAAATTGGACTCGACGTTGTTAAAAAAAGAGCGGTTAAGGGAGTGGCTGCCTTAACAGGAAGAACCCTTGTTCTTAATTTAATCTCGTTTATCTCCCAGGGTTTTCTTTGGGCATTTCTTAATCCCAGTCAATTTGGAGTATTTTTAATAGTTTCCGCAACGGTAAATTTCCTTTCATACTTTGCTGATATTGGTTTAGGGGCGGCTCTTATTCAAAAGAAGGAAAAGCCTGAAGAAGAAGACTATAGAACCGTTTTTACCGTTCAGGAGATATTGGTTTTTATTATCTTTGTAATTATTCTCCTTTTGGGTCCGGTATTGGCCAAGACATATTCCTTAACCCGCGAAGGTCAAATGCTTTTATACGCTTTGGGTGGATCTTTTTTCTTGGCATCTTTAAAAAATATTCCCTCAATAATGCTTGAAAGAAAACTTGAATTTGGGAAGTTTATTATTCCGCAAGTTTTGGAAAATATGGTTTATAGCGTAGCCGTTGTCTTTTTTGCCTGGAAGGGATTTGGAATAACGAGCTTTACCTACTCGGTTCTTATAAGAGGTGTTGTCGGTCTTGTTGCCATTTACATTCTTAATCCCTGGAAACCGGGATTTGCATTTTCTCTAAAATCTTTCAAAAACCTTATTAAATTCGGTATTCCCTACCAGCTTAATAATTTTTTGGCAACGGTTAAGGATGACGGGATGACCATAGTTTTGGGAGGGATTTTGGGAACCGCCGGAGTGGGGATTTTGGGAACCGCACAAAAACTTGCCCAGTATCCTTTAAGGTTTTTTATGGATAATGTGACTAAAGTCACATTCCCCGCGTTTTCCAGGATGCAGGATGATAAAGCTGAACTTGAAAAAAGTCTTACGAGATCAATCTTTTTTATCTGTGCCCTAGTTTTTCCAAGCCTTGTAGGGCTTGCAATTACCTTCCCTGTTTTAATTTCTGTTATTCCAAAATATGCCAAATGGTCTCCTGCTTATATTCCTTTAATATTTCTTTCGGTAAATTCCCTGTGGGCGGCCGGATCTACTCAACTTACTAACTTTCTTAATTCTGTAGGAAAAATTAAAACCACCTTTAAGTTAATGATTATGTGGACAGCTCTTACCTGGGCCCTGGTTCCGGTTCTTTCTTCCAAGTTGGGAGTAAACGGAGCAGCTTTTTCCTATCTTCTTATCGGTTCAAGTTCGGTCGTTGTGTTTTATATAGTCAAAAGACAATTAAATTGGGATATATTCCGTTCGGCAATTGTCCCTCTTTTAGGGTCTTTGTTTATGGGGGTAATTCTATTCATTTTAAGAGGCATCTTTCCAATAAATAAAGTTATAACCTTGCTGACCTTGATTTTTATTGGTGGATTGACTTACTTGGGATCTCTTTATCTTGTCTTGGGTAAGGCACTATTTGAAGATGTTAAAAAAATCTATCTTAGTATTCTTAAAAAATAACTTAAGTCTAATTGTCTTGCTTTTTTTTGGAACTATCTCTTGGTCTCTAACGATGGTCAAAAGCGGTCTTTGCTGGGATGCGAAGTGCGCCTCTGGCGTAGGTTTTTGGGGACCAAACGGACATGATGGGATTTGGCATTTGGCAATAATCGAAAGACTGTCCCGCTTTTCGTTAGAGAGCCCCGTTTTTGCCGGGGAGTCTATTCGTAACTATCACTTAGGCTTTGGGATAATTACGGCTTTAATACATAAAATTACCTCAATTGAAATATCGGTACTTTATTTTCAAATTCTACCG
>Ga0210018_1001386_pt1 | contig 12660 bp, 9 predicted proteins | sample CryGeyCG2014_010_2_FD_183967 | JGI IMG/M metagenome (GOLD analysis project Ga0210018, IMG submission 183967) | Groundwater microbial communities from aquifer - Crystal Geyser CG09_land_8/20/14_0.10 (SPAdes) (version 2) | ecosystem: Environmental > Aquatic > Deep subsurface > Groundwater | place... | reverse complement strand
AAAGAAAATTTTGGCTCCAAAAGAAATTTTCAAAAAAATTGACCGGGTTACTGTAAATGATATTCTAAAAGTAGCCAAAGATATTTTTCAACCCAAAAAATTAAATTTAGCCCTGATTGGTCCATTTAAGGAAAAAGAAAAATTTGAAAAATTATTAAAATTTTAAAATAAGCATTAATCAGCTTTAAATCAACATTTATCAGCGTTCAAAACTATGTTCCCGCTGATTTATGTGGATACTGCTGATTTATGCTGATATCCAATAATGAACCAAGACAAAGTTTTAGATATTTCCTGGTGGACGATTTTGAAAATCGGCATAGGTATTATTGGATTTTATATTCTCTATTTAATTAGAGACATTTTGATCTGGTTTATCTTTGCTTTAATCATTTCTATTTTATTCAATCCAGCAATTGATTTTTTACAAAAAAAGAAAATTCCTCGAGTTTTGGCTACGATTTTAATCTATTTTCTCATTTTTGGAATTTTAGGCTTTTCGATTTATTTAATTGCCCCGGCTTTTACTTCTGAAATTCAACAATTTACCCAGCTTTTTTCTCAATATTTCGAAAAATTAACTCCGACTTTGAAGCAATTAGGTATTGGAGCTTTTAAAAACCTCGAGAGTTTTACTCTTACTTTTCAAGAATGGTTAAAGAGTGCTTCGGCTAATATTTTTTCAGCCATAGCTGCCATTTTTGGAGGAATTTTCGCTGCTCTTTCCGTTCTCGCTATTTCCCTTTTTATTTCACTTGAAGAAAAAGGAATAGAAAAAGCAATATTATTCTTTACTCCAAAAAAATATGAAGCTCAGGTCTTAACTCTTTTTGAAAAGAGCCAAGAAAAAGTTGCTGGTTGGTTTGAGGCGAGGATTTTATGTTGTCTTTTTGTTGGTTTAATGACTTTTACTGCTCTTAAATTATTTAATATCAACTATGCTTCCTCTCTTAGTTTATTTGCCGGAGTAATAGATATCATTCCCATTCTGGGTCCGATTTTCGCCGGCCTAATTATTACAATTTTAGCCGCTCTCGACTCCCCTTTAAAAGCCCTCTTTATCTTAATTGTCTTTATATTAATTCAACAAATAGAAGGAAGTCTTTTAAGCCCCATTTTAACAAAAAAATTTATTGGGTTGCCGCCGGTCTTAGTCTTAGTAGCGGTATTAATTGGAGGGAAGTTATGGGGAATTTTAGGAGCAATTTTAGCTATTCCACTTTTCGGAATCCTATTTGAATTTTTAAGAGATTTTCTGAAGAAAAGAAAAGAATCTATTCCTTCTCCAGAAACTGGGCCCTCGAAAAAAACAATAGTTTGGTAAAATGGCCACCCTTTACATTATTGCCACTCCCATTGGGAATTTAGAGGATTTTTCTTTTCGCGCCTCCCGTATTCTTAAGGAGGTTGATTTGATTTTATGCGAAGATACCAGAGTAACAAAAAAGTTGTTAGATCATTATCAGGTAAAAACTCCAACTTTAAGTTATCATCAACATTCGAAACTTCAGAAAATCGATTATATTCTTTCGCTTTTAAAACAGGGAAAAAACTTAGCTCTTGTTTCCGATGCCGGAACTCCGGGGATCTCAGACCCCGGTAACAAATTAATCAACCTTATTACGCGGCCGGGTCGCGTAGTGAAAATTATACCGATTCCGGGACCCTCGGCAGTTACTGCCGCAGCTAGTATTTCTGGTTTTCCAATGGATAAATTTATTTTTATGGGATTTCCGCCGACTAAAAGAAAGAGAAAAAAATTTTTTGAAGAGATAGCAAACTCAAAATATCCAGTGATTTTCTATGAATCCCCCTACCGAATAATAAAAACCCTAAAAGATTTACAATTAACAATTAGCAATCAACAATTAACAATAAATATTGTCGTTTGTCGCGAATTAACCAAAAAGTTTGAAACAATCAATCGAGGAAGTATAGAGGAAGTGATTTGGGAGATTGAAAAAGATATGATTAAAGGAGAATTTGTGGTAATAGTTAAAAAAGAAGAGCAAGATTAAATTAGAAAAATGACTAAAAATAAAAAATTTTACATAACTACAAGTATTGCTTATACGAACACGCCGCCACACATCGGCTACGCTTTGGAATTGATTCAAGCCGATGTTTTAGCTAGATACCACCGGATTTTAGGAAAGAAAGTGTTTTTTTTGACCGGGACCGATGAGCATGGTCAGAAGGTAGTGAAAGCGGCCGAAGAAGCTGAAAAAGAACCAAAAGAATTTACTGATAAAATTACGGCTAGGTTTAAATTATTAACAAAGGTTTTAAATTTATCAAATACTGACTTTATTAGAACAACCGACGAGAAACGGCACTGGCCAGTAGCTAGAGAGGTTTGGTTAAAGCTTAAAGAAAATGGCGATATTTATAAAAAGAATTATAAAGGGCTTTATTGTGTGGGATGCGAAGCATTCATTACCAAAAAAGATTTAATTAATGGAAAGTGCAAAATTCATCAAAAAGAGCCAGAAGTGGTAGAAGAAGAAAATTATTTTTTCAGACTTTCTAAATATTCAAAACAAATAAAAGAAATTATTAAAAAAGACAATGTAAAAATAATTCCAGAGGAAAGAAAAAACGAGATGTTAAACTTTGTAAGCCAAGGGTTGGAAGATGTCAGTTTTTCGAGGCCACGGAAAGATTTAAAATGGGGGATACCTGTACCTGACGACAATTCCCAAACCATATATGTTTGGGCAGATGCTCTTATTAATTATATTTCAGCTTTAGACTATCCTAACGGAGAAAATTTTAAAAAATACTGGCCAGCCGACGTTCATTGTCTAGGAAAAGATATTTTGAGATTTCACTCCACAATTTGGCTCGGGATGCTTTTGTCTTTGGGGCTGGAATTGCCAAAAAACATTTTTGTTCATGGTTTTATAACCTCGAATGGTCAGAAAATGTCAAAGTCTCTTGGAAACGTTATTGATCCTTTTGAGTTAGTTAAAAAATATGGTACCGATGCTGTTCGTTATTTTCTTTTGAGGGAAATTACGCCAACCGAAGATGGCGATTTTACTTATGAAAAGTTTGAAGCGAGATATAATTCGGATTTAGCCAGTGGGTTGGGGAATCTTGTTGCTCGAGTATTAACCCTCGCAACTAAATTAAAAATTAAAAATGAAAAATTTAAAATTACAAATCAAAATTTAAAATCAATTATTGATGAAACTTGGAAAAACTACAAAAAAGCTCTCGATGAATTTAAATTTAACGAAGTCCTTATTTCGATTTGGGAATTGATTAGTGTTTGCGATCGTTATATTGAAAAGGAGCGACCATGGGAAAAATCGGAAAAACAACAATTAACAATTAATAATTTACTATTTACTATTGATAATATTGCTCAATTACTGAAACCATTTTTACCCGAAACCTCAGAAAAAGTACTTGAGCAATTTAAAACAAAAAAAATTAAAATTTTATTCCCACGGCTTAAATAATTTTTTTATTTTTGATATTTTATTTTTAATTTCGAGCTATGCTGTTAGATACTCATGCCCATTTAAATTTCAATGGATATAAAGAGGATTTTGAGGAAGTTATTAAAAGAACTCTAGAAAATGATGTTTGGATGATAAATGTTGGTAGCCAGTATGAAACCAGCAAAAAGGCAGTGGAGATTGCCGAAAGATACGAAAAGGGAGTGTATGCTGCTGTTGGGCTTCACCCAATTCATTTAGCTGAAGGAATCTTTAAAGTGAAAATGGACAAGGAAGAAACAGTTTTTCAAACTAAAAATGAAAATTTTGATTACGAAAAATACAAAGGCCTCACTCAATCAAAAAAGGTGGTGGCAATTGGCGAGACAGGTTTAGACTATTATTACAGACCGAAAACCAAAATCAGACTCGAACAGTTTAAAAATAAACAAAAGGAAGTATTTCTAAAACATCTGGAGTTAGCTATGGAACTAAAACTGCCAGTCATTTTCCATTGCCGAATGGCACATCAAGACCTCATAGAGGTCTTAAATTCAAAATTCAAAATTCAAAAATCAAAAATAGCGGGCGTTATTCACTGCTTTACTGGGACCTGGGAGCAGGCAGGACAATATTTAGAAATGGGGCTTTATCTCGGTTTTAATGGAATAATTTTCAAACCTGCCCCGTACCGAACTGATGGTTCTGGTGCGGGGTTAAATTTAGATGAAATAATAAAAAAAACTCCGTTAGAGAGAATCTTAATTGAAACCGATTGTCCCTATCTTGTTCCTCCGCCAATGAGTGGGCGTAATGAACCTCTTTACGTAAAATATGTAGCTGAAAAAATTGCTAAAATCAAGAATTTAAGTTTCGAAGAAATATCAGAAATTACCACTGGCAACGCTAAAAAATTATTCAACCTATGAATTATAAGAAATTTATTGATAAAAAAATCAAAGAAATTAGAAAAATTGTTAGACAGGAAAAAACAATGAGCGTTTTGTCCGGGGGAGTAGATAGTTCAACAGTAACTGTTTTAGGGCATAAAGCTTTGGGAAATCGACTAAAAACTGTTTTTATTGATAATGGCTTAATGAGAGAAAAGGAACCTGAAAATGTTGTTAAAACTTTTAAAAAAATCGGAATAAAAGTTGAGGTAATAAATGCTAAAGAAAAATTCTTTAGAGCTTTAAGCAGGAAAACCGACCCAGAAGAAAAAAGAGAAACAATTACTCAAGTCTTTTACAGGGATGTTTTTAAAAAGATTATTAGAAAAAACAAAATCAACTTTTTGTTACAAGGAACCGAATACTTGATTAAATTTTTGCTCACTATCAAAATCAAAAAGGAGAGAGTAGTTATTCTGCCCTCTCCTGTTTTATTTCTAAAAAATGGACAAAATTAAAAAAGCGGGGTAAAATTAAAAATCGTAAATATGGACTATAATCCGCAAAAAATTGAGAAAAAGTGGCAGAGAGTTTGGGGAAAAGAAAAGTTATTCAAAGCAAGGGATATTTCTAAAAAACCGAAATTTTATTGTTTAGATATGTTTCCCTATCCTTCAGCTGAGGGAGTCCATGTTGGACATTTAAGAGGTTACACTTTCTCCGATGTCATTGCCAAAAAGAAAATAATGGAAGGGAGAAATGTTTTACATCCTATGGGCTGGGATGCTTTTGGGTTGCCAGCTGAAAACTTTGCCATTAAAACTGGAATTCATCCGGCTATTTCAACAAAAAGGGCAATTAAAAATATAAAAAAACAACTTATTTCGGCTGGCTTCGGCTATGATTGGCAAAGAGAAATCTGCGCCTGTAATCCCGACTATTACAAATGGACCCAATGGATGTTTTTACAGTTTTACAAAGCGGGTTTGGCTTATCGAAAAGAGGCGGCGGTAAATTTTTGTCCTTCTTGTAAAACAGTTTTAGCTAATGAACAGGTAGTTGATGGAAAGTGTGAACGTTGTGACACTTTGGTTGGGAAAAAATATTTAGAGCAGTGGTTCTTCAAAATTACTGAATATGCCGAAAGATTACTTTCTGATTTAAATAAAATTGATTGGCCAGAAAAAATTAAAATAATGCAGGAAAATTGGATTGGTCGTTCAGTCGGCACTGAGATAGATTTTCAAGTTTACATAGGTGACACCTATGTAAATTTTCCGGTTTTTACAACCAGAATTGATACTTTATTTGGTTGTACTTATTTAGTAATTGCCCCGGAATACTCGTTAATAGAAAAGCTAAAATTTAAAATTGAAAATTGGGCAGAGGTTAAAAAATATATTGAGGAAGCGAAAAAGAAAACGGAAATTGAAAGATTGGCTGAGGACAAGGAGAAAACCGGGATTGAGATTCGGGGGATAAAGGCAATTAATCCGGTTAATAATCAAGAAGTGCCAATTTTTGTCGCCGATTATGTTTTGATGGAATATGGAACTGGAGCTATCATGGCGGTTCCAGCTCATGACCAAAGAGATTTCCTTTTTGCCAAAAAATACAATTTACCAATCGTGGAAGTAATAAAATCACTAAAAACTAATCAGGCAGTCGATGAATCTAAAGATTCATCTCCACCCTTCGCTAACGCTCGGGTTTTTGAAGAAGAAGGGGTATTAACTAATTCTGGAATTTTTTCTGGAATAAAATCAGCTGAGGCAAGAGAAGAAATGACAAAATATTTAGAAAAAAGAAATTTAGCTAAAAAAGCGGTTTATTACAAATTAAGAGATTGGTTGATTTCCCGCCAGAGATATTGGGGAGCTCCCATTCCAATTATTTATTGCCCAAAATGCGGAAAAATTCCGGTTCCAGAAAAAGATTTGCCAGTGTTATTACCAAAAATTAAGGATTTTAAGCCGACTGGAAAGGGGGAGAGTCCTTTAGCTAAATCTATCAAATTTGTTAATACTAAATGTCCAAAATGTAGAGGCCCAGCTAAAAGAGAAACTGATACCATGGATACTTTTGTTTGTTCTTCTTGGTATTTTTTAAGATATGTTGATCCCAAAAATCCAAAAACCTTCGCTTCAAAAGAAAAAATTAAAATTTGGCTACCAGTTGATTTATATATTGGCGGAGCGGAACATGCTGTAATGCACTTGCTTTATGCCCGCTTTTTTGCTAAAGCCCTTTTTGACCAAAAATTAATTGAGTTCGCTGAGACTTCGTCTCATCTCACGCCTCGCTCGGCTTCGCCTCGCTCGGCTTTCGATGAACCATTTTCTAAATTATTTAACCAGGGAACGGTTTATCGTCAGGGAGCCAAAATGTCAAAATCCAGGGGTAATGTGGTTACTCCAGATTATATTATTAAAAAATTTGGTGCAGATACCATGCGGCTTTATGAGCTTTTTATGGGTCCAGCTGATCAAGCAACTGAATGGTCAGATAAAGGAATAATAGGGTGTTATAGATTCCTTCAAAAAGTCTGGAATTTACAGAAAAAAATTGAAAATTGCAAATTAAAACTTGTAAATTTTGAAAAACTACTACATAAAACTATTAAAAAAGTGACTGAAGATATTGAGAATTTTAGATTTAATACAGCGGTTTCGGCTTTGATGATTTTAACTAATGAATTTGAAAAATTTCCCAAACTACCAACCGCTAACTACCAACTACTTTTAAAATTGTTGGCACCAATGGCTCCTCATATTGCTGAAGAGTTATGGCAAAATTTAGGTCATAAAAAAAGTATCTTTTTGGAAAAGTGGCCGGAATACAACCCGAAATTAGTTAAGGAAGAAATTGTAACTCTGGTTATTCAAGTTAATGGCAGAGTTAGAGACAAAATCGAAGTTAAAGCTTCCCTTTCTGAAGAGAAAGCCCGGGCCCTTGCAATTTCTCGAGAAAAGGTGCAAAAATGGATAGAGGGTAAAGAGATTAAAAAAGTTGTTTTTGTCCAAGGAAAATTAATTAACATCGTAATTTAGCTTATTAGTAAAATTTCTAATAAGCTAATTCGCTAATAAGCTAATTAACTAATCTTATGTGCGGCATTGTAGGTTACATTGGTAAAAAACAAGATATAAGAATAGGGGTAGAGGCCTTACGACGATTAGAATATCGTGGCTATGATTCTGCTGGAGTAGCTTGGTATGACTCAGGGAAAGGAGAAATTTCTTGCATTAAAAAAGTTGGAAAAATAGACAATCTGGAAAAAGTAATTTCGGAGAGTAATTTAAATTTGATTGGAAGTCCTCTGATTTTACATACAAGGTGGGCTACTCATGGGGGTGTAACCGAGGCCAACGCTCACCCACATTGGGATTGTAACAAAAACTTTTTCTTAGTCCACAATGGGATTATTGAAAATTACAAAGAATTAAAAGATAAGCTAATTTCCGAGGGACACAAATTTAACTCAGAAACTGATACCGAAGTTTTAGTTCACTTAATTGAGAAATATTTTCAAGGAAATTTAGAAGAGGCTATTAGGAAAACTTTAAGGGAAGTGAAAGGCGCTTATGGAATTTGTGTGATTTCAAAAAAAGATCCCCAAAAATTAGTAGCTGCTAAATTGGGTTCGCCCCTAATTTTAGGAGTTGGTCAGAATGAGTTTTTACTTGCCTCTGATCCAAGCGCTATTGTTACTCGCACCCGCCAGGTTATTAATTTAGATGATAATGAGATTGCGGTTTTAAAACCGGATAATTTCTTTATCTTAAGGGAAAAACCTTTAGAGACGATTGAATGGACGCCAGAAGAAGCTCAAAAAGGAGGATATCGGTACTTTATGTTAAAGGAGATAATGGAAGAACCGGAAGTAATTGAAAATGCGATTAGAGGGAGATTGCTAATTGAAGAAGGCTCAGTAAAATTGGGAGGACTGACTTCGATTTCAGATAAATTAAGGGAAATTAATCGTTTAATTTTAATTGCCTGTGGGACGGCTTCTTATGCAGCCAGAGTGGGCGAATATATGTTAGAAGAGTATGCGGAAATTCCCACTGAGGTTGATATTGGTTCGGAATTTCGCTATCGAAAACCAATAGTGGATAAAAATACAGCAGCAGTTTTTGTTTCTCAATCAGGAGAAACTGCTGATACCTTAGCTGCTTTAAAAGAAATGAAAAAGAAAGGAATTTTAACTCTAGGAATTACTAATGTGGTTGGTTCAACCCAGGCCAAGGAAACTGATGCCGGTGTATACACAAGGTCTGGCCCGGAAATTGGCGTTGCCTCAACAAAAGTATTTTTAGGCCAATTGACCACCTTGGCGATGTTAACAGTTTATTTAGGAAGACAAAGAGAAATGGCTTTGGTAATGGGAAAAAGAATTGTTTCTGAACTTTCAAAGCTTCCAGAATTGGCCAAGGAAATTTTGAAGTTGGCTCCTGAAATTGAAAAATTGGCAAAGAAATACAAAGATTTTAAAAACTTCTGGTTTATTGGAAGAAAATATAACGCTCCTGTTGCTTTGGAAGGAGCATTAAAACTAAAAGAAATTTCCTACTTACATGCCGAAGGAGTAGCCGGTGGAGAATTAAAACACGGCTCCTTAGCTTTAATTGATGAGAGTTTTCCAACTATAGCCATTTGCCCTTCAGATTCAGTCTATGAAAAAATGATTTCTAATATTGAAGAGATAAAAGCAAGGGGCGGACCAATAATTGCGATAGCTACTCAGGGAAATGAAGCTATCAAAAATTTAGTGGATGATGTAATCTATATTCCCAAGACCTTAGAAATGTTAACACCTCTTTTGTCAGTTATCCCTTTACATCTTTTTGCTTATTATATGGCAGTATTACTTGGTTGCGATGTGGATAAACCAAAGAACCTTGCGAAATCGGTAACGGTAGAATAAATTATTCGTATATTCGTAAAAATTCGTAATTCGTAGGGTATGGTAAAAGATTATTCCATTTTAATAGGGGGAGCAGCTGGTCAGGGATCGAGGATGGCCGGATTGATTATTGCCAAGCTTTTTAATCAATTGGGTTATCGAATTTATATTTATGAGGATTATCAGTCATTGATTAGAGGTGGCCACAATTTTTCTCAAATTAGAGCAGCTGAAAAAGAATTTCAATCAAGAAAGGAGAAAATTGATTTCCTTTTGGCTTTAGATGAAAATACTATTTTACTTCATGAAAAAGATTTGGCTGAAAAAGGATTAATCATATTCAATGAAGATAAAATTAAAAGGAAAAATGGAATTGGCATTCCAATTGAAAAAATAACTAAGGAGATGGGTGGCTTTCCCATAATGGCAAATACAGCCTTGGTTTCTGCTTTTGCAAAAATTATTGGGATTGATTGGAAAATTTTGGAGGAGGTTTTGAAAAGAGAAATTAAAAGGGAAATAGATTTGAATTTGAAAATTGGAAAAAGGGCTTATGAGATTTCAAAGAATTTACTGAAAATAGAAAAAATTTCAAAAGAACCTTCTCTCCTTTTAACAGGGAATGAAGGGACCAGCTTGGGAGCAGTAAAAGCTGGTTTAAAATTTTATTTTGCCTATCCGATGACCCCGGCCACTTCGATAATGAATTTTTTGGCAAAAAAAGAAGATTTTAAAGTTAAAGTCATCCAGCCGGAAAATGAAATTTCAGTTATCAATATGGCTTTGGGGGCAAGTTTTGCCGGAGCAAAAAGTGCGGTTGGAACTTCTGGCGGAGGTTTTGCCTTAATGACAGAAGGTTTAAGCTTGGCTGGTCAATCCGAAACTCCCATTCTCATTATCGAAAGTCAGAGGGGAGGACCTTCAACCGGAATGCCAACTTACAATTTGCAAGGAGATTTGCTTTTTGTTTTGTCGGCCGGCCATGGCGACATTCCAAGATTTGTTATTGCTCCCGGAGATGCGGCCGAATGCCTATATTATTCAGGTTTGGGACTAAACCTGGCTTGGAAATATCAAACGCCGGTGATTTTATTAATAGACAAAGATGTTTCAGAAAATACTTTTTGCGTTAATGAAAAAATTTTGAATTTAATTCAATCGGAAAAACCCCTCCTTTGGGCTAAAAGTGGAGATTATAAAAGATACAAAATCACCGAAGATGGAGTTTCTCCTTTGGCTTTTCCTGGTGAAAAAGATGCTATTGTCAAGGCGGATAGTTATGAACATGATGAATTTGGGATTACCATTGAAAGTGAAGAGGTTGAAAAAATGCAAGAAAAAAGATTGAGGAAATATGAGACAATGAAAAAAGCAGTTGAGAAATTGCCCGCAGTCAAGGTTTATGGAAATCAAAATTCAAATATCGCTTTAGTTGCTTGGGGAATTACAAAAGGGGCAGCAAAAGAGATAGCTGAAAATTTGGGAATTAAATTGATCCAGCCAATTATCATTGAGCCATTTCCTCAAAAGCAGATGAGAGAAGTTTTGAAAGGAGTGGAAAAATTATTTTCAATTGAATTAAATACAACTGGTCAAATGGCAAAGGTTTTAAATTCTCAGGGAATAAAGGTTGATGGAAAGATTTTGAAATACAATGGCAGACCATTTTTTGTAAAGGAGATTGAGGATAAATTGAAAAAATTATTATGAATCAAAAAAATTTAGATACGTATTGTCAAAATACTTGGTGTCCTGGTTGCACAAATTTTGGAATTTTAGAAGCACTAAAACGGGCAGTTTCAGAATTGATTGAAAGGGGAATAAAAAGAGAGAATTTTGTTTTTACTTGCGGGATTGGTTGCCACGGGAAAAATGTTGATTATTTAAATTTGAATAGTTTTTATGGATTACATGGGAGATGTCTTTGTACTGCCCAGGGAATAAAATTGGCAGGTCCAAATTTAAAAGTTATTGCTTTTGTTGGCGATGGTGATATTTACAATGAAGGAATTTCCCATTTAATTCATGCGGCAAAAAGAAATTCAGATATTACTGTTTTGGTCCATGACAATCGAAATTTTGCTTTAACCGTTTCCCAATTCACTGCTACGTCCCCCAAAGGATTTAAAGGAAGCTCAACTCCCCAGGGAAGTATTGAGGAACCATTTAATCCATTAGAATTGATTTTAGTTTCGGGAGCAACTTTCATTGCCAGGGGATATGCTTTAAAAATTGACCATCTCAAAGATTTAATTGTTAAAGCCATAGAGCATAAAGGCTTTTCATTTTTAGAAATTTTACAACCTTGCATTACCTTTTTTGACAATCGAAAATTTTATGAAGAAAGAATCTATGAAATAAAGAGCCCCCTTTCAAAAGAGGAAGCCGAAATTAAAATTCGAGAATGGGATTATCTAAATGGCGAAAAATCAAAAATCCCAATTGGAGTTTTTTATAAAGTTGAAAAACCAACCTTCGAAGAATTAGTTTTGAAAGGTTAAACCCTTTCGATTTTTGCTCCCAATTTTTTCAATTTTTCGTCAATTTTCTCATAACCTCTTTCAATTTGAGAAATATTCTCAATGAGGGTTTTTTCTTTTGCAATCAATCCTGCCAAAATTAGAGCAGCGCCCGAGCGGATATCATTAGAATTTACTTTATTCCCAATTAAGTCGGTTTTGCCGAAGATTAAAGCTCGATGAGGGTCGGTAATCTCAATATCTGCCCCCATTTTTCTTAACTCGTGTAAATGCTGAAATCGATTCTCATATAAAGGGTCGTGAATTAAACTTTTTCCCTCGGCTTGGGTTAGTAAAACTGAAGTTTGAGGTTGTAAGTCGGTTGGAAAACCAGGATAGGGAAGAACTTGAATCTTCGTTGATCGAAATTCTTTAGAAGGTCTTATTAAAATTTCACTATTAAAAATTTCAAAATTTACTCCAATTTCTTTCATTTTTTCTAAAAACATTGTTAAATGATTTGGCTCAACATTTTTTATTTTTCCTTCACCGCCAGTCGCTGCCAAAGCAATTAAAAAGGTCCCAGCTTCAGTAGGGTCAGGACAAATTTTAAACTCTGCTCCATTTAATTTTTCTTTTCCTTCAATTGAAATTGTATGAGTTCCTATTCCTTCAATGTTTACCCCCATTTTCTGTAGAAAGTTTCCTAAATCTTGGACCTGGGGTTCGGTAGCAGCAATTTCAATCTTAGTTTTTCCCTGAGATAAAGCAGCTACCATCATTAAAATTTCCGTTGCTGTTACTGAGAATTCTTTTAAAACAATTCTTTTTCCTTCAATATTTTCTGGTGCCTCAAAATAATAAAAACCTTCCTTTTCCTCACTTTTTATTCCAAATTCTTTCAGAGCTTTAAGATGAGTTGCAATAGGTCTTAAACCAATTTTGTCTCCGCCGGGATG
>Ga0210018_1001385_pt1 | contig 12662 bp, 13 predicted proteins | sample CryGeyCG2014_010_2_FD_183967 | JGI IMG/M metagenome (GOLD analysis project Ga0210018, IMG submission 183967) | Groundwater microbial communities from aquifer - Crystal Geyser CG09_land_8/20/14_0.10 (SPAdes) (version 2) | ecosystem: Environmental > Aquatic > Deep subsurface > Groundwater | place... | reverse complement strand
TAACAACCCGCCGGAAATTTTATGAATTTTCCAAAAGAGCCACAGATATTATTTTTTCAATAATTCTCGGCGTTATCTTTTTACCTATCGGCTTGATTATCGCGATTTTAACCAAATTAAGCTCGCGAAAAGGGCCGGTGATTTTCAAACAGGAAAGAGTCGGACTTAACAATAAAAATTTCATCCTTTTAAAATTCGGGACTATGAAGGAAGACAAGGGACCGCTCTGGACTAATAAAAATGACGACAGGATAACGCTTTTGGGCAAATTTTTAACCCATACCCATTTAGACGAAATTCCCCAATTTTATAATATTTTCAAGGGCGACATATCTTTTATCGGACCGCGGGCGGAACGAAAAGAGCTTGTTGAAATTTATCGCCAAATTTCTCACTATGAAATCAGGCACGTTGTTAAACCAGGACTGACCGGTTGGGCTCAAGTGAATTACAAAGCGAGCGCCTCGGTTGAAGAAGCCAAAGAAAAACTGAAGTACGACATTTATTACATTAAAAACCGTTCACTCATCCTTGATTTCATAATTTTTCTTAAAACCGCAAGATACTTTTTCTTTTCCCAAAAATGATGCCCAGTAATTCAACTTCAAATGATTAAAAAAATAAAAACTTTGCTTTTTAAGCATATCAACCAAAGGCAAATCATTGTTAAAAATATTGCTTGGCTAAGTTTAAGCCAGATTGGTAGCCGCTTAATTAGAGCGATAATTATTATTTATGCCGCCCGCCTTTTAGGCGCTTCCGAATATGGTGTTTTTTCCTATGTTTTAGGATTTGCTGGATTTTTTACTTTATTTTCCGATATCGGGGTCAACCCATTACTCACCAGAAACGTTGCCAGCCATCCGGAAAAAAGGGATGAATATTTTTCCGCCAGTTTTTGGATAAAAATATTTCTGCTTTTATTCACTGCCTTACTGGTTGTTTTCGCCGCTCCCCACTTTACTAATATCGAAGAAGCGAAATCACTTATTCCTTTTGTGGCTTTTTTAGTAATATTTGACGGGTTAAGAGAACTTGCGACCGCTTATCTCAGGGGGATAGAAAAAATGGAGCGCGAAGCCCTTATTCTTATCGTGATGAACATAACAATCGTTATCGCCGGTTTTATTATTTTAAGCGTTTCTCCCACTTCAAAATCTTTAATTTTATCTTATATCGCCAGCGTCGGCGTTTCCGCGGGACTGGCAATTTTTATCCTTAAAGACCAATTTTTAAAGGTTTTTCGGCTTTTTGATAAAAATTTAATTCGTGAAACTCTTCGCGCTTGTTGGCCAATAGCTTTTTCCACGATGTTGGGAGTTTTTATGCTCAATACTGACTTAATAATGCTCGGTTGGTGGAGGTCAGCCGAAGAAATAGGCTTTTATTCAGCCGGCCAAAGAATTATTCAAGTGCTTTATACCCTACCAGGACTTTTAGCCGCCGGCATTTTCCCGGTAATCTCCCGAATCGTCAAACAAAAAGACGAACAAAAAGAAAAAGCGCTTAACGAAAAAACAATGGCAATTATTTTTTTTATTGCTATTCCCTTGGTAATTGGCGGAATCATTTTGAGCCAACCAATTTTTAAACTGGTTTTTGGAGAAGAATATTTACCGGGAGTGCCGGCTTTCCAAATTTTAATAATCACTTTTCTTATAATCTCTCCAAGTATTTTAATGTCTAATTTAATTTTAGCCCACAACCAACAAAGAAAGGTTTTGAAATACATAGCAGCCGGCTCTTTGGGGAATATTGTTTTTAATATTTTGTTAATTCCCGCTTATGGGATTATTGGTTCTGCCATCGCTACCGTTATCGCCTTACTTCTAAACAGCGGTCCGACTTGGTACCACCTTAAAAAGATAAACAATTTTTATACTATCCGTCATTTAAAAAAAATGATCGTTTCGGCAATTATTATGGGAATTTTTAGCTTTATTTTAAATAAAATAGGGATAAACGTCGTTATTAACATAATAGCTTCAGGAGGAATTTATTTCGGCCTGCTTTATATTTTAAAAGAAAAGATTTTGGAAGAAATAAAACCCATTATAAAAAGTATTAAACGTTAAAATAATTTTTCCAGCTTTTCAAGACAAACATCAGAAGCCATATTTTCCGAAACGTATTTAAAGCCATTTTCCCCCATTTTCTCCAAAGAATTTTTCTCTTTATAAATTTTCCTGATAATCTCTTCCGCTTTTCCAAGATTGCCTGACACCGAAGCGTAACCACAAGTTGATTTTTCAACCAGCCCGAAAGCGTCGCTTTCTTTATTTAAAAACGCGATTATAGGTTTAGCGGCTGCCATATAACCCAAAAACTTTCCCGGTGTAAAAGGTGTCTTATTTTTTGAGCTCAAACAAACTATTCCGACATCACTGTCTTTCACTAAATAAGGATATTCTTCTTTTGAAATAAAAGGCTTTGTTATGACGTTTTCCAAAGAATAATCTTTTATCGTTTTTTCTATTTTTTCTTTTTCCATCCCGTCTCCGACAAGCAAAAAAACGGCGTTTTTAATATCAGAAACTCTTTTGGCGGCTTCAATCAAAAAATCCAGCCCTTGCGCTGGGCCCATAATGCCGGCGAAAAGAAATATGAATTTGTTTTCAAGATTCCATTGTTTTCTGAAAGAAATATCTTTAGTTAAATCTTTATAAGGCGCCAAGTCCACCCAATTATAAACAGTCGCGATTTTTTCCGGTAAAACTCCTTTTTTCTCGATAAGAAACCGCATTCCCCCTTCAGAATGAAAAGTTATTTTATCCGCTTCTTTATAAACCCTTTTTTCTATTCTCTCAAAAAGCCATATTGCCATTCTATGCTTCCAATTGTTCCTGTTTAAAACGCCAAGATCTATGGCATTTTGGGGAAAAATATCCTGCATATTCAAAATAAACTTCGCCCCATAGCATCTCTTAATCATCCCGCCGATTAATGCCAAAGGCAAAGGCGGACTGTAAATTATCGCCGCGTCAAAATTTTCTTTGGCGTATTTTTTTAACTGGCGGAAAAAAATATACGGCATCGTAATTTGCGAAACGCCGCGGATTATAAAATTCACCTTATGATGCGGAAGGATTTTAACGCGAATTACCCTAACGCCATTTTCCTCGGAAAAAATTTCAAAAGATTTGCCCCTGGATTCCTCGGTAAGATAATGCCTCGGATAAGCCGTTAAAACAGTAACTTTATGGCCACGCTTTTTTAACCCTTCAGCCAATTCTGCCATAAGATTGGCCGCTGAAGAAATTTCGGGCGGATAGACGTCGGCGACTATAAGAATATTTTTCATGCAACTTAAATCTCTAACGGGATTCATTTCCTAAATCCCCTTTTGTTCTGGATAATTTTCGTTAAGCCGACAACCAAGCGTAAAACCTTGCTTGAAACATTGTCAACCCTGTAAGCCGCCGGAACGTTAAATTTTTTGCCTGCCGCAATTTGTTTAACTGTTATATCAATTGATTGCAAAATTACGTCTTTATCCAGACCCGACAAAATCGCGACTCCTTCATCAAAAGCTTCGGGCCTTTCAGAGCTGACCCTTACCTGAATTGCCGAAAAACCCATAATTGAAGATTCTTCATGAATCGTGCCACTGTCCGATAAAACGCAAAAAGCGTTTAATTGAAGATTACCATAGTCAAAATAACCGAACGGTTTATGGAAATTAATCAATTTATTTATTTTAAATTTATATTCAGCGAGCCGTTTAGCAGTTCTGGGATGAGCACTAACTACAATCGGCATTTTATAAATTTCGGCCACGGCATTTAAAGAATCTATCAATTTCGTTAATGATTCTTTATTTTCAACATTTTCCTCTCTATGGATACTCGCAACAAAATATTTTTTAGGAGATAATTTCAATTCTTTTAAAATATTGGACTTGTCTATGTCTTTTTTATAATAATTGTAAATTTCTCCCAATGGCGAACCCGTCACATAAATTGTGCCCGGATGTATGCCTTCTTGTATAAGATAAAGCCGGGCATTTTCGCTGTAGGACAGATTTATATCGCTAATATGGTCCACTATTCTTCTGTTTGTCTCTTCGGGAACGTTTTCATCAAACGAACGGTTCCCCGCTTCCATATGGAATATCGGTATTTTCATCCGCTTGGCGACTATGGCGGCGAGAGTGCTATTTGTATCGCCGAGTATCAAGACCGCGTCCGGCATTTCTTTTTTTAAAACTTCTTCGCTTTTTTCTATTATTTTGGCTATTTGCCCGCCCAGGGTTTCGGACTTAACTTCCAAAAAACAATCCGGCTTGCGGACTTTAAGATTTTCAAAAAACACCTGGTTCATTTCATAATCATAACTCTGGCCGGTATGAACCATTATATGGTTGACGTATTTATCAAATTCAGCAAAAACCCGCGACAGGCGGATTATCTCGGGCCGAGTGCCGAAAATCGTCATTATTTTAAGTTTTTTATTTTTATCCATAAAATTAAACTTCTTCGGCGAAAGTATCGGGGTCTTCGGGGTTAAAAACCTCATTTATCCACACTAAAAGCTTCATTTCGTTTTCTCCGACGTTCTTAATATTATGCGTCCAATTTAAAGTCATTTCAACTATTTCCGGCCGGTCGCCCGAAACCGAATATTCTTTAATTTCATTAGTTTTTCTATTGCGCAAACGTATCAACGCACTGCCTTCAATCACGCAAAATTTCTCTATTTTCCGATTATGGTAATGATTTCCTCTGGTAAATCCGGGGTTTGTTGTTAAATAAAAAATTTGTCCTGTTCCCGGGAACTTAAACACTTCAACCAGATTGCCCCGTTCATCGCTTTTTATTTCAAATTTTTCACTCATACCCAGTAGTAGAGCGGCGATTTAGATTTTCTGATTTAATACGCCGCTATAAATTTTAATAATATTACCCTATTTACAATGTTTTATCTAATTAACTACGAAAATCGGTATTAAATTTATCGCCGCTTCACTACTGAGCATAAATAAGATAAGTAAGTTTTATATAAATCTTTCTCAAATTCCGATTTTAATCTCGGCTTGCCGAATTTAAACAATTCAATCAATTTCGCCAATTCCCCCACCTTAATTTCATTTTTAGAAAAAATTCTTTTAAAATAAAATTTATCTTTACGCTTTATGAAAGCTTCTTTCGTGATTAAATCCGCAATTTCTTTTACGTAAACAAGATTCAATTTTTTATTCCGGCTCTGGGGATGAACTATCAATTTTTCGCCATTGACGACCTGATAGCAAAAAGTAGCGACAGCTGAATTATAAAAAGGTTTACATCCTTCGCCAAAAACATTCGCCAGTCGAAAAATACTTACCGGCGCTTTCATTCTTCCGGAAAAATCTTTCAGCATAATTTCCGCCAATTTTTTGCTTAATCCGTAAATCGTTTCCGTTTCAGCCTGGACTGATGATAAATAAATGATTTTGGGCCTATTTTTCAACTTTTCCACGGCAGAAATAAGATTATAAACCGCGGCTACTGTTCCGGCAATTACTTCCGTGTCCGTTCCCCTATTTATCGCCGCCGCGTGAATTATCACATCTTTATTTTTTACGAAATTTTTTAAAAAACCTTGTTTTAAAACATCGCAACCGGGCAAATCGCAATAAGACAATTTTACATTCTTTTTACCTTCAAGGGCGCCGATTATATGTTTCCCAATAAAACCCTTGGCTCCAGTTATCCCAATTTTCATCTCTACTTTCTAAAATTTTTTAATTCTTCTTTTATTTCATCAAGAGATAAAAGCAACTCTTTAAGTTTTTCTTTTGAAAGTCTTTCTGTGTTAACCGAAGTATACCCCTCGGTCGGCAACTTACTGCCACCCTCTCTGCTCTTAAAGTAATAATCTCTATAATCCATCATGGGCACTTCAGGATTTATTTTATAATAATCTCCGCAATCTTCCGTTCTGGGAGCTTCTTCGGCTGAAATCAAAGTTTCGTGCATTTTTTCTCCAGGCCTGACGCCAATTTCTTTAATCCCCTTATCGTAATTAAAAATTTCAGCTAAAACTTCCGCTAAATCACCAACTGTTGAAGCCGAAGATTTTTTAACATAGAGTTCACCATCTTTGCCATTTGTTAAGGCGTATAAAACCAAATCAATAGATTGAGACAAAGACATCATAAATCTTGTCATATTTTTATCCGTTACCGTCAAAGGCTTTGCTAATTTCATTAAATTTATGAAATACGGTATTACCGAAGCGCGAGTGCACATTACGTTGCCGTAACGTGTGCCGCAAAGCATTGTCTTTCCTCTTTTCTCGCGAGAAATGGCTATCATTGTCCTTTCCATTAACGCCTTTGTCATTCCCATTACGTTTATCGGATAAACCGCTTTATCGGTGCTTAAAACGACAACCCTTTCAACGTCGCGCAAAATTGCCGCGTCAATAACATTATGCGCGCCTAAAACGTTTGTTTTAATAGCTTCCCAAGGAAAAAACTCGCAATTCGGAACTTGCTTTAACGCGGCGGCGTGAAAAACGTAATTAACGCCGTTCATCGCGTGAAAAATAGTATCTTTATCCCTGACATCGCCAATGACAAAACGGATTTTATCATTACCATATTCGTTTCCCATATCAAACTGTTTTTTTTCGTCACGGCTAAAAACAATGATTTTTTTCGCGCCGTATTCCAAAAGTCGTTTAACCACGGCGTTGCCAAAAGAGCCGGTTCCGCCGGTAATTAATATCGTTTTATCTTTAAAAGCGTCTTTATAATCCATATTTTTATTATAACCAATTATAATTTTATATCAATTTTTGCGATTTTTCATTTTCGCCTCAAAAATTTTGGCGTCCACCAAAAATCTATACCAAAAACCCTGAAAAAAATGGAATATTAAACCTCTTTTACCGTCCAAAAATCCCAATCGGAAAAAATAACGGTAAATAAAATAAAGCCAAGCGCGGAAAAACATCGGCGACTTCATAAAGAGTTTTTCTTTCAGCCATCGCTTTTGTTCAGCCTGATTTCCGAAAAAAGACGGCGATACTCTAATTTTATTTTCTTCTTCCCCCTCCCGCAACAACGCCAAAACCTCTCTTGAAGAATGGTTATTTTGTTTTCCAATCCACCATTCTAATTTTTGCCTATTTTCATCAATGAAATCATTTTTTAGGCGTGAGGCCTGTCCGCTTAGAAGAACCGCGTGCTCGTCAACCTCTCTTTCTTCATAGCGAGCCTTGCCATACCTAAAAAGCCTTAAAAACCAAGCCGGATAATAACCGCCATACTTCATCCACCGGCCCATAAAATGAACGCGTCTTTTGATATAAAAACCGTTAATTATGGTAGACGCGGATTTATGCGGATTTAGCTGATTTATGCTGATTTCCTCTTTTGACAAAGTTTCAATAATCTCTTTTTTTAATTCGTCTGTTAGGTACTCGTCGGCGTCCAAACGCAAAATCCATTCTGTCTTTATTTTTAAATTATCAAGCGCCCAATTAAATTGCTTTGCTTGATTTTCAAACGGATGTTTAACGATTTTGCAGCTGTATTTTTTGGCAATTTCCAAAGTTTTATCTTTAGAATAAGAATCAACAATAAAGACTTCGCTTGCCAAACCGGCAACGCTTTTAAGGCATTTTTCAAGGTTTAATTCTTCGTTATAAGTAAGAATTATCGCGCTAATTGAAGTTTTCATATTGATTTTTTAATATTTTCGTCATCCGGCCAATATTTCAGGATTTTTTCGCCGATTTTTTTCATATTTTCCTTGTCGCCTTTTAATCTATAAAAATCAGACATTCCGTATAATACAGGTGGCAATTTTGGCCCTATTTCATAAGCTTTTTTAAAATAAAATTCCGCCTTTTTATAAGCTTCTTCATCGCCGGAAATTTGCCAAAGCATCGTATACAAATGCGCTCCAATAATAATATGCCTTGTGTCATCCAATAAAAGATGGGGGGCGATGTAATCCGCCAATAATTCAACAAGTTGTTTTATTTGAGGGCTTTGTCGGTTTTGGGCGATTGCCGAACTAATTACATCGCTTCCCAAGAATTTCACGACTTCCTCATCGCCGATAAGCGAATAAAAATCCAAAGGACGGCTAAATTCCGCTTTGAAGTCGTCCAGCGTTTGAATTTTCCCCGTCTGCATGTCAACTAGCGCGTCAATATACAGCCGCGCTTTCATCCATGGCAAAATTGCCCCAAAAACAATTGAGAGAGTGATAAGAATAATAAGCGCGGCTATAATAAATTGTTTAAACAAAAGTTTTAGCATATAAAATTCCAAATTACAAATTCCAAATTACAAATAATAATCAATGTTTAAAATCCAAATGACCAAAATCTATTTGCTCTTCTCTAAAATCGCGGAAAGTATTTTCTTTAATTCAATGACTTCCTTCAATAAAATTTCTCCTTCAGTTCTATATTCTTCGGAATTTATTTCTATTATTAATCTTAACCAATAAGCGCTTTCTTTTGATTCTTTTCGAGATATTTTTATTCTCATTACAAAGTCTTTCTTACTTAATGCTTCATTTGCTTCAATATAATTTGCTCCTACCGAACCTGATGATCTGATAACTTGCTTTATATATTCTATATTAGAAGCAGTTTTCGGTAAATTTTTGCAGAAAATAGCCACCTTTTTGGCAAATTGATAAGTACGTTCTTCTAAATCGTATTGTTTTGAATTTGGTATTTCGGTCATTAGAATTTATTTGTTATTTGGCGCTTGGAATTTGAAATTTGTACGTCGCGAACGCGAAAAGCAAAAACAAGTTCAAATAAATCGGCGAAACATCAAAAAGAACTATGCCCTGGACAAGATAGGCCACAGGAATGGCAAACATTAGAGCGTTTATTAAAACGCCACACTGATTTGTGCTGATTTCAGCGGATTTATGCTGATTTTTTTCATTTTTATCAGCATCAATCAGTTTTTTATCCGCATTAATCAGCGTCTTCTTGAAAAGAAGATAATAAAAAGCGACAAATATCGCTAAATAGCTCAACAATCCTAAAATTCCGGTTTCCGCAAGATAATCAAGATAAATATTATGCGCTCTGTCAAACCAAGCGCCAAAACCCTCGGCCGGTTTAAAATATTTAACATTAAAATGACGGTCAAAAACTTGAAGAAAATTTTCCGGTCCCCAGCCCAAAATCGGCCGTTCTTTAAAGCCGTCAATAGCCATTTTCCATATAGTCATTCTATCTTCAAAAGTTTTTGTTGTTAAAGAAATATCAAGAACTCTGGAAATCGGCGACGCCTTTATGAAAGATACGTTTTTTAATTGAATTAAAACGCTGACTAAAACAACCAGAACAATAGCCGCGGCAATAAACCATTTACGCAATCGCCTTGAAGAAAAGGCGAGATATGCCAAAAAGGCTAACACCGAAGCAATGAGCCCTAAAAACGCGCCTCTAGTGGCGGCGGCGAAAAACACAACCAAAAACACAACCATTAACAGCCATAAAATAATTGCGCCAAAAGAAAGCAATTTATCTTTGTATTTTGAAATTAAAAGATACGCGGAATAAAAAAGCATAAAAATCGCGTATGCCGCCACATAAGCCGGGTTGCCTATGGAGCCAAAAAAACGGAAATCGGGGTCGCCAAACTTAGGGCCTATAAAACCTTTCGTTCCCCAACCGGCAAGCAAGCCATAAAATGCCATTCCCAGTCCCCCAATAATCGCCATTATAAACATTCTTTGCCAATCCTTTTCTTCGTTGAAAAGAAGCGCGAGAAGCGCGAAAAAAACATAAAAATTGAGAAGCTGAAGCCCGCCCTCTCCCCTTTCAAAATTGGACCAAAAAGAATTTTGCGGGTCAAAGCCAAAAAAGCCCGCCAGCAAGAAGAAAAAAATAAAAACCGAAACTGCGATTACTAACGGATTTTTTATTAAATTTTTAAAACGGCTGATAATTTCATTTATGCCGTTTTGATTGAACAAAATTCCCAATAAGAAAAAAATAAAAGACAAGCCGACAATTGTCCTAAAAAAAACATATTTCCCCACGATAAACGGAAAAAGAGTGGAAGGCGTGACAATAACCACCATTAACGGAACCGCGAAAAGGAAAAACTTTGAAATTTTAAATGAATTGAACATAAATATATAATAACACTGAATTCTACGGGGTCTGACCCCGTAGAATTTTTATTTTAAATTTTGAAATTACGAACAGCGTCGATAAGAAATTTTTCCACTGTTTCTCGAGAAACTTCACTCTGAATAAAATCTATTTTTTGCGCCGGAACGTCCGCAATTGAAACAAGCTGTCCTAAGAATAAACGAGCGTTAAAATCGCCGTTAAATTTTTTGTCCGCCAATTTAATAACTTGTTGTAAATTTATATTCTTTTCAGAAAGCAAAAAATACCAATCAATGTAATCTTTGTATGATAAACGTTTGCCTATGGAAAACGCTTTCATCGCGGCAATCTCTCTAATGGTAGATATAGATACGCCTTGATATTTCACGAAATTATCAATAAGAGGATAGGGATAATGAAAAAAAGTCGTTTTAACTCCGTCTAATGTTAATGTTAATTGTTGTCTTGCTTCTTTATAAATAATTTCTATTTTAGAATCAGAAAAAGCTCGCTTTATTTTTAACAGCAAACCTGTCGGAAGTTCCTTGTTAGAAAAAAAATCAAAATCAACGGAAATTCTATGTCCGATTTGCAAAGCAAGAGCCGTGCCGCCGACAAGATAAAAATTTTCAAATTTCTTAAATAACGGGAATAATTCTCCCGCTTTTTTTGTTAATGCTTCTTTGCGAATTTCTTTAGCCGACATAACTTTATTGCCTATTTTTGCGAAAGCCGGAAACTGAGAAAAAAACTTTGGCTAAATTACGGGATTCGGGATAAATTTCGGTTTCCAAACGATGGGAAAGAACTTTTTTTATTTCGTTTTTTCCGTATGTTTTTATAATCCAGCGAAGGTGCTTCAAATTTCCGTAATTTAAGGCGGCTAAAATTATATCTTCTTTATCTTCCCGCGCGTCAAGAGCGTTCCATTTTAATCCCCACAAAAGCGGCTGAAATATTTCCGGCGGCCGCTCGTTAAATTTTTTAGCTCGAATTTTAATTACTTTCACAATTATAATTATATCATAATTTTTAACTTATTGCCAATTGCCATTCGCAAATTCTACGGGGTCTGACCCCGTAGAATTAAAAATCTTCTTTTTTATGCTTTAACCAGTCATTAACAAAACTCCTCCGTTCGTTTGGCTGTAGCATTTTTTCGAATAAACCTCTGTGAGTTAATGAAGGGAAATTTTTATAACTAAGATAATCTTGATAACTAGACCATTTGTAATTTTCTACCGCTTTTATCGCCCTCTTTAAATCTTTAATACCTCCTATTTTCCAATTTGGCTCAATAAGAGCTACCGGATTACTATGAATATAAACAAAATTATTTTTTAATTGTTCTTCATTTTCTATTAAAACTGGCTTAAATCGACTTTGGAAAAGAGCGCCTTGGCGATGATATTTATTATTGAAATAAACCGCATAACCACTCCCAAATTTCTGCATAAATTTAGAAATACCCTTATCTTTAATTTGTTTCAACAAAAAATGGAGATGATTAGGCATCAAACAAAAAGCTAAAATGTGAACAAGTAACTTTCTTTGTTTTTTATTGTCAGCTTTTTCAAGTATATCAGTTTTTGCTTGATTATCTTTAAAAGAATGCCGGTAAATCCAAGAGACATTATCTTCATCATTAAATTCGTATAAATCGTGAATTGCTCGGTAATAATCTTCTTCGTTTTGAAAAATTACTCGCCCTTCCACGCCTCGTAAAATAATGTGATAAATCTCGTCTGTTATTAAAGGTATAATTTTCCTTGCCATAATAGTTTAATAGTTTTCGGGGTCTGACCCCGTAATTATTATAGCATAACCATAGAAACTACGCTACGGGAAACTACGGTGGAAACTACGGGGTCAGACCCCGTAGAAATCTGACCCCGTAGAATACCAACCAAAAAGAGCCCCGAAGGGCTCTTTTTGGTTGTCCGATTATGCGCTATCGGGAAACTCTATTCAGAAACCGGCTTGAGATCAAAATCTGACTAAGGCTAGTTACTGATAACTGCTGTATTAGTCGGGTAATTGTAAATCTGGGTACCGGAGATCGACGCTACGTTGCCGTTAACATCAGTCCACAAGAATGTGGAGTTGGTGCCAAGCTTAGTCGAAAGTGAAGTTGTATTTACGGCTCCAGACACAGTTGCGGCTGTAGCGTAGATACTAAACACTCGGGACGTACCAGCAGTAATGCTAACCGGTGTCGTAATCTCGATCGGTACATTGTCCGAACTCCCACCAGCGGCTACGGCAAACGTAGTGTTTGTTGATGGGATAACAGCTCCTGTTTCATCCTTTACAGTGATGTTGTCGGTGCCCGTGCCAATTGTCACAACACCAGTTGAGTCGACGATGATCGGCAACTGTTGAAGCTTAATGTTGCCAGTGGAGTTTGCCGTTACCGTAACATCAGCAAGCTTAACCGACCCGTTCAGCAAGCCAGACGCTGTGGCTGGCCCGATGGCAAGTGATGGCTTGGAAGCTACCAGTGTCATCGTGGCGGCGGGAACTGAAACAGTGGCTGTGGTTACAACATTTCCGATTATAGATTTGACGGAAGTCAAAGT
>Ga0210018_1001384_pt1 | contig 12669 bp, 8 predicted proteins | sample CryGeyCG2014_010_2_FD_183967 | JGI IMG/M metagenome (GOLD analysis project Ga0210018, IMG submission 183967) | Groundwater microbial communities from aquifer - Crystal Geyser CG09_land_8/20/14_0.10 (SPAdes) (version 2) | ecosystem: Environmental > Aquatic > Deep subsurface > Groundwater | place... | reverse complement strand
TAATTTTTCTACTTCTTTTTGGTTTTTTATCCAATGGATTCTCTTATCCCGTTTAAACCAAACCATCTGGCGTTTAGCATAATTTTGAAGTTCTTTTAAGGAATTTTCAATCATTTCTTGGTAATTGATTTTATTTTGTAAATATTGAGCTACTACACGATAATGAATTCCGAATTCTTTGATTTTTTTCCAAGAAAGACCAGTTTTTCTTAATTTTTTTACCTCTTTGATTAATCCTTGTTTTAACCATTTTAAAAATCTTCTTTTAATTAATTTTTTCAGTTCTTCTTTCTCTCTTTTAATGCCAATCATCAAAACTGGATAAGAGAAGGGTCTTTTCCTCGAAATAGGGACAGGTCCAATTTTTTTAACGATTTCTAAAGCCCTAATTAATCTTCGTTTATTTTTTTGCTCAATTGTCTTGGCTCTCTGGGGATCAAGTTTTTTTAATTGATTGAAAAGTTCTTCTACTGTTTTCTTCTCTAATTTCTTTCTCAATTTCCAATCAGGAGGAACTTCGGGAATAATTACACCGTCAACAACTGCTTGAATATAGAATCCAGTACCCCCACAAAGAATAGGTATTTTTCCTTTATTTAAAATTCTATTTATAGCTTTTAAAGCTAAATTTCGATATTGGACTACTGTAAATCTTCGTTTTGGACTGGCCACATCAATGCAGTAATGAGGAATTCCCTGGTGTATGAAAATATATTTCTTTTTTACTTGCCCCGTACTAAAATTCGAAGAATTTTTAGTATCGGGGGTTACTTTTCCTGTTCCAATATCCATTCCTTTATAAACCTGCCTTGAATCAGCTGAAATAATTTCACCATTGAATTTCTTAGCCAGCTTAATTGCTAATTCCGATTTTCCTGAAGCTGTCGGTCCTAAAATAACAATTATTTTTTTATTCATCATTTTTTAATAATTTCCATTAAGATTTTTTCTCTTTGTTTTTTTTCTTCAAGGGGAACATTATCCTTCATCTTAAAAGCAGCTGTTCCTGAACGGGGGGAGTATTTGGCAATGTAGGCATAATCAAATTTAATTTCTTTAAATAATTTCACGGTATTTTCAAATTGTTTTTTGGTTTCTCCGGGAAAACCAACAATAACATCGGTTGATAAATTGATTTCCGGAATTTTTTTGCGGATTTTTTTAACCAAATTTTTATATTGTTCAACCGTATAAGGCCTGTTCATTGCCTTTAAAATTTGATTATCTCCGGATTGAACGGGCAGATTTAAGTATTTGGCGATTTTTTTAGATTGAGCTATAACATCAATTAACTCATCTGTAAAATCGGCAGGATGAGGGCTCATAAATCTAATTTGAAAATCACCGGGAACATCACTGACCATTTTTAAAAGTTTAGCAAAATTAATTACTTTTGAGTTTTGAGATTTGAGATTTGAGATTGAGCGATAGCGATTGACATTTTGACCCAAAAGCCAAATTTCCCTTACACCATTTTTAATCACATTTTTTAATTCCTTTAAAATTTCTTTATGGTCGCGGCAAATTAAACGACCACGAGTAAAGGGAACAACACAGTAGGCGCAAGCCCAGTTACAACCATTAGAAATAGGGATAAAAACTACAGGTTTATTTTGGTATTTTGGTTGATATTGAAATAAATCTTTAAACTTCAAAATCTGATCAAACCCCTTAGCAAATTTCGGCTTATCTTTTTTCAAGACGCAACCGGTTAAAATAGTTTTAAGATTGGGATTCTTTTCTCGTAATTTTCTGAATTTAGGAATTAACCCATAAACTCTATCAACCGCTGATTGTCTCACTGAACACATATTGACCACAATTAAATCAGCTTCATTGATATTAGAAGCGTTTTTATACCCAATATTTTCTAAAACCGTAGCAATTCTTTCACTATCACTTTTATTCATCTGACAACCAAAAGTTATAACCCAGTATTTTCTCATAATTTATTCATTCTTGCCCCGCATTAATTTTACCAATATTATTTAGAATTAAATTATTATTTATTTAGGAAATTTGAAAAATTCTTGCAGTCCGCGTGTAGAGAATAGCCACATCCCGTATTGGGCGAAGCGGACTGCCACAATATTATTCTGTAAAATTAGTGCGGGGTGACAGCCAAAAGTAATGATATAATATTTCATAACGTCCCTATTCTACAATAGAAAAACGGCCTTTTCAAGGCCGTTTTTCTGGGTATTCGCTATTCCTCTATTTAACTTTTTCTACATCTACTCCTCTTTGCTCGCCTTCCAAAATGGGCTCTTCTTGACTAGGAATTGCTTTTGGAAGGACTTCTTCTTTACAAACTCCTTTGTAATCTATTTCCGCACCAGCTGACTTAGCAAAACAGGAATTGGAATAAGTTTTACCATCTTTACCACAAACCGGATCCCACAAGGTAATACAAGCTGTTGGTTGGGGAACAATAGTAGGTTTCTCTAGTACTTCCGCTGGAGGCACTTCAATTGGCGGCACTTCAATTTTCTTTTCTTCACAGGGATTTGGAATGCAAGAAGAAGCCGAAACTATTTTTCCGCCGGCACCATCACATTTTTCTTTAGTCACCCTGACACAAGCACTATCCATACAACAGGTAACTAATCCGGTTAATTCACCAGGTTGGACACACTTTGGTTGGAGAGGACAACCAGTTTCTGGATCTTTCATCACAACCACCCTCCCTTCTTTACAAAAATCAGGAGCTGGCGGCGTCCACTCTGGACAATCAAGTTTCTCTAACTTTTCCTCGATTTTCTCCAACACCTTTGTTTTCCCCCTTTCTAATCTTTCTTTCAGTTCAACTCTAATTGGTGTAGCGGGCGCTTCTTTTATTTTAGCCTTCAGATTTTCCATAATTTCCAATTGCTTTTCTTTCTCTCCAGAAATTTTTTCAATATATTCTCCAAATTTCTCTTGATCTTCCGGACTCATTTTTTCCAAATTTTCCTGTAGTCTTTCCATAACCTTTTCCTGGGCTTTTTGAATTGCCTCTTTCGCTTCTTCAGGCACTTTCTCCTCTAAATTCTTTAAAACTTCCAAATTCTTGAACTCTTTAAATTGACTACCTTTTTGTTCTTCTAAAATCTTATCCAATTTTTCAGTTATCACCTCTTTTCGGTCTTCAAGTTTTAGCATTATTTCTTGAAATCTTTCTAAATGCTCTTCTCTGGCTTCTTTTATTTTCTCAAAAGCCTCTGAAGGAACCTGGGTTTCCAGTTTCTGCAAGAGTTTCTGATGTAAGGTTTGCTGATGCGTGAAGACATCAAGAAACTTTTCTATTCTGGGATGATCTTTGGCTGTTCCTTCAATTCCTTCTACCCGCTCTTTAATTTGCTCTATTTCCTGTTGGTAGTTCTCCGTTGCTTTTTTGATAACTTCTGGGTCTTCGGTTTTTTCAACTATCTTCTTTGCTTCCATCAATTTTTCATTGGCAAATTTCATTCTCAATTCAGCCTTTTTCACTGGATCAAATGTTAAAACTGACTGAATTCCTCTTGCCCAATTTTTCAGGAAATAAAATGGATTATCTGGCAATAATTTTGGCTCACCAACTCCCAAATCTTCAGGCTGAATATCCTCATCAAGAATGACGGCTTCTTCAGCACTCGGTACTGGTGAGTATCCGCCACCAACACCTTCGGGTTCTTGAGTAGGCGGCGCTTCTTGAGCTAAAACTATTCCAAAAGCAAACAGCAAAGCAAAACTTAATAAGAAAATTTTTAAAGCATTCATATTTATTGAATTAAGAATTATGAATTATGAGTCGACCTTTTTACCGAAAGCGATGTACGAATTTACGAATCTGCGCTTTCGGCTACGAATATACTGAAGCCGTTGTACGAATTTACGAATTTTCAGTTTCGGATACGAATTTACCGAAGCCTTGGTACGAATATTTTTGGCTTCGGATACGAATCTATAAATTCGGGCGATCGGTTACGAATAATTATATTGAAAAATATTCGTATATTCGTACTAATTCGCCCGCCTGCCATCTGCCTGTCAATGTAGAATAGATAATCATCCGAGGCGTGATAAAATTAGGAAGGACATCTTAACAAAACTCTGACAGGCTCATGGCGGGCAGGTAATTTCGTAGGGGTTAATGTATCTCTTCTCTTTTTTCTTTCAAAAAATATCGCCATTGTTCTAAAAATTCAACAAAAATTTGAAATGGCATGTCAATTAAAAAGTTGAAGAAAACCACAATCACATTATATTTAGCAAGTTCTGCTGATAGCCATCTGCCCATTTGGATAAAGGGCAAAGAAAAAGTATCCATGAAAAAAGTAAAAAAGTTTCCTTTATCTATTTCAACCTGGAGTTCTTTGGCTCTTTCTCTGATTTTTACACCAGCGAAGGAAATCAGAGAAACAAAAATTAGAAAAATGATTTTAGATAAAATCCCAAATCCTAATTGAGAGAGTACCCACCAAATAAGTCCAAAGGAAACTAAAAAAGTAAGAAGATAAAAAAGGAAAATTATTGATTTTAGAATTAACCCTCTTTTTAGGCGAGACGTTATTAAATATTTATCTTTGGTTTTTTGTTCATAGACAATTTTCATTACTTCTAAAATAACTTTTGATAGATTTTCTTTTCTGGGCGGACGAATGGTTAAAACCAGAAAGAACATCAAAGCAGGAGGAATGAAAATATTTAATCCTAAGGTAAATAAATTAAACTCATTGGTCACATATTTATCAAAGGGGATTTCAATGGCAAAGACTAGAAGCATTTTGGTAACAAAAATTGAGATAGTGGTATAAATTGCCGCTCTTTTTAATCCTGATTTCAATTGTTTAAGTCGCTTATTATAGGCATCTCTAATTGTATTCTCTAGGATTTCAGGGTTTTGGATTTTTTCTTGGATTTTCATTGGCTCCTGAGATAAAATATCGCCCAAAATTAAATAAGAAGTATCATACTGCTCACAAACTCGATAAAATTTTTCAGCCAAAGGATGTCTTAAGTCTTTTTCAATACTTTCCCAGATTGAATAGATATTTTTCGTAATTTCTTCCAATAAGGGTCGCACTAGATTTGCCCAAGCAGGATAGAGCCCTTTTAGTAGATTGTAACTTATCAGAGGTTTATCTAATTTAAAAAGAGCTTTCTGGATAGCAATGTAAATTTGAGTCTTTTTTTCTTCTTCTGAAATTCCGTTTTTCACTTCAATTCTTTCTAATATATTTTCCATCATATATTCCATTTGAGTGTTTTCTTTTTGGTGGGGCGATAGAGTTTCTTCAATTTCACAACTTGCCAATTCTAAAAGCCAATTTTGGAGTTGGATTTTCAGTTTTTCCCGTGACGGGGTCGACGAGTTTTCTAAAATAAAAACATATTTATCAATAATTTTCTTTACCTCTCCAATTTTCGATTCCTCGATTTTATCATTGGGGAAATGCCCTCCCCGGATAAGCTCTAAAACCAAATGACTAGCCACATCCTCGCCGTTAGTATTCAAAATTAACCTCCTTTTAAGATGCCTTTCAATTGCTGCTTTCCGTAAAAGATGTTCTTCTCGCCAGTCAATAATTCCCCGAATTTTTTCATAAAAAGCAGCCACTTTTGAGGCTACTTCATCAACATGAATAGTTGCTACGCCTTCCTTCGGTTGCAAGGACTGATACCAAGAAATATAGCGCTGAATAAGTTTTTGACTTGACTGAGAAATCATTTTTTCTTTTCAATTTCTATTTTAACTCTTTCTACAAATTTATTCAATTTTACCATTCCTATATCTCCTTTTCTTCTTTTTCTTATCCTGACTGCCCTTAATTTCATTTCTCTATCGCCAACCACTAAAAGATAGGGGATTTTTTGAATTTCGCCCTCGCGAATTTTTTTTGAAACCGTCTCATTCTCATCTTTTATCTTAAATCTTAAATCTAAAATCTTAAATCTTTCGCCAACTTCTTTGGCGTATTTTTCGTGCCGAGAGCCGACCGGGATTATCCAAATTTGTTCTGGCGCCAGCCACAAAGGCAGAGCGCCTCCATAATGTTCAAGTAAAACACCGATAAATCTTTCAATTGAACCCAAGAGGGCCCGATGAATCATCAGAGGTTCTTGTTTTTTGCCTTTTTCATCAATGTAGGTCATTTTAAATCTTGCTGGCAAATTAAAATCAATTTGTATCGTTGTACATTGCCAGGGCCTACCCAAAGAATCTTTAATTTTAATATCAATCTTCGGTCCATAAAAAACTCCACCACCCGGGTCAATTTGATATTTTAATTTCAGGTTTTCCAAAACATATTTTAAGGAGTTTGTCGCCCTTTGCCAGCCTTTTTCCGTTCCAGCATATTTTTCTGGTCTGGTGGAAAGATAAATATCATAATCTTTGAATCCAAAGGCTTTTAGGGTTTTAAAACCGGCTTTAAGAAGTTTCTCGACCTCTTTTGCCAATTGGCCGGAGGCACAAACAATATGGGCATCATCTTGAGTAAAACCCCGTACTCTTGTTAATCCATGTAAGACCCCCGACCTTTCATAGCGGTAAACCGTTCCCAATTCAGCAAAATATAAGGGTAATTCTTTATATGAGCGAATTTTTGATTGATAAATCTTAATATGGAATGGGCAATTCATTGGTTTTAAAAGATATTTTTCTCCCTCAATATCAATGGGGGAGTACATATTTTCACGATACAAATCCCAATGACCAGATGTTTTCCAAAGGTCTAATTTGCCAATATGGGGGCTAACTATCCACTGATACCCTTGGTTAGTTAATTCTTTATATAAATAATCAGTAATAATATTTCTTAAAATTGCTCCTTTTGGCTGCCAAATTGGAAGACCGGCCCCAACTTCTTCATCAAATAAAAATAATTCTAATTTTTGGCCCAAAATTCGATGGTCTCTTTTTTCAGCCTCCACCTCTTTTAAAAGATATTCATCTAATTCTTTTTTTGTTTTAAAAGCCACTCCATAAATTCGAGTAAGCATGGGATTTCTTTCTGAACCTCGCCAATAGGCCCCGGCAATTTTGGTCAACTTAAATGCCTCGGGAATTTCTTTGGTATTTTTAACATGAGGCCCCTGACATAAATCCACAAAATCACCAACCTGATAAATCGAAGTTTCCGGAGAATCCTTCTCCGTTAACTCTTCTATTAACTCTAACTTATATGGCTGGTCCTTAAATAATCTATTGAAATCGGATTTCAATAATTTCCGTTTTTTAAAAAGAATATTTTGTTTAATTATTTCTCTCATTTTTTCTTCAATTTTTGGCAAATCTTCAGGTGCTAAAGATTTTGGTAAGTCAAAGTCATAATAAAATCCATTTTCAATAGCCGGTCCAATACCAAATTTAGTTCCGGGAAAGAGTCCCTGAACTGCCGTAGCTAAAATATGCGATAAAGAATGACGGATAATTTCAGTTTTCATTAAATTTGAGAAAATTACTTTTAAGAAAATCCTCAACTTTTGATTTTACCTCTGGATTTTCCCAGAAGTATTCGTGTTCTTTAAAATGGAATGACTCTGAAATTTTTAATCTGACTAATCTAAATAAAAAAATTAGCTTCAAAAAACCTAAAATGGTAATTACGGTTAATTTTTTAAAGTTTCTATTTGCCAAGGCGTCTCTACCGTTATTGTCAAGATAGAGAATATTTTCAGCTTTTAAGGTTTTCCAGAAAAAGGGAGTGCCAGCTTCAATCCCATAGATTTCTTTTTTGTCTTTAATTTTTTTCATCACTTCATCAATAAAAGCAGCGCCAAAAGAATAACCAACCAAAACAATTTTAATGTCTTGAAAACGGCTTTGCATAATTTCTATAGCTTCGGCTAATTTTTTTGACTCGGCAGGAAAACAAAACAGAGTTTCTTTAAGGCATTTAATTTTTCCCAAAAATCCGCCTTTTGCCCGAGAATAATGTATTGCGACAACTTTATACTGCCAATTTTGCAGGGTATTCTGAATACCTTTTAATAAACTTTTAGCATAAATTTCTTTTTCTTGTGGCACATGTCCCCAGCCGCCAGGAGCAAAAAATATGACAACCTCGCTTTTAAGGTTTTTAATTATTTGGTTTGATTGAATAAAATCCATAATTTACTCCTTATCTTCAATAATTTCTTCAATTACCCAAGCGAGCGAAAGCAAGCGTAGGGTGGAAGAAGAAATTTTATGTTTCTTCTAAAATTTCTTCGACCTCCCGAGCGAGTGGAAACGAGCGAAGGGGAGAGAAGAGATTCTAGGTCTCTTCTAAAATCTCTTCGATCTCTTCACAGATTATTTTAGGACGGCCATCTCTAATATCAACCCGGCCGGTAATTATAACGATTTTTCCTTCGTGGAAAAGGGCCAAATTTTGACTTAAAACAGCAGGAAAGACCACCACTTCTATTTTATCAGTTAAATCATCTAAATTCAAAAATAACATCGGTGAGCCGGATTTTGTAATGATTTTTTTCAAAGAGGCGATAAGACCGCCGATTTTGATGATTTTTCCTACTGATTTTTCTTCAATTTTGGCAATTGGTAAAACTTTTTTTTCAAGAACTTTTTTGTATTCCTCCAAAGGATGAGAAGAAACATAAAGACCCAAAAATTCTCTCTCCCAATTTAATTTTTCCTGGGTAGTAGCCGGGAGAGCTGGCGACAAAAAGAGGTTTCCGCCAAATTGAAGTTTTTCTCCAAAAAGATTTTTTTGGTGATTTGTTCTATTTTTCTGGATTTCGCGGGTTTTCTCCAGAAGCAATTCGGTATTAAGCAACAATTGATTCCTTTCTCCAAAATTATCAAAAACTCCAGCCTTAATTAAACTTTCCAGAGACTTTTTATTTAAATCTTTTGGGTTCATTCTGGCCACAAAATCAGAGATTGATTTAAAAGGGCCGTTAGTTTTTCTTTCCTTAACAATTGCTTCAACAGTATTATGGCCAACATTTTTGATAGCCAGCAAGCCAAAACGAATCTGGTTTTTGCCCGGTACAACAGTGAAATTCCTTAAACTCTCATTGATTTCCGGAGCCAAGACCTCGATTTCCATTTTTCGGCATTCAGTAATTAAAAAGCCAATTCTTTCAATATCAGCCTGTTCGGAGGTTAAGAGGGAAGCCATAAATTCCGCCGGATAATGGGATTTCAAATAAGCAGTTTGATAGGCAATCGTGGCGTAGGAAGCGGCATGGCTCCTGTTGAAACCGTAACTGGCAAAGGGCAGTATCCAGTCCCAGATTTTCTGCGCAATTCCTTTTTCAATTCCATTTTTTGCCATCCCCTGAATTAATTTTTCTTTTTGCTCTAATAAAAGTTTTCTGATTTTTTTACCAACCGCTTTTCTTAAAGTGTCAGCCTCTGAGAGGGTGAAATTAGCCAATTCCTGAGCCACTTTCATCAATTGTTCCTGATATAAAATTATTCCATAAGTTGATTCTAAAATCGGTTTTAGTTTGGGATGCAAATATTCAATTTTCTCTTTTTTATGTTTCCGACGAATATAAGTCGGAATAAGTTCCATAGGCCCGGGCCGATAAAGGGCAACCATGGCAATAATGTCTTCAAATTCTGTTGGCTTTAATTCTTTGAGATAGCGTTGCATTCCCGATGATTCTAATTGGAAGATTCCAATTGTCTTGCCTTCCTGCAAAAGTTTATAAGTTTTTTTGTCGTCTTGGGGAATTTTTTCAATATCAACATTAAATCCTCGAACTTTGTAAATTCTGGCCAAAGTATCTTCAATAATGGTCAGGTTTTTCAAGCCCAAGAAATCCATTTTTAAAAGGCCCAAATCCTCAATGGCGTGCATTTCGTATTGGGTGACGATGTTTTCGTCATCCTGGGTGGGATGCTGGAGAGGAACGATATTTTCCAAAGGTTCTTTTGAGATAACCACGCCGCAAGCATGGGTGGAGGCATGGCGGGCAACTCCTTCCAGTTTTCTGGCAAAATCGATTAACTTTCTCGCCTGAGAATCTTGCTGATAAAGTTGCCTGAATTCAGAAACTTTTGCCAAGGTTTCGTCTAAAGTTAAGCCAAAAGGAATCATTTTGGCAACCTGGTCGCAGTAACTATATGGAAGCGAAAGGGCCCTGCCAACATCTCTGACAACGGCACGGCTAGCCATTGTGCCAAAAGTAATAATTTGGGCCACTTTATCTTTGCCATATTTTTGAACCACGTATTCTATAACCTCGTTTCTCCTTCGGTCATTAAAATCAAGGTCAATATCAGGAAGCGAAATTCTTTCAGGATTTAAAAATCTTTCAAATAAAAGATTGTATTTTAGAGGGTCAATATTGGTAATGTTTAATAAATAAGCAATCAGAGAGCCGCCGACTGAACCCCGGCCAGGCCCAACAACAATTCTATTTTGCTTCGCCCAGTTAACAAAATCCTGAACAATTAAAAAATAAGGAGCAAAACCAGTTTGCTTAATCACAGAAAGTTCGTATTCTATCCGGTCTATTACTTGTTTTTTGGGTTCAATATGTCGTTTTTTCATTCCCTCATAACATAATTCTTTAAGATAATCATCAGGATTTTTATTGTCTGGCGCTTCAAAATAGGGGAGTTTGGTTTTACCTAATTTAAACTGAAAATTGCAAAGGTCAGCAATTTTTTGAGTATTTTTAATTGCTTCAGGAACCTTTTTGAAAAACTCCATCATTTCTTCAGGTTTTTTCATTGAGAAGTCATCGGATTTCATTGTTATTCTTTCCGGGTCATTGGGGTCCGCTCCCGTATTTATCAACATTAAAATATCTTGGGCTTCGGCATCTTCTGGTTTTAGATAATGGACGTCATTGGTGGCGACCAGAGGAATGTTTAATTTTTTTGAAAAATCAATTAAAGCTTCATTAACAATTTTTTGTTCTTTAATATTAAAATGCGGCTGGATTTCCAAGTAAAAATTATCTTTGCCAAAAATTTCCTGATACCTCAAAGCCAAATTTTTTGCCTCGTTAATCTTCTTAGTTAAAATCAATCTTGGAATTTTCCCCATCAAACAGGCAGATAGGGCAATAAGGCCAGAGCTGTATTCTTTTAATAATGCCTCATCAATTCTTGGTTTATAATAAAAGCCCTCAAGATGGGCTTTGGTAATAAGTTTGACTAAATTTTTATAACCCTCTTCGTTTTTAACAAGCAAAACTAAATGATATCTTTTGTCATCAATATTTGGTCTTTTATCTGTCATTTTTTCAAGGGCCGAATACATTTCGCAACCCAAAATCGGTTTTATTCCTCGCTCTTTTGCTTTTTTGTAAAACTCCACTGCGCCATACAATACGCCGTGGTCGGTTATGGCTAATGCATCCATGCCTAATTCTTTTGTGTAATTCAAAAGTTCGTCAATCTTGGGCAGACCATCAAGTAAACTATAATGCGAATGGACGTGTAAATGAGTAAATTTTGGCATAAAGCAAATAAAAAACAACCTAATTAAGAGATTATACCATTTTACAAAATTTTTGGGAAAAAGAAAAAAGAAAGGAAAAGGAAAAAAGAAAAAATGTTTACGCTTGTCGTCAATAGATTTTTTTGATACAATAAAACTACGTAAAACTACGAGAACGTTTCTCGTAATTTACGTAATTTATTTGCAAAGTATGCCAACCAAAAGACCACCTTTAATTAATAAAGAAATATACCATATTGTAATTCGGGCGATTGAGGGATTAAAACTTTTCCGCGATGAAAAAGATTATTTTCGGATGATTCACGATTTATTCGAATTTAATGACGAAGCTCCCGTCGATTGGGAATATCGTCAGCAATACAAGAAACTCTACGAGAACGTTTCTCGTAGTGTTGGACGGAAAAGGAAATTGTTGGTAGAAATTCTAGCGTTTTGTTTGATGTCCAATCACGTCCATTTATTAGTTCGCCAAATTAGAGAAGGTGGCATTAGTAAATTTATGAGAAAAATTGGAGCAGGTTATGGAAACTATTATAATCAAAAATACAAAAGAACTGGTCATCTATTTCAGGGGAGATACAAAATAGTAATTATTAAAAATAACGAACAGCTAAAAACAGCCTTTGTTTATATTCATACCAATCCAGTGGCCATTATATTTCCTGGCTGGAAGGAAAAAGGAATTAAAAACTTAAAAAAAGCAATAAAATTTTTAGAAAATTACAAATGGTCAAGTTACTTAGATTATTTAGGAAAAAAGAATTTTCCTTCCCTAACCAGCCGTGAATTTTTAACTAAAATAATGGGAGTGGAAAGTGGTTATCGACTCTTTATCAACGAATGGCTTCAGTTCAAAAAGGAGATTGGTGATTTTAAAGAAATAACAATAGAGTAGTGCTAAAAATAACATACTACGAGAAACGTTCTCGTAGAGTTGATAGTTGTTGATTTATTGGTAGGGGAAAACGAGCTTGCAGAAAAGTAAATTGCGGAAATTATAGAAAAGGAAGCACAAAAGCAAAGTAACTGTGGAAAACTCTCTTGCCCTGACAATTATTTTTGATATAATAAATTAAGATGTCAAAGCTTAAAATCACATTATTTCTTATTCTCTCTGGTCTAATTTTCCCTGCTTTTGGTTCTGCCTTAGTGGAACCGACATTTGCCATTAATATCTACGACTTTTTCCAGAGGATTTTTAGAATTTTATTAACCATCTCTATTCCTTTAGCCGTCATAGTCATTATCTGGGCGGCTTTTATTTTTTTAACTTCTGGTG
>Ga0210018_1001383_pt1 | contig 12669 bp, 10 predicted proteins | sample CryGeyCG2014_010_2_FD_183967 | JGI IMG/M metagenome (GOLD analysis project Ga0210018, IMG submission 183967) | Groundwater microbial communities from aquifer - Crystal Geyser CG09_land_8/20/14_0.10 (SPAdes) (version 2) | ecosystem: Environmental > Aquatic > Deep subsurface > Groundwater | place... | reverse complement strand
TAAAGGCGCCCTGTGGAGAACCTCGGTATAGCGCCTTGTTACCAATATAACGAGGGAGAGGGCGCAGGAGTTACGGCATTTACCCCGTTAGAGATAAGCCGTCCCTTAGCGGCTGCCGCCGTGCCGTCGCGGCACGGCGGATCTCTGACGGGGCCCGCCCCGCACCGAGCCCCGCCTTCGCCCGCCTGCCCGCAGAAGCCTTGGCGCAGGCGGGGCTGCGGGCAGGCAGGGCTTCCTACAACGCCTTGTACTGACACAGCATTTTTCAATAAACAGCCGCACCTATAGCTAAAACACTGCCTCCAACGACAAGCTCAGGATAAAATGTCTTAAAAAAATAATGCCTCAATTTGTACGCATATGAGTATAAATTGAGGCATCATATTATGGAAGTGTCCGGGCGTTGTCTTACTTCAAGAGATCTCCCGCAGGGATGACAGCGCTTGACCCCGCACCAAACCCTAATCTACACAAAAAAAGCGAGCACAAGGGCGGCAAGCGCGAGGAAGAACATCATCCCACAAAGGGCAAGACGTGGACTAAATTTTCCCCGTCCCGCGGCTGCCGCCGCCCAGACAATAAAAAACATGATGAAGGAAAATAGGAGCGCGAGGGCTAAAGACCCGAGAGAAAGAAAGGTGAGGAGCAGGGCGATCTCCACACCTAGGAGTCCCACCGCACCCCCACCAAGGAGCGCGGTGCGGGGCTGGAAACCGCCAGATGCGGCGAATGTCTCGCCCGCGAGGAGCGCGAGAGCAAAAAAAAGCCCGAGGGTGAGCAAAAACAAAAACGCGGGGAAGGAGGCGAGGGGAACGAGGAACGCGAAGTAGATGAACGCGGACGAGAAGGTGAGCGCCGCACCCAACACCCCGCCCGCGACCCTTCCCGCGCCGAAGAGCGCGCGCGCATCCCCCACGGAAAGGAACGCAAGAAGTCCCAAGAGGAGCACGAATGCCCCGCGGGAAAACACGATGAGAGGCGCGAGCGCGGGAGAGAAAAGCGCCGCCGCCGCCGCCGCCGCGAGCCCCGTGAGCACCCAGAACGCGCGAATCCCGCGCCCCGCCCCGCGGAGGGGGGTAGTAGAGCTTCGCTTCACTACCCCCCGGAGCGCGATCCCGTAGACCGCCGCGACCACCGCGGCGGCCGCGAGGAATCGCCACCACGCGAAGGGCGGTGCGGTAAGGAGCGCCCCCGCGGCCGCCACCGCCGCGGCGCTAAAGAGCGACTTCCACGCGGTCCGACTTACCCAATGAAACCGAAACGTGTTTTGCATTCTTTGCGGTACCCTTCACGAGGCGCTCTGCCACCGCATCCACAATGACCTTCTCAATGAGGCGCTTCAGGGGGCGCGCGCCGAAGTCGGGGTCAAATCCGTGTGCCACGAGGTAGCGGCGCACCTCCGGCTTCACCGCGAGCTCCATCCCCTTCTCCCGGAGGCGGTCGGCGAGCTTCCCGAGCTGGATGTTTACGATCTTCTCAATGTCTCCCGGGGTCAGGGCGTTGAAAATGACTATCTCATCCAGCCGGTTCAGAAACTCCGGCTTGAAGGTCTCCCGGAGCGCCACGCGGACCCGCTCGCGGAATTCCTCCTGTTTCACTTCCCGCTCCTCCACATCCGAGGCGCCGCTGAACCCCAAGATGGAAAGCTCGCGGAAATACTCACCCCCCACATTGGAGGTCAAAATGATGATACTATTCTTGAAATTCACCACTTTCCCCTTCGCATCGGTCAGGCGCCCGTTGTCCAGTATCTGGAGAAGGATGTTGAATACCTCGGGGTGCGCCTTTTCCACCTCATCAAAGAGGATCAAATTGTACGGGCGGTGGCGGACCAGCTCGGTCAACTGCCCTCCCTCTTCGTAACCCACGTAGCCCGGCGGGGAACCGATGAGGCGCGAGACCGTGTGCCGCTCCATGTACTCGGACATATCAATGCGCACGAGTGCTTTCTCGTCGTTGAACATAAACTCCGCGAGCGCACGGGCGAGCTCGGTCTTTCCCACGCCGGTGGGCCCCAGGAACATGAAGGAACCCGCGGGGCGGTCCTCATCGGCGAGCCCCGTGCGGGAGCGGCGCAATGCGCGCGCGACCGCGCTCAAACCCTCCTTCTGCCCCACCACGCGCTTCCCAAGTTCCTCCTCCAACCGCGAGAGCCTCTCCATCTCCGATTCCAACATCCGCGAGACGGGAATACCGGTCCAGCGCGAGACCACTGCGGCAATATCCTCCTCGTCCACCGTTTCCTTGATGAACCGCTGTCGCGGCACCGCTCTCCCGCGCCCGCCCGCTTCGCGCGCTGTCGTCAAGGCCTCTGGCGACGTACGACCGGAGCGAACGCGAGGCGAGCCCGCTTTTTCACCGAGCTGATTCTTTTCAAACGAGTAATACGCTTTCTCCGCCGCAGGGAGCTCCCCGTAGCGGATCTGCGCCACCCGCTCCAGGTTTCCCTCGCGCTCGGCGAACTCCGCCTCGTGCTTCAGGGCGTCAATTTTCTTCCGGAGCATCTGAAAATTCTCAAAGGCAAGTTTCTCCACCTGCCATTCCGCGGAGAGCACATCATTTTCGCGTTTGAGCTTCCCGAGTTCCCGCTCCACCTCCTTCGCGCGCGCTTCCTTTTTCTTGCCGCGCTCCTTTCCGAGCGCCGAGCGCTCCACCTCCAGGCACGTGATGTCGCGTCGGAGCCGCTCCAGATCGGAGGGGGTGCTGTCGGATTCCAACCGCCGCGCCGCCGACGCCTCGTCAATAAGGTCCACCGCTTTGTCGGGGAGAAAGCGATCGGTGATGTAGCGCGCCCCAAGCTGTACCGCGGCGATGATGGCGCTATCCGCGATCTTCAGACCATGGTACATCTCATACTTTTCCTTGAGGCCGCGGAGGATGGTGATGGAATCCTCAATGGAGGGTTCGTCCACGAGCACCGGCTGAAAGCGGCGTTCGAGCGCCGCGTCCTTCTCGATGTATTTTTGGTACTCCTTGAGGGTCGTTGCGCCTATCGCGTGGAGCTCGCCGCGCGCGAGGGCGGGTTTCAAAAGGTTTGAGGCGTCCACGGCGCCTTCGGCCGCGCCCGCCCCCACTATCATGTGAATCTCGTCAATGAAGAGGAGGAGGCGCCCCTGCGAGTTCTGCACCTCTTTGAGGAACGCCTTCAGGCGGTCTTCAAATTCGCCCCGGAACTTGGTCCCCGCGATAAGGGCTCCGAGGTCCATCATAATAATCTCGCGATTCTTGAGGGATTCCGGGACATTGCCGGCTTCAATGAGCTGGGCCAGCCCCTCCACAATGGCGGTCTTCCCCACACCCGGCTCGCCGATCAGGACGGGGTTGTTCTTCGTGCGCCGAGAGAGTATCTGCATCACGCGCTTCAGTTCTTCCTCCCGCCCGATCACGGGATCCAATTTCCCCTCGCGCGCTTTCTCGGTCAGGTTCACCGCGTACTTGTCCAACACCTGGAATTTGCTCTCGGGCATCTCGTCGGTCACCCGCACGGAACCGCGGAGCTGGGCGAGCACCCGGAGGAGCGTGTCGCGCCGCACCCCAAAGCGCGAGAGGAGCTCCTGGGCGGGCGAGGCAATATCCGCCAGCGCGAGGAGGAGGTGCTCGCAGGAGATGAAATCGTCCTTCTGCTTTAAGGCCACCTCGGCGGCATAGTCCAGAATTTTCATGAGCTCCTGCGAAAGGTAGAGCTGGCCCACGCCGCCCCCCATGGCGAAAATTTTTGGGATGGTATGGAGCGTCTCCTCAAGCGCGCGCTCGAGCGCCCCCAGGTCCACGCCACCGCGCACGAGCATGGGATGCACGAGCGTCTGCTCGTCCTCCAGGAGCGCAGCTAAGAGGTGGAGCGCGCGGAGCTCGCCGTGGTTCTCGCGTGAGACCAACTCCTGCGCGCTCTGGAGCGCCTCCTGCGCTTTTATGGTGAAACGGTGAAAGTTGGGCATAAAAGTAGCGATACCAATATACTAATCATGCGAATTATACGAATATGAATTTGTATCATTAGTACATTCGTATATTCGCATCGATACTATTTTACTCTCATTCTGACACTTCTCAAACGCATCTGAAAACACAAAAAAGCTTCCTTACACAATATAACTAATCTATTCAATATTAGCAAACTCAATAGGCGAGTGCTAATAATGGTACGGGAAATTATGAGCAAAACACCCCCGTCCATCAGGGTGTTTCTCTCTGCTTCAATTTCTTCCATATGGAAGAAATTGAAGCAGGCACCGCAAAAACCCTAAAGCCCAATGCCTAGCGCCTACTCTCTTGCGCTCGCTCTGCTCGCTCAGACACTGATTTATACGGATTGGAACGGATTTATACTGAATTTTTGATTGTCGTTTGTTATATTAGTTGTTGGTTGTAAATTATCAGTTATTCTGCTGGCCTCTCCCCCAGTGTTATGGGGAGCGTGAGCTCCTTGTCGCCGCGCCGGATTTTCACGCTCACCGTATCACCCACGTTGTACCGCTGGATGAGCGAGCTTAACGAATGTTCGGCATCAATTTTCACGCCGCCGATTTCCAAAATAATGTCCTCTGCCTGGAGCCCGGCCTTCGCGGCGGGCGAATCCGGAATCACGCCCGGGCCGTCCTCGGTACCGCGAACGAGCGCACCGTAGTCCACCGAAAGTTTCTGTTTCGCCTTCACATCCTCGTTGATAAGCAGGTAGCGCACACCGATGTAGGGTGTCTTGATGCTCCCCGTTCTCTTCACCGATTCAATGGCGCGCTTCGCCTGGTTGATGGGAATCGCAAAACCGATGCTCTGCGCCCCGGATGCCATCGCGGTGTTGATGGCAATGACCTCCCCCTTCAGGTTGAGAAGCGGCCCGCCGGAATTTCCCGGGTTGATGGCGGCATCGGTCTGGATAACGCCCTGGATGGTCTCGGCGCCGATCCCCTGCCCCGAGGCAGTCACCGTCCGCGCGAGGCCGGACACCACACCGACCGACACCGTGTTCCGGAACTCCCCGAGCGCGTTCCCGATGGCGATCGCGGTCTGACCGAGCTTCACAGAATCGGAATCTCCGAGAGCCGCCGCCTTGAACCCTGAACCCTCCACCTTGATGATAGCCAAATCGTTCACAGGATCACGCGCGAGCACCTGCGCCACATGCTTCTTCCCGTCGTTCGTGAGCACCGTGTAGTCGGCTTTAGTGTCGGCCACCACGTGCTTGTTGGTGAGAATCAGCCCGTCCGCAGAAACGAAAAACCCGGTACCGCCCCCTACCTCTTGCCGTTTGGTACCCTTTTCGCACGGCACGGAGAATTGGAAATTCTGGCCGAAGAAATCGCGGAACTCCGGCGGGAGATCGCCGAAGGGGCTGCCGGGACACTGCTCAATGACCGGGAGATCCTTGGAGATGACGATGGAAACCACGGAAGGCGCCCCGGCCTCCACTGCCTGTATGATCGCCTGCTCGTAATCAAGCGCCGGCTTGTAGAGCGGCACCGCGGGGCGAGACGGCGCGGGCACGGAACTGGTGGCGACAGGCGCCTTATTCCCCAAGAAAAGGTTTAAGAGATCATCCCACAAACTCGCCCGCGCAACGTGAGCAACCCCCGCAGAACCGATGGTAATCGCCGCGAGCACCGTAACCACAGTAATGGCGAGAGATTTTTTAGACATGGTTGTGTAAAATTCGAAATTCGAATATCGAAATTCGAAACAAATTCTCCGCCAAAGGCGTGCTCCAGAGGCGCATCCGCCTTAGGCGGAGATCAGCCTTCGGCTGAAAAATTCTAAATTTAAAATGTTTTAAACCCCGTTTCAAATTTTCCCCATTTCCCGCGTTTGTTTCGAGTTTCGGATTTCGTGCTTCATGCTTTTCTATCTGATTTCATATCTTAACGTCACATCCACCGTCACTTCCTGCGAACCAGGTTCAATGGTGGGCGCAGGCACCGCTGATGGTCCCCCGCCACGATCCAATGATTCCGCCGCCATGCTGTACATGGGCTGATATCCGCCTCCCTCATCAATGGAGAGGAGACGGCCCACGCTGAACCCCGCAGCCCCCGCAACCTCTTCGGCTTTAGCCCTCGCTTTTTGAATGGCCTCCGCCCGCGCCTCTGCCTGCACCGCCGTCGGATCGTCCACCTTGAATTGAAAATCGGCCACGGAGTTCGCACCGTTCTTCAAAACCCCGGAGAGGAGCTTGCCGATCTTCGCAAAATCCCGCACCTTCACCGCCACCACCTGGGTGATGGTGTACCCGACGATCTCCGGCGGCGGACACGCGCCTGTCTTGCACGCATAGTACTGGTAGCGCGGCTCCATGCGGTATGCCTGCGTTTTTATGTCCTTCACCTCCACTCCCTCCCCCTTCACGAACGCCACCGCGGCGTTGGCCTTTCCGGTATTCTCGCTCTGAAGTGCGCCGATATCCTTCCCGCCCTCCGTCACCACGCTGAATGAGAAAGAGGCGATATCAGGAATGGCAACCGCCTTCCCCTCCCCCGTCACCGAGAAACTCCGGAACGAGGACGGTTCCACCGACTGCGAGTACGTCCGCGCGTAGCTCCATGCCGCATACGCCACCACCAACACCGCCACCGTCACCGCGACCCAAAAGTACTGTTTTATGCTTCGACCCATACGCTCAGCACCAATTTTTTGTTCGTTCATAGTATCCATTATACCGCACATCCTTCACCTATCAAGCAAACAAACATATCCCCAATTAACGACTTACGATGTCGTTAATTTGCGCGAAGCGGCGCGCCGCTTCGCGTACCTCCGCCGCAGTGGTAGCCACTCCGAAGCTCACCCGAATGCTCTTCTCCACCTCGCGGCGCGGCACCCCCATGGCGAGGAGCACGTGGGAGGGCAATGCCGCGCGCGCGGTGCAAGCGGAACCCGCAGATACCGCCACACCTGCGAGGTCCAGCCACACCAAGAGCTCCTCCGCCGCAACGCCCGTGAAGCGGAGGTTTAAAATGTGAGGCGCGGTGTCTGTGAGAGGGACGTTCGGACGCGCCTTGGCGCGGGCGCGTTTCAATTCTTTCAGAAAAAGTTCACGTATGCGCGCTACGTAGGTGCGATTTTTTTCGCGTTTCCCCGCCGCGAGTTCGACCGCCTTCGCGAAGCCTGCAATGAGCGGCACATTCTCGGTACCGGCACGGAGACCGAACTCCTGATTGCCACCCGTTACGATTGGTGAAACCAATCGTAAATCCGAAACTCGAAATCCGAAATCCGAAACATCTTTTCCGTTTAGCGTTTCTAATTTTGAATTTTTCAGCCGAAGGCTGATCCGCCTCTGGCGGAGAATTTGTTTGGAGTTTGGTGCTTGGAATTTGGAATTTCTCACATAGAGTGCCCCTATCCCCTTCGGGCCGCCCATCTTGTGCGCAGAAAGCGTCATCAGGTCCACCATGAGTTCGTTCACGCCGCAATCAAGGTACGCGAACGCCTGGGCGGCATCTACATGAAACAGCGGGTACGCTGTTTCAAAATTCCAAGTTCCAAATCCCAAATTCCAATTTTTGGAATTTTGGTCATTGGAATTTCGGATTTGTTTGGAGCTTGGTGTTTGGAGTTTGGAATTTCTGAAATTGCTAATAATCTTTGCAATCTCAGCTATCGGCTGGATAGTGCCTATTTCATTATTAACGTACATTACCGAAACAAGCACGGTGCGTTCATCAAGCGCCGCGGCGAGCGCTTTTACGTCCACGATGCCGCGGCGATTCACGGGAATTACCGCCAGCTCCGCCTCGCCGGAGCGTTCTAAGTCGCGCGCCGTTTCTAAAACCGACTCGTGTTCTATTGCCGAGATTATCAATCTCGGCCGCTGATTTACACTGATTATTGGATGCTGATTTATGCTGATACTGGCCACTGATTGATGCTGATTACGGAGCGCTGATTTACGCTGATATGCTTTTATGGCGCCGCGAATGGCTAGATTGTTGGCTTCTGTCGCGGAGCCGGCAAAGATTATTTCGCGGAATCCCGCGCCGACTTCCGCCGCAATCCGTTCCCGCGCGCGATCCACGAGCGCGCGCGCCGCCTGCCCGTAAGAATGGAGCGAGTTCGGATTCCCGAACGCGCGCTCCGCGCGCCGCATCGCCCGCGCCACTTCGGGGAGGAGCGGTGTGGAAGCGGCATGGTCAAGATAAATGCGCTTCATAAAATAGGATAAGAGGATACCCAGCCGCGGGGGCGGGGTATCCTCCGCGCGGCGGCAGGAAACTACCGCGGCCCTTCGCCATTCAATAGTACAGGTTCCTTTGAGAATCTTTTGAGGTCCACGCGCCGCAGGATTTCCAAGAGCACTGCGACACCCACGGTCGCAATCGCCGCGAACGCGAGGAGGCCGATGCCGCAGAGTACCCCCACCGCCGCCACAAACCACACACTCGCGGCGGTGGTGATGCCGCGGACATGCGCACCTTCCTTCACTATAATGCCTGCACCCAAAAATCCGATCCCCACCACCACATTCCCGACAAGCGCGAGAAAACCGCTGTTCCGCGCGATTATCTCCGACAGATTATCCGGTGAGGTAGCAATGAGGTACGGGAGCGAGAGGCCGGCGATCGTGAAAAGCGCCGCGCCGGCTGCCACAATAATGTCGGTGCGCAACCCTGCTTCCTTCCCCGCGAGTTCCCGCCCGAACCCGACGATGGCGCCGAGCACTATCGCCATGGCAAGCCGCAACAACATTTCTTCTAAAGTGAGCATGGTTTTATTGTACTATATTGTACTATATATTGTATTGAACATGAACAACTAAAACACTCCGACCCGGGCCGGAGTGTTTTTTTGAAGCGGCTTCAGAGCGCGTCTACACTTGCATCTATCTCCAGAAACTCACTGTCCAAGTCGCCGATGTTAACGCTCTGGAGTTGGCTATCTATCGCGGAACTGGTGTCGCCCAAGAACTCATCCGTAGTGGAATTTCCCGAGGAAAACCACCATGCAGCCGCGGCGAGCACTACAATGACGAGTGCCGCGACAACCCACCACGTCTTTTTTGCGCCCGTGCTGCCGCTCGTTTGTGTTGATGTATCCATAGTAGCAATTATTGTTTAGAAACCGGGGTTGGTGCCGGCGCTGCAACTGGTTCCTCGTCCACACGCGGGATTTGGGCGAGCACCACAGCCGCCTCATGCACCGCATCACGCGCTGCCGTGAGAACCTGCTTCACCGCGGAGAGGTCGGTGTAGAGCGCCTGGCGTGTCACTCCCACATCACTCCGCACCGTCGAGGGCGCATTTACCACCACGCTATAGACCTTTGCAGCTTGCGCCTGCACCGCCGTGCGAGCCACAGCGATAGAATCCTCGGCACTGGTGACGGTAAGACGCACTGCACTCACATCACGGCCCGCGGCGGCCGCCTTGTCAGCACGGCTCTCCACGTTCATAAGCACTTTGTCTATCTGATCCAGCACCGCCAGGTAGTGCGCGGTGAGCCGCCCGTTCAACGCATTCACGCTATCGTAGATTTTCGCCACCACCTGCGCTTTCCGCTCATCATTGAGAACCTGCAGCTGATTCTTGAGTTCCTCCCTCTTCGTTTTAATCAACTGCTTCGCCTCCTCGCGCTTTACCTCCACTGCTTTCTTGAATTCCTCCCGCTGGGCTTCCGCGAGTTTCCGGAACTCTTCACGCTTTGTCTGCACGAGTCCTGAAACTCCCTGTATCGAAGAAGTAGCAGTAAGGGTACGAATCTCGCTGCGGATTGCCTCACGCTCCTGTTTGAATGTTTCCGTGAGGCTCTCGCGCGCTTCCTGCGCCCGCTGTGTCAGGTTTTCCCTGATGCCGCGTACCTCCTCCTGCACATTGCTGCGAATATCGCGCGCCCGTTCCCGGAGCGGCGTGGAGGTAGTCGCCGCGAACACAGGGAGCGCCACCGCAAAGGCAACCGCTCCCGCTGTCACATTAAAAACTAAACGATTCATAAATCTACACACTTATCACCTTACGACCTTTATAAGGAGAACGAATTCCCCGTGCGGGGTGTTTCTTGGGGTCAAATCGTGGAGGATGTTAGAACTGCGATTAGGAGGTTGGATGGGCGTGTTTATATCCCCAGCCTAGATTAAACTATTTTCCCGAATGAAATTGTAACTTATTTAATCAACTAACTTCTGTGGGGGGAATTTCGTTATCAATACCAATTTTCTTAGCCAACTCATTTAGCTGTACAGCGAGCCTATTTCTTTCTTCTATATCAAGGGTGTTTTCATTCTGCTGGAGTTTCTCTACGCTATCCCAGTACCAACTTATTTGACCAAGACGATTTTCCGGTCCTGCCTCGATATTTTCACTTAAATGTTGCATTGACCCCTCAATCGCGGCCCTAGGAGCCAATTTACTTAATACATTTAATCGTTCATCTAGGTTCTCTATTTGGCCCAGGTTTATCCCTTTTGCTTTTGCGGCTTCAATATCTTTGGATAATTCCACAGAAAGTTCATTGCTAATGGTTAATTTATTTTTAATAGCTTCCTCGGCCAGTTCTAAAAGAACATCTAATCTATAGATTTGATGATCAATTTCGTGCTTTTCTTCCCCTTCAATTTTCTGCCCAGAGTTACTTTGTGGCGTTTCGAAATTCATATATTGATTATAGGTAAACCGAGAAAAAATACAATTCTTTAATACAAATGATTGTCGGTTCTATTTCCCATTAGGGGTATAAAAAATTACCCTGATTTTATCAGGATAATTTTTGGTGGGTGCCTAATGGGATTTGAACCCATTCTTGCAGTGCCACAGACTGCCGTGCTGCCCTTACACTATAGGCACCATACCCAATTAACTTACAACAATTAACTAATAACTGGCAACTGCCTAAAAACTCTCCCGGCGCGCACGTTTCCTCTCAGACACGAATTTCTTCTCCCTGATTCGCTGGTCCTCCGCTCCCCGCGGCGGTGTGGTAGAAATTCGGCGGCGCGGGCGCGTGAGTGCCCTCTCAATCACTGCCTGGAGCTTCCGGAGCGCCGCATCGCGGTTCAGTTCCTGCGAGCGGGATGATTCGCTCTCCACACAAATCTCCCCGCGGCGGTTCACACACCCCTTCAGTTTCTTCCGGAGAAGCCGCCGCTCCGCCGGCCGCAAGGGAAGGTGCTCAATCTTCACCCACAGCTGGACTTTTGTTGAACGGCGATTGACCCGCTGCCCCCCGGGGCCGCGGGCGCGCACCGCTTTCATGCGCACCGTGCGGGGCAGTTCGACAGTCCTGAGCGGCTTCGACAAGCTCACCGCCCTGAACTTGTCGAAGGGCTTACTGCCGAAGGGCTTCAATATTTCCATAAATCCATCATATTCCCGCGCACCCTCCCATCATAGTATATAATGGGCTGGATGGGCAACGTTGCTGACGTTTTGGTTGAACTCGTGCGCCAATACCCTTCCTGGACCTACGCTATCATCGGCTTGGGCGTTATCTTCCAAGGGGAAATCACCATTCTCCTCGCCATGTTCCTCGTGGTCTCCGGTGCCCTGCCGTGGCGCGAGTTCTTCATAGCCACCCTGGGAACCCTTGTGGTAGGAGAGTTCATTGTGTTCTCCGCTGGCCGCCTCATCCGCCGCACGCGCCTCGGCTGGCGGTGGTACCGCCGGCTGAAGCCCAACCGCCGCATCCAGTACTACTCCCACTACCTCCACGAGAACCTCATAAAGCTGTTTATCATCTCCCACTTCCTCGTCGGGGTGAACTTCATCGTGCTCATCCTTACTGGCTGGTCAAAGACATCGTTCGGAAAATTCCTGAAGTCGTACCTCGCGGGGCTCCTCGCGTGGTTCGGCGCCATGACACTCATTGCCTACTCCCTCATGTCAGGGCTCTCCTACCTCCACTACACGAAAGTGTTCCGCCAGATAGAGATCGGGGTGGTGGTCATCATCTTCCTCGTCTTCGGCGGCGAGACGCTCTTCCGAAAATTCCTCAAGGGCAAATTTGCGATAGAGGAAAATGCGAAAGCAGCCGGAAAAACGCTTGAGAAAAAAATGGAGCATCTTTCCGCAAACAACGAAAATGCCGGAGCGCCGCCAGATGCGTCGCACGCCGCGCCACCGGAAGATAAAAAATAGAGGCTGTCGCGCTCCTCGGACTGATAAACGTAGTACATTTCCGTGGGACGCTGAGCGTCCCGATAACAACGCTTAGCGTTGTGCTTTATTCTGAAAATAGTCCGAACCCCGGTAGTAAAGCAAGAATTACTGCGGGGCGCGGCGCATTTCGCCCCGACCGCGGTCGCGGACAAGCCTGCCTGCCGGTAGGCAGGGAAAGCCCCTGCCTGCGTGGCCGACCCAGGCTACGCCAGAGGCTTCGCCGAGGCGAGAGCCATTTCGGTGAGGCGAAGGCCCGCGAAAATGTCTGAGATTGGGGGCAGTATAAATTCGGGTGCTACGCTATACCATAGCGCTATGACGCGTCATAGTACCGGTAAATATCCGCACGCTCTTACTATCTGGAAACATATCCTTGGTCACTATGAGACACATGAAACAACCACGCGCTATGACGCGTCATAGTAATTTAAAAAATACTAAATCGGGGGCAGCATAAATTTTGGCGCTACGCTATAGCATGGTACTATGACATGTCATAGCACCGTTACTTCTATGATACTGCCACATTGCTATGACATGTCATAGCAATTTAAAAAATACTAAATTGGGAGCAGCATAAACTTGGGTACTA
>Ga0210018_1001382_pt1 | contig 12677 bp, 9 predicted proteins | sample CryGeyCG2014_010_2_FD_183967 | JGI IMG/M metagenome (GOLD analysis project Ga0210018, IMG submission 183967) | Groundwater microbial communities from aquifer - Crystal Geyser CG09_land_8/20/14_0.10 (SPAdes) (version 2) | ecosystem: Environmental > Aquatic > Deep subsurface > Groundwater | place... | reverse complement strand
TTTTTACAACAGTTTTAAAAATGGTTTTTTCATACAATTGGTTACAATCTTTTTTTAAGAAAAAATTACCCGTCCCCCAAAAATTGGGAGAGCTCTTAACGATGCATTTTGCCGAGGTGGAAGAAGTAAAAAGGGCACAGGGTGATTTTGCTTTGAATATCGACGTCAGGCCGAACAGGGCCGGAGATTGTTTTTCTCATTTGGGTATCGTTCGTGAAATTGCCGCCATCTTAAAATTGAAAACCGAGCTTCCGTTCACGGAAGCGAAGGTGAAGAAGAGGACGGAGTCCTCTTCGCCCGCAAAAGATTTTATTCAGGTGGAGGTAAAAGATAAAAATGCCTGTCCGCGTTACAGTGCAAGAGTTGTTAATTTCATCAAAGTCGGCCCTTCTCCCAAATGGTTGAGAGACAGATTAAGCGTTTGCGGGCTGAGGCCGATAAATAATATTGTTGACATAGCCAATTACGTCATGCTGGAAACCGGCCAGCCTCTGCATGCTTTTGACGGGGAAAAAATGAAAGGGGGAAAAATCATTGTCAGATATGCAAAATACAGAGAGAAAATTGTCACTTTGGACGAGCAAAGATTCGACCTGGATTCCGATATCTTGGTGATCGCCGATGCCGAAAAACCCGTAGCCATAGCCGGCATAAAAGGGGGCAAACTTCCCGAAATAGATAAAAAAACAAAGACGGTGATAATCGAGTCCGCCAATTTCAATTCTCAGATTATCCGCCAGGGTTCAAAGAAATTAAATTTGAAAACAGACGCTTCTTTAAGATTTGAACACGGAATTGACCCCAATTTAACAGAGTCGGCTCTGGACAGGGCCGCAAGTTTGATTCAAAAAGTTGCCGGCGGGAAAATTGCCCGGGGGTTGGTTGATGTCTATCCCAAGAAAGTTTTTCCCAAAATAATCAGACTGAATTTGGATTACGTTGAAAGTTTGCTGGGAATTAAAATACCGGAAAAAGAAATCAGGGATATTTTGGAAAGTTTGGATTTCAAAATTAAAAACCGAGTCCCGCCACAGCGGGACGAGGGGGAAGAAGAGGCCGAAGTCCTCTTCGCCCACAAAAAGTCAAAAATTTTAGACGTTGGAGTCCCTACCCGCAGGCTCGACGTTTCTTTGCCGGAAGATTTGATCGAGGAAGTTGGTAGAATCTATGGGTATGATAAAATTGAAGCTGTTTTTCCGACATCTTCCCTGGTTCCTTCCAAAAGAAATTTGGATGTTTTCTGGAAGGACGTTGCGAAAGATATTTTGAAAGAAGCCGGTTTCACCGAAGTTTACAATTATTCTTTTTTCGGCGAAAGGGAGGCAAAATCATTCGGATACAAAGAAGGGGAGTTGATCGAAGTGAATAATCCCCTGAGCCAAGAGCAAAAAAATTTAAGGACAAGCTTGATTCCGAATTTGCTGAAAAATGTCGAGAAAAATTTTAAACGCACGAAAGAGATCAGTATTTTTGAACTGGGGAAAATCTTCAAAAACCAGAAAACGGAAGGAGAGAAAAATATGTTATCGGGAGTTCTTCTGGGGGACATGTTCTTCCGGGCAAAGGGCGTCATTGATTCCCTGCTGAATAAATTGGGAATAAGCGATGTTTGGTACGATGAATACAAGCCCACGCCGGAAGACAGCAAGTTGTCAATTTGGCATCCTCAGAAATGCGCCGAAATAAAAACCGACGGCAAAGAGATCGGGTTTTTAGGAGAAGTTTCTCCGCGAATCATCAATAATTTTGATATTCAAGGGAAAGTTGTTTTATTCGATATCGATTTTGAAAAATTATCCGAATTGGCCTCCGAAGAACACGAATACAGGCCGATTTCCAGGTTTCCTTCAGCCGTAAGAGACATCGCCGTTCTGGTGCCCAGATTTATCAAGGTTGAAGAAGTTTTAAATAAAATTTACGATTCAGGCGGCGATTTGATCAGAGACGTCGACCTGTTCGATATTTACGAAGGAGAAGAACTGCCGCAGGGTAAAAAGAATCTGGCTTTCCATATAATTTTTCAGTCAAAAACCGGAACTCTCTCTTCGGAAGAAATAGACGGAATCCAGAACAAAATAATAAAAATTTTGGAATTAATGCCGGAATGGCAGGTAAGAAAATAAAATGGTTAAAAAAACTAAAATAAAAAGCGAAAAACCCGAATCGGATTATACGGCTAAAGACATTCTTGTTTTGGAAGGATTGGAACCCGTCAGGAAACGCCCGGGAATGTACATCGGTTCCACGGGTCCCGAAGGCCTGCATCATTTGGTTTGGGAATGCGTTGACAACAGCATAGACGAGGCGATGGCCGGCTACGCTAAAAACATAGACGTTGTTCTTATGTCCGGGAATAAAGTGAAAACCGTGGATGACGGGAGAGGCATTCCGGTTGAAAAACATCCCCAAACGAAAAAATCGGCGCTGGAAACGGTAATGACGACTTTGCACAAGGGAGCCAAATTCGGAAGCAAAGCTTATAAAATATCAGGCGGTCTTCACGGCGTGGGAGTTGCGGTGGTTTGCGCTCTTTCGATATGGACAAGGGCGGAAGTGTGTAGGCAAGGCCAAAAATTCTTTCAGGAATATTCCAAAGGAAAAGTGAAAACAAAGGTGACAAAATTCGGCGCCTGCAAACAGACGGGGACTACGATTATTTTTGAACCGGATCCCGAAATTTTCGGTGAAATTAAATTCGACGTAAAGAAAATTTTGACTCATTTGCGCCAGCAAGCGTATCTGACCAAGGGAATAAAAATCAATTTTGTCGACGAGAGAGAAAAACCGGCGCAATCTCACGCTTTTTATTTTGAAGGAGGGTTGGCCTCTTACGTAAAATACTTAACTCAGGGGGTAGTAAAAAGGCATCCCAATATTTTTTACGGTTCGGGAGAAAAAGAAGGAATATTGGTGGAAGCCGCTTTCCAGTATACCGACGAATACGAATGCTATGAAGAAGGATTTGCCAACAATATTCATACCGGAGAGGGGGGCACCCATTTGACCGGCTTTCGAACCGCCATTACCAGGACTTTCAACGATTACGCTAAAAAGAACGGCCTCTTAAAAGAAGATGAGGAAAATCTGGGCGGTGAAGACATGAGAGAGGGTTTTACCGGAGTAGTTTCGGTAAAATTAGCAGAACCCCAGTTTGAAGGCCAAACCAAAGCGAAGTTGGGCAATCCCGAAGTAAAACCGGCGGTGGAAGCGGTGGTTTCCGAAATCCTGGCTGATTTTCTTGAAAGAAACCCTCAGGATGCCAGAGCAATTATTGAAAAATGCATTCTATCTTCCAAGGCCAGAAAAGCGGCAAAAGTTGCCAGGGAAACCGTTTTGAGAAGAGGAATTTTGGAAGGATTGGCCCTGCCGGGCAAACTCGCCGATTGCACCACGAAAAAACCCGAAGAATCCGAGATTTATATTGTTGAAGGAGAATCGGCCGGAGGTTGCTTTGCGGGAGATACGAAAGTTGCTTTAGCCGATGGAAGAAATTTAAGCTTTAAAGAGTTAATCAAAGAAACCGAAGAAGGAAAAAGAAACTATTGTTATACCATCAAAAGCAATGGTTCAATTGGGATTGAATTGATTAAAAATCCCCGAAAAACAAAAAGCAAAGCAGACGTTATTAAAGTGATTTTAGACAATAAGGAAGAGATAATTTGCACTCCCGATCATAAATTTATGGTCAGAGATGGTTCTTATAAAAAAGCGCATAATCTTACCACAGAAGACTCGTTAATGCCGTTAAAACGTCAGCTTTCAAGAATGGGAAAAAGAATAACCATTAAAGGATATGAATTAATTTATGATCCAAAAGAGCAAAGATGGATTTTCACTCATCTTTTGGCCGATAAATATAATCTAATGCATGACAGTTATTCAGAGGAAGAGGGGAATACCCTTCATCACGTTGATTTTAATAAACTCAATAATAATCCAGAAAATATAATTAGAATGCCAAAAATGGATCATTTTTTCTATCATACAAAATTCCTTGAAAAAACAATTCACCGAGCCGATGTTAAAGAGAAAGTTAGAAAGATACACCAATCAAAAACCTATCGAGAAAAAATTAAAAAGATAATGACTACTCCAGAAATGAAGAAAATGTTAAGCGAGAGGGCAAAAAAACAATGGGAAGATGAAGAATATAAAAAATATATGCTTAGAAAATCCCTTGAATTTTATCAGAGAAATAAACAATATCGCGAGAGAAATAGAAAACTTTTATACGAGAATCAGAAAAAATATTGGAGCAATTTGAAAAATAGAGAAAAATGGAGCGGACAAATAAAAGAGTATTTTGAGAGACATCCCGAAAAGAGGAAGGAACTTTCTGTCTTGGCTAAAAAACAGTGGCAAGATGAAGAACTTTTAAAGTGGCGGAGTCAAAAAACTAAAGAACAATGGACACCGGAATTTAGAATAGAAAGAAAAAAGACTTACAATAATACTTATCGAGAGAAAGCTCTAAAATTATTGAGAGAAATTTTTGAGGAATATGGGAAAATCGACAAAGAAAAATACAACCAAGAAAGGATGGATTTAAGGGATAGAAGCCTTTTAAGATATGAGACAATTCGCCAGCGATTTTTTAATAATAATGAAGAAAGACTAAAAGAAGCTATTTTAAATTACAACCATAAGATTAAAAAAATTATCGAGCTGAAAAAGAAAATAGATGTTTACGATTTAGAAGTTGAAGATACTCATAATTTCGCATTAGCTTCGGGGGTTTTTGTTCACAATAGTGGAAAGCAGGCCAGGAACAGGCAATTCCAGGCGATCTTGCCCTTGCGGGGCAAGATTCTGAATGTTGAAAGAACCCGCCTTGATAAAATTCTGGTTTCAAAAGAAATCAGATCTCTGATCATTGCCTTAGGTACCGCCATTGCCGAAGATTTTAATCTGGAAAAACTGAGATACCATCGCATCATTATAATGACCGATGCCGATGTCGACGGTTCGCATATCAGGACTCTGCTTTTGACTCTTTTTTACCGTTATTTTAAACCGATTATCGAAGCCGGGTACCTTTACATAGCTCAACCTCCTCTTTATCGGATCCAAGCGGGAAAACAAATAAATTACGCTTATGCCGAAGATGAAAAAAACAAAATTTTAAGTAAAATGGGAAAATCCGTTTCTGCCGATGCGAAGATAGCGGGCGTTTCGATTCAAAGATATAAGGGTTTGGGAGAAATGAATCCCGAACAGTTATGGGAAACTACCATGAATCCCGCAAACAGGATTTTATTGAGAGTAGACATCGAAAATGCCAGGGAAGCGGATAAAATTTTTGATATCCTGATGGGAGATGAAGTTTTGCCCCGAAAGAAATTTATCCAAGCTCACGCTAAAAACGTAAAAAACCTTGACATTTAGGGCTCTCCGAGTAATATGAAAGAAGAGCCCGGACGGGCTTTTTTAAAAACCGAGCTTCCGTAGGAAGCGAGGTGAAGAAGAGGGCGAAGCCCTCTTCGCCTACCGAGTCCCACAGTCATGAACATAACAACCATTCCAAATAAAATCGTTACTTTTCTGAAGGAAGTAAAACTCGAAATGAAGAAAGTCAACTGGCCGACCAGAGACGAAACCATAAAATACACTTTGCTTGTTATCGGAGTTTCGGTTGCCACGGCAATCTTTTTGGGCGGCATCGATTTTGGCTTTACCGCCCTGCTTAATAAACTCATATTCAAGTAAAATAATGCCGAAACAACAAACTGCTCAAGAAAGAAATTGGTATGTTTTGCATACTTATTCCGGATACGAAGATGCCGTAGCCAAAAGCCTTAAGCAAAGGATTGACAGTTTGAGCATGGAAGATAAAATTTTCAACGTCTTGGTGCCGAAAGAAAAAAAGATTAAAATAAAGAATGGCAAAAGGAAAACAGTGGAAGAAAAGATCTACCCTGGATATGTTTTGGTGGAAATGATTGTGACGGATGACAGCTGGTATGTGGTCAGAAATACTCCGAATGTAACCGGTTTTGTAGGGGCCGGCACCACTCCCGTTCCCGTTTCTTTGAAAGAAATAGAAAGTTTAAAGCAGAGAATAGGAGGGGAAGAGCCCCAATATAAAATTGAAGTTAAAGTCGGAGACCTGGTTAAGATTACCGACGGCCCTTTCAAAGATTTTGACGGCAAAGTGTCGGAGACCGACGAAGAAAGGGGAAAGGTAAAAATCCTGGTCAATATGTTCGGCAGAGACACGCCGGTGGAACTAGACTCTCTTCAGATAAAGAAAGTCTAGTTCTTAAAACCCTAAATCCGAAGCACGAAATCCTAAACAATATCAAATGATTAAAATTCAAAGCACAAAACAGTTTAGAAAATTACAATTTAAAATTTAGAATTTGTTTCGAATTTCGATATTCGAATTTCGAAATTTCAATAAAACTATGGCAAGAAAACCAAAAGCAATCATCAAACTTCAAATCCCGGCGGGAAAGGCCACTCCGGCTCCGCCCGTGGGACCCGCTTTGGCTCAGCACGGAGTCAATATCCCCGAATTTTGCCAGAAATTTAACGAGGTGACAAAACAAAAAATCGGTTTTATTCTTCCGATTGAAATTTATGTTTACGGAGACAGAACGTATACTTTTAAGGTAAAACAGCCGCCCGCTTCCGAGCTGTTGAAAAAAGCGGCGGGGATTGAGAAGGGTTCCGGAGAACCCAATAAGACCAAAGTCGCTAAAATCACAAGGGAGCAGCTGAAGAAAATCGCCGAACAAAAAATGCCGGATTTGAATACCGACAATATTGAAGCGGCAATGAAAATAATCGAAGGAACAGCCCGCAATATGGGAATAACAATAGAATAATAAAATGATTCTTTCCGACAAAGACATTAAAAAATATATCAAGGAAGGGAAAATCAAGGTCAGTCCCAAACCGAATTTTAAGGATCAATTGGGTCCCTGTTCTCTTGATTTGCATTTAGGAAACATTTTTAAGATCTTTAAACAATCGGATTATCCTTATCTGGATCTTAAAAGAAAGATTAATTTTGAAAAGTTTATGGAAGAGATACGAATAAAAGACGACGCGCCTTTTATTCTGCAGCCAAAAGCTTTTGTCTTGACTACGACAAAAGAAGAATTCTCTTTAAACAACGATATAGTAGCCAGGCTTGACGGCAGATCGTCTTTGGCCAGGATCGGAGTCGTAGTCCACTTGACCGCCGCCAGGTTTGATCCGGGTTGGCGGGGGAAGGCGGTGATGGAATTGGGGAACCTGGGCCCTATGCCCGTCGTCTTGTATGCCGGAGTGACCAGGATTTGCGCCTTAACTTTTGAAACTCTTTCCAGCTCCGTTGAAATTCCCTACCTGAAACAGAAAGACCACGCGTATGCCAAGCCGGAATCTCCCCGCGCCAGTAAATTAAACAAAGAGCTGAAGTAAATGTTATTAACCAAGAATCTCAAGGTAAAATTTTTAGGAATTACTCCTGTTTTGAAGGACAAGACAGGAGTTTTAAATCCCCAGCAAATTGCCGCATTTTCCGCCCTTTTGACTTTTAAAGGAAAATCGGTTAACGATTTAGTCAAAGAAACTCTCAAAAAGGGGCAAAAAGTTGAAGATAAAGTTAAGACTATTCTGCTGCGTTCTTCTTTAAGAGGCCACGCTTCGATCGCCACCACTCCGGTTATTTCCATCACTTACGAAGGGAGCAAATTTATAGATTGGGCCCTGACCGGGCTTTATTTTTCTTCTTCTCTGGTTTCTTCCGGGCGCCGGACGAATACCACGGAAAAAGACATAGTATATACCAAAGGAATTTACGGCAATAAAAAAGCGAGAGATATTTATCGGCGGGCTTCGGAAGAAAATATCAGACTGCATAATTATTTCCTGGCAAAGGGCATCAGCAAAGACGAGGCGCGCAAAATTTTACAGCAAGGCATATATGGAACAGGCATAATCCAGCTGCCCGTCGAATCGATTGTCGGGGTGAAAAGGGAATACGAAGCGGAAAAAGAATGGATGCCGGAAGAAATAGGCCTTCTGCTTAAGGAAATTGAAAAGAAGTCTAAAGATTTGGGCATAGACTTGCTTTTTGCCACGAGGGAAGCGGCGCCCCGGAACATTTATCCTTATCCCAATATTTTTAAAGACCCCGCGAAATCAAACCTCGTCAGGGAATTGGTGAAGAAAGAAAAACTGGCAAAGGGGGCGAAAATAATATCCGCCGAAATTCTGGCAGCGGAAGGGTTAAGAAAAAAACTGAAAGAATTTAAACAAAAAAGGGAAGCGGTTTTTAACTCCCCGAAGCAAATTAAAAAAGAATGGCTTAATCTTTTAGGTTTATATCAGGAGATTTTTCGCGATTACAATTCCAGCTTATCTTTTAAAACTCTTTCTTCCGTTCCCATTTGCATTTGGACGGAGAAAAAAAGGCACAGAACCTGCCGCCAAATAATAGAATCATTGTATTATTGTACGGATCGGGCGGCAAAAATATTCAAAAAATTTGAAAAACAGATAAAAAGGGGCGAAGAAGACAAGTCTTCTTCCCTCTTCGCCATCGCTCGAGAGATAGAAGAAGTTTTTTCCATACCCCCTTCGATCAAAGGAAACAGAGAGTATCTTGCAAAATATCTTTCGGTCGCTTCGAATGCGTTTAAGGCTTACAGAACTCTTCTTGGTTTAGGCATCAAGCCCAGAGAAGCCGTTTTTTTGATTCCCCGAGCCGTAAAAATTGATATTCTACAGGAGTATGATTTGTATAATTTCTTGACGGGTTATTATCCTTTAAGGCTTTGCAAGACTGCTGAAGAAGAAATACACAGGAATAGCTGGAGAGAAATAATCCAGATTAAAGAGATTTTAAGGAAAAAAGGTGCAGGTTTCCTGGGTGAATTGGTCGGGCCGAAATGTCATATCATCGGGTTTTGCCCCGAAGAAAAAAGTTGCGGTCTGATTTTGCCGGCCGTCAGAAATTACAATGAGAAGTTCCATCAGGAAATGAAAGAAGAATTAAAAAAACAATTTGAAAAAAATCTGAAAAATTTGGGGTCGAAGAGATAAATCTCTTCTTCACCTTCGTCCCGCTGCGCGGGACTCGGTATTTGAAAAAAATTTAAATCATTTAGGAAGATAGTAAAATGATAATTGGAGTTAAAGAGTTGTTAAAATTGGTTGAGGAAAATAAATTGGTTGAAAATCTTTCGGAAAGGGAATTAAAAAATCCGGAAGGCGCCGGATTCGATTTAAGAATAGGGGAGCTGTACGGAATAAAAGGCAGGGGTTTTCTGGGAGTGGAGGAAAGAGAGACGCCGGAAATGGAATTAGTTGCCAAATATGAAAATGGAAAAACCGTCAAAATAGAACTCCAGCCTCGCACTTATTACGCGATGAAAACGATTGAGCAGGTGAATATGCCGGAAGATCTTTTGGCCATAATGACGCCGCGCTCCACTTTATTCAGATCTGGCGTCTATATTTTCGGCGGCCAGACACCGCCGGGCTACAAGGGAGGCCTGACAATGGGAATTTATAATTTCCGAGAGGAGAAATTTAAACTGGAAATGGGCGCCAGAGTTGTCCATATAATGTTCTTTCAGGTTGAAGGAGAATCTAATTTATATCGAGGGCAATGGCAAGGCGGCAGGGTAACAACAAATAAAAAAGAAAAACAGGTTTAATAAGTCAAAGAGGATAAATCCTCTTTTCCATCTGCGCTTTCGCAGAGCGAAAGCTTGCTATATGAAATTATCAAAAACCGACCCCAAAATCTACAATTTGATTAAGAAAGAAATAGAACGCCAGAAAGAGGGTTTGGTTTTAATTCCTTCGGAAAACTACGCCAGCCCCGCCGTAATCTCCGCCATGGGGACGCCTTTAAGCAATAAGTATTCCGAAGGGTATCCCTATAAAAGATATTACGGCGGCAATGAATTTATCGATGAAATTGAAACTTTGGCCATAGAAAGAGCTAAAAAACTGTTTCGCGCAGAACATGCCAACGTTCAGCCGCATTCGGGCTCCCAGGCAAATGCCGCGGTTTATTTGGCATTGCTGAATTACAGGGATAAAATACTGGGAATTGATTTGTCGGCCGGCGGCCATCTGACTCACGGATCCCCGGTCAATTTTTCGGGAAAATTGTACAAATTCGCTCATTACGGAGTTGATCCCAAGACGGAAAAAGTGGATTTGAAAGAAGTGGAAAAAATCGCTTTAAAATTCAAACCCAAATTAATTATCGTCAGCACCACGGCTTATTCAAGAACCCTTGATTTCAAAAATTTCCGCAAAATTGCGGATAAAGTCAATGCTTATTTGATGGCGGACATCGCCCACATCGCGGGTTTGGTGGTTACCGGAGTCCATCCTCATCCTTTTCCTTATTGCGATGTTGTGACAACCACCACCCATAAAACCTTGAGAGGACCGAGAGGAGGATTAATTTTATGCAAGATTGAAGACAGATTGGACCCTAAAGGAAAATGGAACTTGGCCCAAAAAATTGACAGAGCCGTTTTCCCCGGAATGCAGGGCGGGCCTTTGGACCACGTTGTTGCGGCAAAAGCCGTCTGTTTTTTGGAAGCGATGAGTCCTTCTTTCAAAAAATACCAGAAACAGATTATTCTGAATGCCTCGGCTATGGCCGATGAATTTCAAAAGCAGGGAGTGAGGGTGGTTTCGGGGGGAACGGATAACCATTTGATGGTGATTGATATTTCTCCTTTCGGATTGGATTCAAAAAGAATTCAGGATAAACTGGACAGAGTCGGCATTTACGTCAACCGCAACGCCATCCCTTTTGATAAAAGGCCTCCTTTTAATCCTTCGGGCATCAGATTGGGAAGTCCGGCGATAACTACCAGGGGGATGAAAGAAAAAGAATCAAGAGAGATAGTCCGTTTGATCGTATCTCTGATAAAAAATATCGATAACGCGCGGATTAAAAACAAGATTAAGAAGAGAGTAAAAGAAATTGTCAAAAAATTTCCAATCTATGGTGATTTTCAATGGTAAAAAAATTGCTGATAAAATTTTATCGGATTTGAAAAAAAAGACAGATAGATTGAAGGTCAGGCCGAAATTAGCCGTAATCCTGGCGGGCGAGGATAAATCTTCAGAATTATTCATCAGAAATAAAAAAAGGGCTGCAAGGGAAATCGGAATCGAAGTTTTGCTTTATAAGTTCAAGGAAGACGTTCCGGAAAAAGAAATTATCCGGAAAATTAAAAGCCTGAATGACGATAAATCGGTACAGGGGATCATCGTTCAACTGCCTCTTCCCAAAGGTTTCAGTCCGGAAAAAATTGTCGGAGCGGTTTCTCCATTAAAAGATGTTGATGGATTCGGCAAGAAGTCGTCTTTTTCTTCTCCCTTTATTTCCGCTCTTTTAATCGCCCTGAAAAATTCAACGAAAGATATAAAAGGCAAAAAAATTTTAGCTTTGGTTAATTCGGATATTTTTGGCAACCGCCTGAGATTTTTCCTGAAAAAAGAAGATATAAGAGCAGAATGCGTTCTGAGAAAAAATTTTTCTCCGAATAAAATTAATAAAGCAGACGTTGTTATCACCGTTTTGGGTACGCCCAATTTTATAAAAGGAAACATAATAAAGAGGGGAGTTATTTTAATTGACGGCGGAATTACGGTGACCAGAAATAAAAAAACGGTTGGCGACGTAGACAGAAAAAGCGTATCTGGAAAAGCCGCTTTTCTGACTCCGGTTCCCGGGGGCACAGGCCCTTTAACGGTCGCCCTGTTGTTAAAAAACGTATACTTAGCGGCAAATAAACATGGATAATATCGCAAAACGGATTGACCAAACATATTTAAAAAAGGGTGCGGACGGCGACGAAATAAAAAAAGTCGCAGAAGAAGCGAAAAACTACGGCTTCCGGGGGTTTTGCGTTTTCCCGGAGCATACTAAAACGGCAAAAGAGGTGCTTTCGGGTACGGGTGTTAAAGTCACCACTTTGATCGACGAACCGACGGGTGCGAGCCCCCATAAAGAGAGGATAAAAATGGTTGAAAAGGCCAAGCTTGATGGTTCGGACGAAGTCGATGTGGTGATGAAAATTGATGATTTCAAAAATGGAAAATACGGCGAAGTTTTAAATGATTTAAAAGAAATTTGCAGTATTCTGCCCACTAAAGTGATCATCGGTTCGGGCTACTTGACCGACGAAGAAATAAAAAAAGCCTCGGAAATTGTAAAAGAGTCGGGAGCCATCTGTGTTAAAACCGCCACGATAAACGATCCCTTGGATCATGTCGAATTGCCGGAAAAAGCAAAACACGTGAAAATAATGCGGAAGTCTGCTCCCGGAATTTTAGTAAAAGCCGCGGGCTCTATTAGAACCTTAGCCGATTTGGAAATGATGGTTGGGGCCGGCGCCGATATCATCGGTACAAGCAGCGGCGTTGAAATAGTTGATGAATATACGGGTCGGGATAATCAAAAATCGGAAGACGGCAGAATAACGGAATAATGTTATGTATAAACCAACCATCGGTCTCGAAATTCATATCGAACTGAAAACAAAAAGCAAAATGTTTTGCAATTGTTCCAATGATCCGGATGAGCGCCTCCCAAATGTGAATATTTGTCCCGTGTGCACCGCCCAACCGGGAAGCCTCCCCTTTATCAACGAAGAGGCGATAAGAAAAGTTGTTAAAACCGGTTTGGCCCTTAATTGCCAAATCCCCGA
>Ga0210018_1001372_pt1 | contig 12732 bp, 14 predicted proteins | sample CryGeyCG2014_010_2_FD_183967 | JGI IMG/M metagenome (GOLD analysis project Ga0210018, IMG submission 183967) | Groundwater microbial communities from aquifer - Crystal Geyser CG09_land_8/20/14_0.10 (SPAdes) (version 2) | ecosystem: Environmental > Aquatic > Deep subsurface > Groundwater | place... | reverse complement strand
ATATTATCACACCGACAGCTCAATTTTTAAATAATATAGAAGAAGATTTAAAAGTTTGGTTGCCCTCTCTCAAGCGACTAAGTGGAAAAGAGTTGGAGAGGAAGATTAAAATGTTGATTAGAGCCTATGACCCCTGTATTACTTGCGCCACACACTAAGGCTAAATTCCAAGCTCCAAATACCAAATTACAAACAAATTCAAAATTACAAATTCGAAATCCTAAACGTTTTGAATTTTGGTCATTTGAATTTAAGCATTGTTTGTGGTTTGGAATTTGTGATTTGTGATTTATTATTATGTATGCATGATTTTTATTTAGCCAAAGAAATATTAGACACGGTTTTAAAACAAGCTAAAAAAAATAATTTAAAAACAGTTTCTAAGGTTTTTTTAAGCCTAGGCGAATTTGCTGAACATAATGAAAAAATTTTGTCCAAAAACTTAAGGCAAAATTTTCATTTTTTAGCTTCAAATACATTAGCTAAAAAAGCAAAACTGATTATTAAAAAATTAGAACAATCTAATGTCTGGCGTTTAGAAAAAATTGAGGGAGAGGTTTAACATTAGTTGATTTTTTAAAATACAAAAAACGCTTCTTTTGAGGCGTTTTTTGTATTAAAAATAAATTTCAATTACGGTCCTGTTTTAATATTAATTTTTTCTTTAACTCCTCTTTCAATTCCTTCATCTCCTTCATTATCTCCTTTAACCTTAGCTTCTTTTTCAATTTCAACTTCTCCTTTAATTTTTCCTTCTCCTTCGGTTTCTTCCTCTGCTTTAATCTCGGTTTTTTCTTCTTCAGTCTCTGTTTCAGTTTCACTACTGGTGGGAGATGAAGGCAAATAAATTTTAAAGCGCTGCTCAGCAGTAATGGTTAGCTTTGCTTCTTGAGCCAGACGATGAGCTTCCGCTAAGGAAAGAAAAGCTTCGTTATACTCTTGAGCTTCAATTTGGACCTCGACTTTATCCTTTAAATCTTTAGCTATCTTAAGTTTATCTTCTGCCATGGTCTTGACTTCAGCTGAAACTTTTGCTTTGTCAATAAACTTTTCTACTTCTTCTATCTTGTTTTGAACTGCTTTAAGTCGGCCAAGAACTGCTGCCTTAACATCAACTCCTGTCTTGATTTTAGACTCCTCCTCAGCTCGCCAATCACCCGCCTCTTCACTTTTTGTTTTCACTTCAAGGGCCAATTTTTTAACATTTTCGTTCCCCTTTTTTAAAGATAACTGGTTTAATATCTGTTCATGGGCCTTGAGCGAAGCCTCTAAATTAGAAGCCAATTCTAAAGCCTTTTCTGCTTTTCCTTGAGCGCTAAATTGTTCTATCTTTTCTTTGATTTTAGCAGCATGTCGATCGAAATTTTGTTCTACTTGCGCTTGAGCTGCCTTGGTTAGCCTGCCTTCTGCGGCGAGCTGTTCCGCTTCCTCAACTCTTTTTTCCGCCAACTCTACTTCAATCTCGGCTTTTGCCTCAGGAGAAAAAGCTAAGGCACTGCGTACCTTTTCATTGATATTTATCTTTATTGGATAAAGAATATCTTGGGGCAATGCTTGTTGAGCAGCCACAGAGGCGCTTCCTCCACCGACAAGAGCAATAATTAAAATTATGGCGATTACTGGCATAGGTTTTTTAAGAGTTAATATTATTTTTGTTAAGATCGACCTTTCCTGTAATATAGGACGCAAAATTCCTCTAGCTCTTACAGGTTGAATTTTCATAAAATTTAAAAGCGCCTTTCGTATCTCCATTTTTTCCTGTTGATTGAGTTTGACTAATTTTGTTTTTTCAAGTATTTGTTTAAGTTTATTTTCCATTTTCTAATAATTCTCTTAATTTTTTAACGGCGCGGTTGAGCCGTACGGAAATAATATTTGAATTTTCATTTAAAATCTCAGCAATTTCTTTAGGTTCGAGTCCATCAAAATAACGCATCATCATCACTTGGCGATCATCTTCTTTTAATCGGTTTAAGCCTTGCAAAATATTTTTTATTTCTAAGTTGTTAATTATTTCCTGAGAGGAAGAAGAAGAGGAAGGTTCAAATCCCTGTTTTTCATAAAGTTCTTCGAGAGAAATTTCTTTAATCCTTTTTTGGCGGGAATAATCAATTACCAGATTAAGGGCTACTTTATAAAGGAAAGGTTTGATGTTTTCTATCTCATGTTTTTTGAAATATTCAAAAACACGAATAAAAGTTTCTTGCACTAATTCTTTGGCTAATTCCCGATTGTTGACCCTAAAATAGCAATACCTAAAAATCGCATCTGCGTATTGCTCATACCAGTTAATAAATTTTTCCTCTAAAATAGGGTCTATCATAAGAGACGAAAAAAATACTCTATTCTTTCAATCTTACCCCTGACACTTACCCCTGACAAAAAGTTGGCATAAGCAATGTCCTTGTTCTTCAATCTCTTCTTGATGCCAGATGCAAGGGCAGACTTTATTTTTATCTTTTTTTTGATTACCGGTTACTCGCCGGCAAGGACAGTATCTAAGGCCGTATTTTTCTTCATTAGCTAACAATCCTCGGATAACATTTTCAACTACTTGCTGATCAGGATTAAGTTTAAAACCATTCTGCTTGGCGTATTTTTTATATTTTCTAATTAGTTCCTTTGTTTTTTCTTCATTCATCTTAGCCATCTTTTAAAAATTTATTTAGCCAATTTTTTATCTCAATCTCATCTTTTACTCCCTCAAAAAAACTAACCGGTTTTCCTTTTTTAAACAAAATAACAGTTGGGATCTTTTCAATACTATACTTTTGGCTAATAATTGGCGCTTCGTCAATATTAACTTTAACAAGGATGATCTTGCCTTTAAACTCCTCAACGGCTTTATTTAAAATTGGCGCCAACATTTGGCAAGGAAAACAATTGTGATGAATTATTCCATTAGCAACAAAAGTTTTTGTATCATTATCTAATTTTAACGAAATGAAATTATAATTTTTTCCTGCATATTTTTTAATAGTTTCAATCTTGTCAAAAATAATTTTTTTAGTTGGTTCAGTATAAAATTTTAACCATTTTTTATAAGGAATAGCATCTTGAGGAGGGAAAGCTTTATTGCCTCGCAACCAATTATATATAACTGAAAAGTGCAAGTTCAACTTTTTACTAATTTCCTTTATTGAATATTTATTGACCATTTGAAGAGCTTGTATCCTCTTCTTTTTTCTTTCATTAATTTTTGTAAGCCTTTCTAATAAATAAGCCCTTGTTAAGGCTGATGTTAATTTTTTAGTATAAGAATATTTAAATCCTATCGAAGAATAATTATAGACGTTTTCTGAATTTGTTTTTAGCCAAATCTTCAAGAGTTTTGATTCTTCGCCGTCTTTTCTTTTATATCTATTCTCTCTCAGAATTTCAACCTTTCGTATTTTTACGCCAAAATTGTTTAAAAGAGAAGAAAAATTTTTCACAAAATTTTTAATCGAGTTTTTTGGACTTAAACAAAAATGAAATTCTATTGGATTAATATACGCATGATTATAAGATGTTCTATTTCTTCGCATTACATTTATTATAGTAACTTTCGGACCGTCACCTCCTAAAAATCCATGGAGAAAGGCTTTTTGAATCTCTCTGGGTCCTTTTAACACCCATGCAGGAATTTTTAACCCTTTAAAAAATTTCTTTCCTATAATTCCACCTAAAGTATTCAATAGAATGAATAAAGAAGTCTTAGCCACCCTTACTATAAAACCTCTCTGAATAAATTTTCTACCACCAATCTCTCCTTCTGTTTTTTTTTCTCTAATGCTCGAATGAAATCCTAGAAATTCTAAATCTTTTACCAATTCTTTCAGATCTTCTTTTTTGCCGACACAAAACTCAACTAATCTTTCATTATTTTTTTGAAGTGAAAGCGACCCGTCGGTTAATAAAAGTCCTAATACGCTGGCGAGAATATACGATTTTTTTTGATTATAACCAATGTTCGATAAATTCTTTTCTTTTAATTGATTAATATAGAGAGTTTGATTTAAATGTAATTTTTTAACAGTTTTTTTAATCTCTGTTTCATCAAGAAAAATGCGGGTATCTTTTATGGGGAGATAATAAAAGTCGGAAAATAAATAAGAAGCAAGCAGGTTGCCAATTTTTAAATCTTTGGCTTTTTTAAATCCTTGTCTGGTCAATATCAAGTGCTCAGGGGTACAAATTATTTCTTTATTTTGCGCAGTTTTTATTTGAATTTTTTGATTTGATACTATTGAATAAACTTTTTTGATTTTACTTGTTATCTCTTGAAAATTTTTATTAAAGGAAAGTACTTTTGAATTATTTTCAGCTTCTTTAATATTTTTTATTTCCGGATTAAAAATTAACTTACTCTGTGGCGCCAAACACCACTCAGCCCAAAAATCAATTAAAACAGGTTGGTCTGTTTTTTCAATAAATTCCTTAAAATTTTGATCATTTAAATTTATCATGATTAAATTTTATTAGAATTTAAAATCTTGTCAAATTTTTATAATCAACTATAATAAACTATATTTCATTTTTAAAAATATGAGCAAAATTATCTTAAAAACTCTCAAAGGATTCCATGATTTTTTGCCAGAAGAACAAATTGCTAGACAAAAAATGATTGAAGTTATCAGAAAAACTTATGAAAATTTTGGTTTTGTGCCTTTAGAAACGCCTGCTTTAGAATCTGCTGAAATACTTTTTGGTAAAGGTGGCGGGGAAAATGAAAAATTAAGCTATCGTTTTAAAGATAGAGGTGGCCGCGACATCGCTTTAAGATACGATTTAACCGTTCCTTTGGCGAGAGTAGTCGCAGAGTACAAAGAAATTAAAAAACCATTTAAAAGGTATCAAATTGGCTTAGTCTGGAGAGCGGAAAATCCGCAAAAAGGAAGATATCGAGAATTTTATCAATGCGATGCTGATATTGTTGGCGTGGATTCGATGTTAGCTGAGGCGGAAGTTATCTCTTTAATTTCAGAAATACTTAGTAATTTAGAAGTCGAAAATTTTTTAATTAAGATTAATAATCGAAAAATTCTTAACGACTTCTTCAAGTCGCTCGGTTTTAAAGAAAAAGAAAATATTTTGATCTTACGGATCATTGACAAGAAAGAAAAAATCGGAGAAAAGAAGATGATTGAAGAATTGTCTAAGATTGGGGCAACGCAGGAAAAAATAAAAAAAATTAATGATTTTATAAAGACAAAAATTAATGGCATTAATGATTTAGAAAAACTAAAAAATAAATATCAACAAATAGCAGAAGGGGTGAAGGAACTAATAGAATTATTAGAAGCTGTCTCAATTTTAGTTCCTGACAAAAATAAATATAAAATAGATTTATCGCTAGCCAGAGGACTTGATTATTACAGCAGCACTGTTTTTGAGGTTTATTTAACCGATTTAGAAGATTTTGGCAGTATTGCCGGGGGTGGCAGATTTGATAAGTTAGTTGGTTTATTTAGCGACCAAGATGTACCGGCGGTTGGGGTTGGGATTGGCCTTGATCGCCTTTTTTACGCTTTAAAAGAATCAAAACTGATAAAAAAACAGAAATCAACAGCTAAAATATTAGTTACTTTTTTAGAGAAAGAATTTTTAAAGGATTATTTAAAAATAACAAAAGATTTGAGAAGAAATGGTTTTAACACTTTTTTTTATTTTGAAAACACAAAACTTGGCAAGCAGCTAAAATTCGCCGCTGAAAATGAAATTAATTACGCTTTAATTTATGGTTCGCAAGAAAAAGAAAAAGGAGAGATAATTGTTAGAGACATTTTCAAAAATAAACAAAAAAATATAAAAATTGAAAAACTGAAAGATTATTTAAGAAAATAAATATTTAATATGAATAAAGAAATTGACAGTAGAATTGCGATTACTATTTTAGTAGTTATAACCATTTTTCTAATTGGTTGGATGATGCATGAGTATCAAAGTATTTTTTATCCGATGCCATCTCAAGGTCCAATTAAACTTGCTATTAAACGCTTTTTAGAGCCTTCGGCTAGAGTTAATTTTAAAAAATTTATTTCTGAAGGAGAATTTAAAAATTATTTAACAGAGGCGAATAAAATTTCTTTGGGAACAGGTTATCCTGGACAACTCAGAGCCTTACCAGCAGTTCCAATGATTGTTAGAGAAGAAGAAATGGGAGCAGGCGTAACTGAAAAGCAGCCAGAAAGGTTTTCAGGAACAAATGTTCAAGTTGCTTCAATTGATGAACCAGATATTGTCAAAACTAATGGCCAAGAAATATATTTTTCTTCTCTCTCTCCAATTAAATATTTTATTGAAGGGAGGTCTTCTGAAGAAATTATGCCTTCAGAAACTGGTGGAATAAAAATTATTAAAGCCTTCCCTCTTGAAGAACTCTCGCTTAAAAAAGAGATTGAAAGAATCGGCGACCTTCTTCTTTACAAAAATATTTTAATGGTTTTTTCTAATGAAAAAATTTATGCTTACGATGTTTCTTTATTAGAAAATCCATCAGAAATTTGGGCAATTGATTTAGATCAAAGTTCCCAAATTGTTGGCGTCAGATTTTTTAAAGAAAAATTATATTTAGTCATCAGAAAAAATATTAGACAAGATCATCCTTGTCCAATTAAACTAATGACCATTAAAGAAATCCCTTTGACTATTAATTGTGAAGATATTTATCACCCTGACATTTATGTCCCTACAGAAGTGACTTATACTGCCTTAGCTGTTAATCCTTTGACAGGAGAGGCAGAGAAAGAAGTTTCTTTTATTGGTTCGGCTGATTCTTCTCTAATTTATATGTCGAAAAATAATCTTTATGCCACTTATTCTTATACTCAAAGCATTAATAAGTTCTTTCTGAATTTTCTTCAAGAAAAAGGACAAGACTTAATACCAGTTTCAATCATTGATAAATTAAAAAAACTTGATTCTTATGACATTTCTGAAAGCGCTAAAATGACGGAGCTTCAAGTTATTTTTGAAAACTACTTCTCTTCTTTAGATGAAGACGAAAGATTAAAAATTGAAAATGAATTAAATAATCGATTAACTGATTATCATAAAGATCATCAAAGAGATTTAGAAAAAACAGCTTTAGTAAAAATAGATTTAGAAAATTTTAATGTTGGAGCAACGGGAATTATCCCCGGACAACCGCTCAATCAATTTTCTCTTGATGAATATGAAAATTATTTAAGAATCGCGACCACTGTTGGTGAAAGAACGTGGTGGGGACCTTGGTTGGGATGGCAAGCCGCAGGTGGCGCAAATGATATTTATATTTTAGACAAAGATTTAAAGATTGTTGGTTCAATCCAAAATTTAGGTTTAGGAGAAAAAATTTATTCAGCCAGATTCCTGGAAGATAAAGGATATTTAGTTACTTTTAGACAAATTGACCCCTTTTACGTTTTAGATTTATCTAATCCAGCCAAACCGGAATTAAAAGGAGAATTAAAAATTCCGGGCTATTCTTCATATTTGCATCCGATTACCAAAGATGAAATTTTAGGTATTGGTAAAGAGGAATCGCAAGTGAAAATTTCTTTATTTGAAGTCATCGATCCTTCTCGACCTAAGGAGAAAGCAAAATATACCTTAAATGAATATTGGTCAGATATCTTAGATACTCATCACGCCTTCCTGCTTGATTCTAAACATGAGATTTTTTTCCTGCCGGGCGCAACGGGCGGCTATGTTTTTTCTTATAAAGAGAACAAACTGCAATTAATAAAAGCAGTGAGCGACATCAATGCCAAAAGAGCTCTTTATATCAATGATTATTTATACATTATTGGTGACGACAAACTTATCGTCTTAAATGAGATTAACTGGGAAAAAGTTAAGGAAATAAAGTTTTGATTTTTATTATATGGTTTTTGAAAAATCAATCGGCGCGGTTGTTTTTCGGAGAGAAAAGGATGAAATCTTTTTCCTTCTCTTGCAATACCCTTCAAAAAACAAGAATTACTTTGCTTTTGTTAAAGGGCATCAAGAGATTGGAGAGACTGAAGAAGAAACTTTAAAAAGAGAATTGAAAGAAGAGACAGGTGTAGAAGAAATAAAAATCATTCCTGGTTTTGAAGAAAAAGAAGAGTATATTTTTCGGGATATTTATAAAAAACCAGAAAATCCTCCTTTAGTAAAAAAAGAGGTTACCTATTATTTGGTAGAAACTCCGAGCGAAGAAGTTAAACTTTCCGATGAACACATGAGTTATCAATGGTTAAAATTTGAGGAAGCAAAAAAAATATTAAGATTCAAACAAGCAAAAGAAATTATTGAGAAAGCCCTTTTTTTCTTGAATAAAGATGCTAAAATTTAGTAATCAACGAATTTACAAGTCAGTTCAAATATACAAATCTATCCGTACATTCGCAGAGATTCGTTATTAGTTGATAAATAACTTCAAATTATGAGGTGTATCTCCATCGTCCAAACTTTAGATTTTATTGACCAAAGAGTTGGTTTTCGCGGTTGGGTGCATAATATTCGAGAAATGGGAGGCATTATTTTTTTAGATTTACGTGATCGGAGTGGCATCATTCAGACAATTGTTGACCCTAAAATTATTGGCCAAGAAAATTTTGAGAAAGTTAAAAGATTAAAAAAAGAAAGCGTGATTAAAATAGAGGGAGAAATTAGGCAAAGGCCAGAAAAAAATAAAAACCCAAAAATTTTAACTGGCGAAATTGAGTTACAGGCAGAAAAAATAAGAATTTTAAATTTAAGCGAAGACTTGCCTTTTGAAGTTAGAAAAGACACTAAAAAAATTGATGAAGAGCTACGTTTAAAATATAGATACTTAGATTTGCGTTCTGAAAGGATGAAAGACAATCTTTTAAAAAGGCATGAATTAACCCTTTATTTAAGAAATTATTGCTCAAAAAAAGGTTTTCTTGAAATAGAAACCCCTCTTTTGGGGAAAGGAACACCAGAAGGAGCAAGAGAATTTGTCATTCCTTCTCGCCTCCATTCGGGGGAATTTTACACCTTGCCGCAATCACCTCAGCAGTATAAACAGCTTTTAATGATTGCTGGGCTAGAAAAATATTTCCAGTTTGCCAGATGCTTCAGGGACGAGGATCAAAGAGCAGATCGACAACCAGAATTTACTCAATTAGACATTGAAATGAGTTTTGTTGATCAAAAAGAAGTGATGGATTTTGCAGAAGAAATGATAATTGAGGCTGTCAAAAAAATTTTTCCTGAGAAAAAAATTATTCAAATACCCTTTCCAATCATTTCTTATGAGGAGTGTCTGCGCCTTTATCAATCTGACAAACCTGATTTAAGGAAAACAAAAGAGAGCGACGAGTTAAGCTTTGTTTGGGTTATTGATCAACCTCTTTTTGAACATTCAGAGACAGAGAAGAAAATAGTTTCTGTTCATCATCCTTTTACCGCGCCTAAAGATGAGGATAAAGAGATGTTAGAAAAAAAGCCTCTTGAAGTTAAGGCTAAGTCATATGATCTAGTTTTAAATGGTTTTGAAATTGCTGGTGGATCCATTCGAATCCATCAGCCAGATTTACAAAAGAAAATTTTTAGTATCTTGGGGCTAACAGAAGGAGAAATAAAGAAAAAATTTGGTCATTTAATAGAGGCCTTTAAATTTGGCGCTCCTCCTCATGGGGGTATTGCTTTTGGTTTTGATCGTCTTTTAGCCGTCTTATGCAAAGAAGAGAGTATCCGTGAAGTCATTGCTTTTCCGAAAACTGGTGATGCCAGAGATCCGTTGACCGGTTCTCCTTCAGGACTCCCTGAAAGTCAACTTAAAGAAGCTCATATAAAAATCTCCGCTAAAAAAATTAAATAAATTTATGATGATTGACGAATTTCAGTTCGGTTCAATCACGGTTAACGGTCAAAAATATGATTTTGACGTGGAGATTCGGCCAAAGGGTGAAGTTTTAAGATGGCAGAGAGAAGAAAGTCATGTTTTTAATCTTAAAGATGTAGAAAGAGCGGTGGCAGAGAACCCAGAAATAATAGTTTTAGGCATTGGTGCTTATGGCCTTGCTCAAGTCAATAAAGAGGTTAGGGATTTTTTTAAAAACAAAGGAATTAAACTGATGATTGAAAAGACTGATCAGGCAGTCAGATCTTTTAATAATTTAATTAAAGAAAAGAAAAAGGTGATCGGCCTTTTTCATTTGACCTGTTAATATAGCTGGGGTCAGACCCCATTTAACAACCATCAGAAATCCGCATTAGGACGATGTTTTCAGTCAAATTTTAAAAAATGACACGATTTTGATTGAAAGTGCTCGTTACCTTTAAAAGAAATTTTTTAAAATTTGAAAATCTTTTTTTAAGATTTTTTTCATTTTGTTATTATAAACAGCGACCGCTGGATGGAAAAAAGGAATAATAGTTGTTTTATCTTTTCTGAAGATTTGGCCATGGATTTTACTAATTCCTTTAAGTTTTTTTTCTAAGCCATATTTTTTTCCGCTTTCGTGCCTACTCCGCTGAAGCAGCTTCGGCTGCGAAGGCCGGCTGAAGGTCGCCGATGCTCCATCGCTATGGCGACGGAGCGCTACCAAGGATCCATCGAAGGTGGAAAAAATAAAAGCAGTAGAAAAATTACCCAAGGTGGCAATTACCTTGGGTTTAATAATTTCTATTTGCTTTAAAAGATAAGGAGTACAGGCCTTAATTTCTTCTTTTTTCGGACTGCGATTTTCTGGAGGTCGGCATTTCAAAATATTGGCAACAAAGACTCCTTCTCTTTTAATTTTTACAGACGCTAAAAGTTCATCTAAAATTTTACCAGCCCTGCCAACAAATGGTTCGCCCTTAACATCTTCCCAATAACCTGGAGCCTCGGCAATAAACATTATTTTAGCATTTAAATCCCCGGAACCGACCACTGGCTGTTTTCTTTTTTTATAGAGCGTGCATTTACGGCAGCCGAGAATTTGCTTTTTAATTTTTTTCAATTTTTTTTCTTTTAAATTCATTATTTATTTAGAACCCTATCAAATAATATAAACCAAGGACAAATAAAATAATGGCTTCAACGAAGTCGCTCCAAGCAACAAATTTTGGTGAAGTTAACCAGAGTTTTAAACTAAAAACAGCAATTAGAAAAATAATTATTTCATCAAACATGTAAAAGAAAATATAAAGAATAATATAAAAAAGATACTGAAGGCCGGTTAGAGATGCTTTTGCCAAGACGCCGGCAAAGACAAGCGGCACAGCGGCTGAACAAGGAAATTCTATGAGGGTTAGCAGGGTGGCAAAAATTAGGATACTGCCGATTAGGAAAAAAACATTTTTCGGCCTTTTTAAAGAATTTTCTAAACGAGAAGCAAGGTTATTAGTAATTTTTTTACCATTTATTTCACAAGTTGCTCCTTGTTTTCTAATTCTGATAAATTCTTTGACAAAATATACCCCACTTAAAATTGCTAAAAGTCCTACTAAAACCTGGATGAATCTTAAATAAGGGACTAGTAAAGTAAAAAGACGATACCAGAAAAAAATAAGAAGAGCATAAACAACCGCGGCGGTTAGAATATAAGTTCCTCCTAAAATTAAGATTTTCTTTCTGTTCCTCAAAGCAAGCGTTAGCCCTAAAATCATCACCAGGGCGCCTAAAGAGCAGACATTAAAACCATCTAAAAGACCTAAAACAATAGTAAAAATAGGTAGGGAATATTTAGAAGGTTCAAGGCCTCCAATTGAAGGTAAATTAATTTTTTCAGAAGGTCCACCTTCCAGTTGTCTCTTAATTGAATTTTCTATTTTTGTTCCGATTTCTTTTTCATTATCAAAACCAAGAAAAAATTCGTCTCCAACAAAAGTCATTGGCACTAAACCAAGATATTTTTCAACCCCACATTTTTTACATAAATCTTGAAGCAATTTTTGATTTTTCTCGTCTTCACTGTGATAAGAATTTATTTTAATTTCAGGATATTTTTTCTCAATTTTTTGGAGAAATATTTCTTCGGCTGCGCAGTGAAGGCAGATAGAACTGTAAAAAAAGTTGATTTCTAAAAATGGTTTCTGAGCCCCAGTAGTAGAACCAAGTTCACTACGGGGCTCTGCTGTCGCCAAAACAAAACTTGGGATTGAAATCCCTAAAATTAAAATAAAAAGAGAGAAGAAAAGAAATATTTTTTTCATGTACTATTTATTAATTTTTAAAAGGTTATCAATTTTCTTTTTATCAAAGCCGATGATCAATTGACCATCAATCTCAACAACCGGTAAAGTCGCTAAACCTGTTTTTTTTATCAGTTCTTCCCTTTTAGCTGTTTCTTTAGAAATATCAATTTCTTCAAATTCAAATCCATTTTCTTTCAAATAATTTTTTAAGACATAACAAAATGGACAAGTAGGGGTAGAATAAATTTTGATGATCATAAATTTAAAAATTGACTTATCGCGTTAATCTTGTATAATTTTACTAAGAAAATTAATTAAAGTCAATGAAAATAGTGGTGAAAATAGGCAGTAGTTTAATTTTAGAAAAAAATAAAGTCAACTTAAAACCTCTTTCTAAAGTTGTCAAACAAATAGCTGATTTGAAAAAATCTGGTCATCAAATTATTGTGGTTAGCTCTGGCGCCATTGTTCTTGGGAGAAAAATGGGCTTTTCAAAAAAATGGCCAGAAAATTTGGTCGGCAAACAGGCTTTAGCTGCTCTTGGCCAGCCGAAATTAATGAGTATTTACCAAAAATTTTTTGAAAAATACGGATTATCTGTTGCCCAAATTCTTTTAACCCGGGATGATATTTTTT
>Ga0210018_1001371_pt1 | contig 12732 bp, 10 predicted proteins | sample CryGeyCG2014_010_2_FD_183967 | JGI IMG/M metagenome (GOLD analysis project Ga0210018, IMG submission 183967) | Groundwater microbial communities from aquifer - Crystal Geyser CG09_land_8/20/14_0.10 (SPAdes) (version 2) | ecosystem: Environmental > Aquatic > Deep subsurface > Groundwater | place... | reverse complement strand
TCAATAGCCAATTGTGAGTAAGCTTTCGGTTTGGAGACAACTTTGATACAGTTGTTGCCTTTAGTATGGTGGGTATTACTCTTATTTTTTTACTTTGATCTATGCCCGTCGTTTATTTGCCAACCATCCCAACTTCCATCGTAAAAAGAGACGGTAGAACGGTCCCCTTTGATCGCTCCAAAATTGCCAATGCTATTTTTAAGGCGGCTCGCTCCATCGGGGGTACCGATCGGGCAAAGTCAGAGGAACTAACCGATAAGGTTGTTCAGGTTTTGTCTAATGAGTTTGATGGGCATACAAATCCTTCGGTGGAGCAGATTCAGGATATTGTGGAGAAGGTACTGGTAGAGAGCGGCCATTACCGCACTGCTAAGTCATATATCCTATACCGTGATCTCCACAAACGTGTTAGAGACATTGATTCTTTGATGGATGTTAACAAGTTAGTGGATGGCTACTTGGATAAGGCTGATTGGCGAGTCAAGGAGAATGCTAATATGACCTTTTCGTTGCAAGGCCTAAATATTCATGTCTCTACCGCTATTTCATCCAAATACTGGCTTAATCAGATTTATGATTACGATATTTGCCAGGCTCACGATAGTGGTGACATTCATCTTCATGATCTTTATCTTCTCGGGCCATATTGCTGTGGTTGGGAATTAAAAGACTTTTTATTGCACGGTTTTGGCGGGGTGGGGGGAAAGATTGAATCGCTTCCCCCAAAGCATTTTAGGACTGCCTTAGGTCAGGTAGTAAATTTTTTGTACACTCTTCAGGGCGAGGCGGCCGGAGCGCAGGCGATTTCTAATTTTGATACTTTGCTTGCCCCCTTTGTTTATTATGACAACCTCTCCTATCCGGCGGTTAAGCAAGCGATGCAGGAATTCATGTTTAATATGAATGTGCCGACCAGAGTTGGCTTTCAAACCCCGTTTACCAATGTTACATTGGATTTGGATGTTCCTTCTTACATGAAAGATGAGCCGGCGGTAGTGGGCGGTCAGTTAATGGATAAATGCTACCGCGAATTTCAAGATCAAATGGATTTGATTAATCGGGCTTTTGCGGAAGTAATGATGGAAGGAGATGCCAAGGGTCGTGTTTTTACTTTTCCTATTCCCACTTACAATATTACAAAAGATTTTGATTGGTCGCGTCAAATCCTGGAACCGGTTTGGGAAATGGCGGCAAAATACGGGATTCCCTATTTTGCCAATTATGTGAATTCTGATATGAGTCCCGATGATGCCCGTTCCATGTGCTGTCGGCTTCGCTTAGATAATCGGGAATTGCGGCGGCGCGGCGGCGGTTTTTTTGGCGCCAATCCGTTGACCGGCAGTATTGGGGTAGTAACCATCAACCTTCCTCGTTTAGGTTATTTAGCCACGAGTGAGGATGACTTTATTTCCCGTTTAGAAGGTTTACTGCAGATCAGCCGCCGTAGTCTAAAGATAAAAAGAGAGGTTTTGGAAAATTTTGCCGAGAAGGGTTTGTACCCTTACTGTCGTATTTTGTTGTCCCCGGTTAAACAGCGGTTTGGCCAATACTGGCGCAATCATTTTTCTACCATTGGAGTTATTGGTGGGAACGAGACCTGTTTAAATTTCTTGGGTTGTGACATAACCAAACTCCGCGGCCAGAACTTAATTGTTAAGATGCTTGATTATACGCGTGAGCGGCTTAAAGATTTTCAAGAAGAAGATGATCAAATGTACAACTTGGAAGCCACGCCGGCTGAAGGGACTTCGTATCGTCTGGCCAAGTTGGATAAAGAGCGCTATCCCAATATTCATGTGGCCAATGAAGCATCTTCCGATGGATCGGCTCCTTACTACACCAATTCCACCCAGCTTCCGGTTGGTTTTACCGAAGATCTTTTTGATGCCCTAAGCCTTCAGGATGATTTGCAGACAAAATATACCGGCGGCACCGTTTTCCATAGTTTTCTGGGGGAGCGTTTGTCCTCTGGTTCTTCTGCCAAGAATTTGGTGCAAAAGATTTCAAAAAATTACAAATTGCCATATTTCACAATCACGCCGACTTTTAGCATTTGTCCCAGCCATGGCTACTTGGTTGGTGAGCAGTATACCTGTCCTAATTGTCACAGTGAATGTGAGGTTTACTCCAGAGTGACCGGTTATTTGCGTCCGGTTAGTCAGTGGAATCCCGGCAAACAGGCGGAGTATCATGATCGCAAAACCTTTAATTCCTCGGGACAACCGCCAGAATTTCTGCGGATTAACTCAAAAGACGATTTTGAATATTTGAATGGCGGCCTTGTTTACTCGCAGAAAAGTTTTGGGGAATAACACGCGCCGTTATGTATTTAGCTGCTTTGCAGAAAATCTCACTTCTTGATTATCCAGAAAAAGTGGCGGCCGTGGTTTTTACCGCTGGTTGTAATTTTAACTGTCCGTTTTGCCACAACCGTCAGTTGGTGGTGCCGCAAGAATATCCATGTGGATTAGACGAGGGGGAATTTTTTGATTTTTTGTTAAAACGGCAAGGCCTGTTGGATGGGGTGGTGTTTACCGGTGGCGAACCGTCGCTTCAGCCGGATTTGCGGGAATTCATTGGCAAAGTTAAAGAATTAGGTTTTTTAGTAAAGCTGGATACTAACGGCAGTTGTCCCAAAGTAGTGTCTGATCTTTTGAGCGGCGGCCAGCTTGACTACATAGCAGTGGATGTTAAAGCGCCTTTTGATCAGCGGTACGAATTAGCTTCTGGGATCAGTGTCGATCTTTTGTCGGTGAAGGAAACACTTAACAAGCTTCTATTAAGTAATGTTTTCTTTGAATTGCGCACGACGGTGGTTCCTGGTTTGCACACGATTGATTGGATGACTGATTTGGCTTGCCAGCTAAAGGATCGGGCGCTCGCGCCAAGAGCGCCTTGGTTTTTGCAGCCTTTTGAGCCAAAAAATTGTCTTAATAATGAGTACTTGGCGCGAGCGCCCCACACTAAACTTGAGCTTAATGCTATACTGGAATCAGTGAAAAATATCTACCACAATGTTTCGCTTAGGTAAATTGATATAAATATGTCAGCTGGCCGTCAGGATAACAAGTTAAGCCCAAAATTTTACCTCGGTCTTGTTTTTTGCGTTGCCCTTGGTTTAGTTCTTGTTGGTCTTTTAGTGTCACGCGCTTTGCAGTTTGACCAGATTGCTAAAAAATCTTCTTTAAATACGCCGTTTGTCGATTATTGATTTTGGTGTGAATAAACGGTTAAATTATTTTGTAAACTAATTGTATTAGAAAATGTTTAGTTTTGTGATGATTAGAATGTATTATGAAAGCTGAATACTATCCGGTAGACAGCGACGAGAACCCCTTTAATTTTTCAGGAGGCGATTCAAAAAAACCACTCAAGCCTGTTGAGATTGAAGGTGTTTTTAAGGTGGTTGAAAAAGAACCGCCAAAGCAGCCAGAACCCGAGATGACCCTTGGAGAGAAAATTGCTCAAGCCGAAGAAAGGTTTCGTAGTGCTTCGGATCGCCTCAAGGAGGTTCAAGCTACACCTGCCCGTCTCCGCGCGAAAGGTTTACTCGGAGCCGAGGCGGCTTTGGATGCCGCTTCCCACGAGTTGAGTGATTTGAGATATCAAAGTGCTGTAAGCGATCAAAAAACTGAATTAGGCGGCCGTGCGGAAGAGTCCGCGCCTGCCGACCAAATCGCCGGTCAAAAAGTTGAAGAGCCGACACCGTCTTCTGCGGGACCAAAAACTGTCGCCGAGCCGATCCCGGTGGTGGAAGCCCCAGGTTCTCCTAAAATGAATATCGCAGTGCCCGTGGTTGAAGCTTCTGTTGCTGCCTTGGATAAAGAACCTGCTGGTGGTCAAGCGCAACGTGATCCTTTTGTAGCAGCTCACGATGCTTGGCTTGATTACGACAATGCTGATAGCGATCCTAATGCCACTTACGATGAAGTTAAGCGGCTTCTTGCAAAGTGGCAGAAGTTAGAGAAAGCGGCGGAGCGGGCGGAAGAGAAGGATGTAGGAAAGCTGGAACCTGCCAAGGCAGCTGTATCTACTGCGCCGTCGAGTGCGCAGGAAGTTGTTGTTGAAAGTCCGGCCGTAGTTGACTCATACCAGCCGCCGGATAAAGAAACAATTTTTACCAACAGAAGCAGGGCTTACCGGTTGCGTGGGGAAATGTTGGAAAAAATATGGGGAAATGTGGAGACAGAAGGGAAACATGTTGAAAATCTAAAGAAGTGGCAGCATATATTTGATCTTGACGCCCTTGATGAAAACACGGTAATGCGGCGGTTGGTAGCACAGAGCAAGGCCAACGGCCAAGACCTTTCGGCTTTTCTTAGACATACCCAAAAAAATTTTAACGAGGCGATTGATAAACATACCGCTTTTTCCGCTGACGCTAGTTTGGCTGCCGATACTCTGGGTAACTCTCTTCGCCATTTTGGTGAACAGCTTAGGGCTGGTGGTTTGGATTGGGAGAGGTTGCTGGAGGACGCGGAAAAAGAGGAAGACGGCAAATTGGCTAGAGCCTATCATGTAATGGGTGGGCAGGGTTCGTGGCGGAGCGGACGGGTTAGCCGGGCGAAGATAGGCCGCGTTAACGAAGTTTTTGAAGGGGTACTTAATCAAGAGCAGTGGGCTCAGCCTTTATCAAGCGAGCTTGTTTCTCCCCAACAGAGCGAACTTTTTTCCAAAATATCTACTAAAGTGCTTGCTTGGAGCAATAGCCGCGGGGAAAAAACTTCTTATGAAGACGCCCGTCTTTTTGCTGATTTTGTTAGGGTAATCGAGCGGAATGGTCATGGCAGTGTTGAAGACTTATTATCTAAATCTTATCAAAGCAAGCTGGACGCCACAAAAGCGGAGGATGAAAGAAGGACGCAGGTTGGGGAAGAGGAATATCAAAAATTAAGTAAGGTGGAGAAGAAGGAGCGCCAGGAAAAAGCTCGTCTTAACGCGGCCGCCCGGCTATTTACCGGCGCTGATCTTGATCACCGTCAAATTAATCTCACTAATCCCCAATTTGTAAAAATGGAAGCCGTTTTTGAAGGAATTCGCGGTAACGCGCCGTGGGCGCGGCCGTTGGTAGACAGGTTGGATACCGATGATAAAAGAGATAAATGCCATGAGCTTTCTCTAATAAACCAATCATATAAAGCTGGTCCGGCGAGGGTAAAACAGTTGCTTGATGCCGATGCAATGCGAATGGCTGATTTTTTAGATTCCATTAAAACATCGCCAGGTGAGAATGTGGTGGAGTTATTTGACCAAGTCTATCAGTCAAGGTTGGATTTTGTTCGTCAAGCACGCAGCGAAGCAGAACAAAAAGAACATCAGCTGGCGCGGGTGGAAGAGGCGGCCCGCAAAGCGGAGAAGCAGGCGGAAAAAGATGCCCGCAATGAACGGCGGCGCATTGGTAATTTTAGGCAGCTTAAAGAATACACTTCCGGTCACGGTCCGGTTCCCGAAGAAATAGAACTGGCTAGGAATTATGCCGATCTTTTATACGATTCTTATTTTAATAACCGTGTTGTGAGCGTTATAGACAGTGAGACGAAGGATTCAATTACCAATTGGCATAAGGCGCAAAAGAAGATTCCTCTCTTCAATTCAATGGTTGGCACAATTAGAAATATATCTCGATCTCGATCGGCAGAAGGAGCTAATGCGCATACAGAAGCGGTTGTTGCGGGAATTCCTGAAAAATATCTTATTAGAAGAAATGTTTTGGAGCCGCTTCTTAACGGTGAGCAGAGTACTACCCTTATTGCCACCAAATTAAAAAGACACCCTCGCGCCGCTTTGGCGCTAGTAAGGCAAGAAAATGCCCCTCCATTGACAGAAGCAGATTGGGCGAATGTCCCGGGTTGGGCTGAAGGAATAAAGGCCGAGTCGGAAAAAAGGATGTCCGCGGAGGATGCCGCTTTTGCGGCAACAATGCTAATGCTGGGGCTTAAGGGTTATCAAATATACGCCGCTAATATGCGTGAAGTCGTAAATAGCAACCTTTCCTCAACTTTATCTAATGCTGGAAGGCGCGGATTTACCTGTCGGCGGTTCCACACCAGAGAGGATTTAATAGATTATGTAAACGGGGTGCCAATAAGAAGATAGAGTAGAAATTTTAATTACCTTTGTCGCGTACGCGCGTATTTCCCCTTTCTCGGGGGATTTTTTGTAGTAAAATCACCTTATGTTTACGCCAATTGACCAAAATCCGGACTTTCCGTCTTTAGAAAGGCAGATACTTGATTTTTGGGAAAAGAATAAAATCAGGGAAAAATACCTGGCTAAAAATCAAAATTCTTCTCAAAATTTTTCTTTTTTAGATGGTCCAATTACGGCCAATAATCCGATGGGCGTTCATCACGCTTGGGGACGCACATATAAAGATGTCTTTCAGCGGTTCCATAATATGCTGGGTCATAAACAACGTTTTCAGAACGGCTTTGACTGCCAGGGTTTATGGGTGGAAGTGGAGGTGGAAAAAGAGCTGGGATTTAAGACCAAAAAAGATATTGAGTCTTACGGAATTGCCAAATTCGTTCAAGCTTGCAAGGATCGGGCGCTCAAATATGCCGCTATTCAAACCAGGCAGAGCCAAAGGCTGGGATATTTTATGGATTGGGGAAACGACTACTTTACCATGTCCGATGAAAACAATTATGGAATCTGGAATTTTTTAAAATTATGCTGGGAGCGGGGTTTTCTTTACAAAGGCCGCGACAGTGTTCCCTGGTGCCCCCGTTGCGGCACCGCCATCAGTCAGCATGAAATTTCTACCGAGGAATACGGTGAATTGGAACATGAATCTGTGTATCTTCGTTTTCCTTTGGTAAAAGATAACGGTGATAATTATTTGGAAGGGGCCAACCGTGTTTATCTACTGGTGTGGACAACTACTCCTTGGACCCTGCCGGCTAACATTTCCGTTGCGGTTAATCCAGATTTAGATTATGTTTTTGTTAGCGCCTTGTCTTTGGGAGGGGGGTCTTTTGATGCTTTCAATAATGAAGGTAAAACTTATGGCTCCGATGATAAAATATACATTATCGCGAAAGATCGCTTACCTAATATAGCTGCGGTTGAAGTGATAAAGACTGTTAAAGGCAGTGAGCTGGCGGCTTTGGGTTTGAGGTATAGCGCTCCTTTTGATCATCTTCCCCGCGTTAAACAAGAAGCCGAGAAAGGAAACTTTCACACCGTTATCGCCTCTGCCGAATATGTAAATGCTCAAGAAGGTACTGGCTTGGTCCATATTGCCCCCGGCTGCGGCGCGGAAGATTTTGAAATGGGAAAAGAAAATAATCTGCCAATTCTGGATATTATTGACGAGTCGGCCGCTTATCTTGAAGGCTTGGGCAATTTTTCCGGTCAGAACGCCAAAAAACATCCAGAAATCATTTTGGATTTCTTAAAAGAAGAAAAAAAGGACTTTTTTGTTGCCGCGCAACCGTATACTCACCGCTACCCCAAGTGTTGGCGTTGCCAAGAAGAGTTGGTTTGGCGGGTGGTTGATGAGTGGTACATTGCCATGGATCGTCCTGATTCCTCGGACGGCCAAAAAAGAACATTGCGGGAGCAGATAATTTCTTCTACCAAGCAAGTGGAAAAGTGGATGCCTGATTCTGGTTTGGCGCGCGAGCTTGACTGGCTGGAGAATATGCGTGATTGGTTAATCAGCAAAAAAAGATATTGGGGGTTGGCTTTGCCTATTTGGGAGTGCTCTTGCGGATATTTTAAGGTGATTGGCAGTAAAGAGGAACTTCAACAAACTGCTAGCGAAGGCTGGAATCAATTTTCTGGCCATAGTCCGCACCGTCCTTATGTTGATGATGTCAAAATTAAATGTCTAGAGTGTGGTCAGATTATGTCCAGAGTATTGGATGTGGGTAACCCGTGGCTTGATGCCGGTATTGTTGCTTTTTCCACCCTGGGTTATTTTCAAGATCGCCAGTATTGGCAGAAATGGTTTCCCGCTGATTTGATTACTGAATCTTTTCCCGGCCAGTTCCGCAACTGGTTTTACTCTTTACTAACTATGAGCACTGTGCTGGAAAGGAAAGCTCCTTTTAAGGTTTTGGTTGGCCATGCTTTGGTAAAAGATGAACATGGGCAGGAGATGCATAAAAGCAAAGGAAATGCTATTTGGTTTGATGACGCGGCGGAGAAAATGGGGGCCGATGTTATGCGTTGGCTTTACTGCCGTCAGAATCCAGTGCTTGATTTGAATTTTGGCTATACCCCAGCCAATCATGTTCGCCGCCAATTCTTTTTGATTTTGTGGAATTGTTACAAATTCTTTATTACTTACGCTAACATTGACGGTTTTGTGCCAAAAGATTCTTCATCGCCTGTTCAAAACGGCTTAGATAATTGGCTGCTTTCGCGGTTTAACAGTTTAAACGAGTTAGTTTTGGAAGCAATTTCTGGTTATGATTTGCCAAAGGCCTCTCAAGCGTTGGAAGATTTTGTAATAAATGATCTTTCTACCTGGTATATCCGATTAAGCCGTGATCGGGTTGGACCGACTGTTCCTTCCCAAAGCGATAAAGACGGTTTTTATAACACCTCTTACTATGTTCTTCTAAATCTTACCAAGTTGCTGGCACCCTTTATTCCTTTTTTGAGCGAGTATCTTTGGCAGAACCTGCGTATAGAGAGCTCTTCTTTGTCCGTCCATTTGGAGCCGTGGTTTAGCGGGCATTCTTTGAGAAATACTGACCTGGAAGAAGCGATGTCTTTGTTGCGCTTTTTGGTGGAACAGGGGCGGGCAGAGCGTTCCAACTGCGGTATAAAGCTCCGCCAGCCTTTAGCAAGCGCTGCTATTACGACCAGAGCCGCCATTATTGAAAAGCTTTCTTCTGAACTTATAGCGTATTTGCGAAAAGAACTGAATGTAAAAGAGATTATTTTTAAAGAAAGCGCTGAGGTTGAGGCTATTACATTTGATACGGTTTTAACCGATCAACTGGTTAAAGAAGGCCGTTTGCGAGAAGTGATCAGAGAAATTCAATCAGCTCGTAAGGAGCTTGGTTGTTCTTTTGACGCTAAAGTAGAAGTAACTTATCCCGATTCTTGGAAAGATTTGGCTGACGAATTTGGTTCGCAAATCAAACGGCAAGCTTTGGTTAAAAGTCTGATTTTGGGTGAAACTCTAAAGGTTAGCAGCATTTAGCGCCATATGTTTAATTTTTGGCAAAGATTGGAATGGCGTTTATTTCTGCCCCCAGTAGTTATTGGAATATTAAGCGCGGCGACGGTTTTTTCTGTTGCCCCTTCTTTGTTTGGCAGGCAGCTGCTTTATCTATTGCTCGGCGTTGTCTTATATTGGGCAGCAGCTTTTTTTAATTTAGGTTTTTTAAAAAAATACGGCTGGTGGTTTTATGTCTTGACTGTGCTAAGTTTGGGAGCGGTTTTGTTATTTGGTACTTTGGTTCGCGGTTCCAGACGTTGGTTTGACTTGTTTGATTTTAGATTGCAGCCTTCGGAGATAGCTAAACTAATTCTAGCTTTTTTTTATGCTTGTTTTTGGTCGCATTTATCGGTTAAATGGAAACTGCCGAACTGGGCAAAATTTTTTATATCGTTGCTTTTTCTTATCCCTTGTTTGGTTTTAGTCTTTTTGGAGCCTGATTTGGGTACTTCAATAATTTTGATAGCTTCTTGGTTGCCTTCCTTTTTTTCTTCCGGCGTTTCTAAAAAGTTTTTGTTTTTATTTGTTACTGTTTGTTTGGGTCTGTCAATCTCATTATATCAATTTTTGCTTAAAGATTATCAGAGGCAAAGACTAGTCAGTTTCATTTATCAGCAGCAAGATCCTTTAGGGGTGGGCTACCAAATGCGCCAATCCATTATTGCGGTAGGATCGGGCGGCTGGTTGGGTAAAGGTTATGGTTTTGGTACGCAGTCGCACCTGCTCTTTTTACCCGATCACCATACCGATTTTATTTTTGCTTCTTTTGCTGAAGAGTGGGGACTACTCGGTTCATTTTTTCTATTGGGAATTTTTGTTTTGCTATTTTACTCATTGGCTGGAGTTGCCGCAAGATCAGATGATCCTTTTAGCGCGTATTTGTGCGCCTCCGTTTTTTGTTTGCTTCTACTCCAATCAATTATTAATATAGGTATGAATCTTGGTTTGGTGCCGGTAGTTGGTCTACCACTGCCTCTGTTTTCTTATGGAGGAAGTTCACTAATTTCTAGTTTTATAATGCTTGGTTTAGCACAAGGTGTTGCGTTGAGTTCTAAAGTATAGTATTATCAGCACTGGTGTTTAATGTTTGTGATATATGAAATACGCTATTGTTAATCTTTCTGGTAAACAAAGACGGTTGATGGAAGGTAAAACATACACGGCTGATCGTTTTGGCCAACCTATAAACGAAGTTTTGCTGTATGTTAATGATGGTGATGTACTCGTCGGCACGCCGTTTGTGTCGGGCGTAGGAATATCTTTAATTGAGGCGGAAAACATTAAAGATAAAAAGGTGGAAATTATCCGTTTTGAAGCAAAATCAGGGGTAAGGAGCCACAAAGGTCATCGTCAGCCCATTACTCGTTTTAAGGTTGGGAAAATCGGCGAAGGTGTAAATTCTACCCTAGTTTTTAAGGAAGCTTAATAGTCTTCCCTTTTTTTTGTTTTTGATCTATGTCCACCAAGTCGGGCGGTTCTTCCGGAGCTCATCAAGGCGCAAACCAGCGAGGTAAATGTCGTGGTCTTAAGGCTGGCGATGGGCAGAATGTTAAATCAGGTGCTATTATCATCCGCCAAAGAGGAACCCAGTTCCATCCCGGAAGCGGGGTTGGTCTTGGCCGCGATTACACTATTTTTGCGACTAAGGAAGGGGTGGTAAAATTTTCCACCAAACTTGGCAAAAAAGTGGTGTCTGTTTTATAAATTCTGCCTATATTGAAATTGTTCAATGAGCCCGAAGGTGTTGAGGGGGTAGTAACAAAACCAAGCTTTTCCTACCACTAAATTAAAGGGTACAAATCCCCATTCTCTTGAGTCGGAGCTGTGTTGGCGATTATCTCCCATTACCAAAAGTTTTTCTTCCGGTATCTTTATTTTTACTCCTTCGGGGAAAGCCCGGCCGCCGTTAGTTATCTCGTCGTCTTTTAAGTAATCTTCCTCCAAAACTATTCCTTGGGGGTTTTTCTCGTTAAAAATCGTTGTATGTCCGTCTTCTATTTTAAAGCTTTCTCCAGGCAGTCCGATAATCCTTTTAATAAAATCGTCGGTAGGCTTTTCGGGATACTTGAATATTATAACATCACCTCTTTGGTACGGATTAAATCGGTATATATATTTATTTGTTAGCATATATTGGCCGTTATGGAAGTTTGGCTCCATGGAGGAGCCATCCACATTATGCGGCTGAACGATAAAGAGGTACAATATGGCGAATATCGCCGCCGCTACGGCGAAAACCTCTATGGTGTCTAAAATGAACATGCCAAACGCCTGCGCTATTTTTTGTAACTTTTGCATGAGAATAGATTAAAACTTGAGGGGTGTTTGCGCAAGAGGAGTAATGGTGCGTTTGTTTGACGAAATCCGAACTTTTTTTAACGAAAATCCGGACTGCGAACTTTGACGCTCCGCCCCGCCGCCGCTCGCTAACGCTCGCCAGCCAGCAAAAAAGTTTTCTTCTCAATTTTTGATTTTCGCGCGCCACCCCTTTTTTCTTCTAAAAGGAAAAGAAAACTTTTTTGCTGGGTTCTGCTCTGAACGAGCAGGGCGGCGGGGCTTCGCTTCGGCAGGCGGGCAAAAATTCCTTCCCCCCAACCCCCTTCCTTTTTGCCCGCCTGCTGGAAACTCCCAGCGATTTTTTCGGACGGCGGCGGGACCTCAAATTGGGCGGTGGGTGGGGTTATATTTAATAATTTTTCAATTGCAATCCATCAATTCTATTATAATCACTGTCGTTACTAACAAGAATTGCTTCGTTCGTTTTTGCAGTCGCGCCAATGAGTAAATCGTCAATATCAAGCTTGGGTAGTTTATTTTGGTTAATTCTTTTCTCTATCTCGCTTGCTTCTTCGGCTTCTCTCTCGCCGAATGGCAATACTTCAAGTTTTTGTCTTAATTCGTTAAAACTTTGTATTTTATTTTGATTTTGTTCTTCGCCTCTTAAAATTTCAAAAAGAGCCACTGAAGCAATGGCCGTTATGGCGAGAGGGGCATTTTTAATTTCTTCATAAACCAAAATGGCATTCTCTGTGCCATTTAATAGGTTTATAATAAAATTAGTGTCCAAACAATATTTGGTGTTTTTTTGCGAAGTCATCATTAAATCGTTTCTTAAAAATTTTCAGTTTTTCCCTCATTTCGTCTGCTTCCTCATTAGTTAACATACCGATAAAGCTCTCCCGATAGGTTACGGGAGGTGAAAAAATAATAATCCAAGGGAATAAATCCCAGACCTTAATTTCCGCCAGCTCTGTCAAATCGTATACAACTGGATTATATTCAATATGCTTACTTACCAGTGAAGTACTGTCTATTGCATTTTTCTCAAATAGTGCAGTGCTCATATTTATTTCTTAACCCACGACTGAGACTCAAAATTGAGGTCAATCGTTGGCTGATTATTTCTAATTATTTTCTGCGCCTTGCCGGTAATAGTAAACTGATATGAGGTATCGGCAGTTTCAAGATATGCCCCCACTTTATTTATCTCAATCATTTCCTTGCCAGCCAGCAATTCATTCGGGTGAAACGGCTGTCCAAGTTTCATTTCTTCC
>Ga0210018_1001366_pt1 | contig 12761 bp, 19 predicted proteins | sample CryGeyCG2014_010_2_FD_183967 | JGI IMG/M metagenome (GOLD analysis project Ga0210018, IMG submission 183967) | Groundwater microbial communities from aquifer - Crystal Geyser CG09_land_8/20/14_0.10 (SPAdes) (version 2) | ecosystem: Environmental > Aquatic > Deep subsurface > Groundwater | place... | reverse complement strand
AATATTTTTGATATTAAGTTCATTCTTAGTATTGATCTTAATAATCTTCATATATCTAATAGATATCTTAAGTATTTAAGTTTTATGGAGTAACTATTAAATACTAAACCTCATTCGGAGATACTGTATAAAAACCAAACCTCTATTTCAATTTGTATAAATCTTTATAAGTTCATTTAATCCATTATTTTTAATGGAAAATAATTATCCCCCTTTTGATACTAGTAAGGTTAAGAAAGAGTATGCTGATAGAATAAATAGAATATTTAAAGAAAATAATTACCCTTCTTTTGAGAGTAATGAGGTTAAGGAAGAGTATGCTGATAGAATAAATAGAATATTTAAAAAAAATAATTTTGATTGGGATGTTTTCCCAGTAAAATTTATCCCTCAGATTTTTGTTAAACCAAAAGATTCTTTCGAATGGGGTAAATTTCCAAATGTAATTAGGACGGGTGTTGATACAAAGAAAGGGGTGGTTCAATTGGTAATATGGTGTCTTCCTTCTATGAGAACATCTGCTTATAAAAAAATTCTTGAAGATAAAGGGTATGATTATAGGTGGAGTTCAGCTCTTTCTAACCTAAGCTGGTTAATAAAACCTTTAAATAATTTGGAATCACTTGTAGGAGAATTAAAGGATATATACCCTATTCTTTTGCAAAGATAATTATATAAAAATAAAACCTCTATTTCAAATTGCATAAATCTTTATAAGCCTCTTTAATCCACTTTAACCTACAATGGCAAACAACTATCTATCATTTGAAGATGATTGTCTTAGAGGCAAATATGCAAGAGAAATAAGAAAATCCTTCGAGGAAAATAATCTTGGTCATTGGTGGGTTTCTCCATCAGCAAATTCAGCGAAGAAACCTGAAATTTTTATCCAGCCTAAAGAGTATAAAGAGTGGATATGGGAAAATTTACCCACTATCTCAAGAATAAGCATACAAATTAATGAAGAAGGAAAGCCAAGTTTGGGAGTAAGTGGATATAATCCATTTCAAATAGCAAATACTAAGGGGAAATTTGAAGAGAGAAGATATAATTATCATCATTATGATACAGATAAGTATGGTAAAAAGGCAAAAAAAAGATGGTGGTTAACAAAAACATTAGACAATCTAGACAATGTTGCTAAAGAAATGAAAGATATTGAATCTCTTTTGTTTGAGAAAGATTAAAGAAGACTATTGCTGAATTTATCAAATCCAAATATTAATCCTTTTTTAGATGATTTGTGTCCAGTATCTATTGCGTCTGCATCAAGTTGTCCTTTCATGTGTTCGTAACCTTTTCCCTCTACCAATGCTTTTTCAAGCAGGTTTATTGCTTGCTCTCCAGACTCTTCTGCAACAACCGCGAGTGTATGCTGTTTAATATCATCATAATATAAAATTCCATAAATAGTATATTCTTTTTTCATTGCTTTTCTCGTATATTGTGATGGACCAGCAGATTTAACCATGAAGCTATATAGAAAATATGTTTAAAAAATAATCTGTAATTGAAGATATATATTTTTATTTTGCATAATTATTATATACTCTTTGTTAATGTAGTTAACCATGCTAGAAGATATTATTAAAAGCACATTAAGTGCATTGCTTCTTATGTCAAAAAATAAGAAGGGCGGTATTAATGAAGCTGAATTTGTGACGCAAAACAATATGATTGGGGCTGCAGAATCGAGGGATAAAGGATATGCTAAAAAGATTATGTATGATAATTCAAATTATAAGTCTGTTAATCATTACAGATTAACTAAAAAGGGAATTAATTATTTAAAAAAAATACTTGAATTTGCATCTAAGGAATTCAATTAATTATTTATCTTCTTCTGTCTAATGCAGAAGATTCTCTGAACTTTCCAAGCTGATCATATAAATTTAAGAGTTTTCCTTTAACTTCGTTTCTTTCCTGTTCAGTTATCTTCATGCTCAGGAGCTTTTCATAAACTTTTATAGCATGATTTCTTTTGTTTTCTTTTTCATACTCTTTTGCTTCTTTCTTGTAGAAATTCTTTATATCCTCGTAAATATCAGCTTTTTTTACTATAGTGACCTCATCCATGGCTCTTCTCATTACTGTATCTCCCTCATCAAATCTCCCGCTTTGTATGTGTGCTTTGGTTTCTTTTATAAGAGAGTCTATTCTTTCTTGGGGAGAAGTTGCAAGTATTGCAAGATTGCTATATATCTTTGCAACGTCATTGAACATTTTTTTTGTTTCATAAATCTCTATAAGCTTCATAAAAGCAAATTTCTTTTCGTATAAAGGAGGTTTCTGTGCTATGAATCTTGTTAAATAATCAATCTGAACAAAATCTCCTTTTCCAGCGAGTTCTCTTTCAATCTCTGTTCGCGACATTCCTTTATTAAGCATATTTAATAGAATTTTAATAGGTATTTAAGCATTGTTGATTTTAGTTATTCATCCAGAATTTTCCAGCAATTTTTTTATCTGCTCATATTTTTCCATATATTTCATAATTCCAATATAACTTCCATTCATGTCGCAGGTCCTTACACAATATGCAGCAGAATATGCAAATTCCATTGCTGTTTTAACCAGTTTTTTTATCTCTGGATTTAATTTAGTATTTTTAAGAATTTCTTCTAGTTCTTCTTTTGATTTATAAAAAACTTCTCTTTGGTCTTCTTCCATCTTAAATGCCTTCTTTTTCAATTTTATAAGCATTATTGTAATAAATCTTCTGATATCATAAAGCCCTAAAGAATTCATAGACATATTTTACTCACAGATAAAAGAATATCATTTTAAATTGATTTAGAATTTATTTAAATTAAGTGTGTTTACCAATAAATATGCACTTCTTTTTCTTCTTGGGGGTAAAGTTTTCTCAACAATTTTGTAGCACTTCCTTCTTTTGCCTTTTTTCTACGAATTTCAGGATATCCATCCATGTAAAGAGTATCTACTACAAGACAAATACCCTCTAAAAGTGAATAAGACTCCTTAATCAGTGCTTCATTTCCGCATCCCTTTGCTAACTGAAAATATTTCTCTGATGCTTTTTTGAAATTTTCTTGATCATTATTATTTGCAAATACTTTCAATGCTCTGCTAAATTGGACATAATCTATTGCTTCAAGACTACGTGTACCTTCAAGTTTTCCAACATACTCCTTCGCATCTTTCAATTTGTATTTTTTTGTCATGTTAATTTTGTTTTAAAAAGTTAGTTTAAATAGTTTATGGATTTGTAATAAATCCAAATTGAGATTTAGCTAATTACGGAAATACTTTCTTTAAATTTTCTTTTATTGTTTCCTCAATTCTCCCTTTATATAATCTTGCTGGAAAAGGTAAATTCCCACTAAAAATTAATTTCCCTTCCAACAATTTTATATCCCCGCTTATCTTAAGCCCCATTACTTTAAATTTAAAATCCATTCTATCTCTTTTATCATTCCATTCTTTCTCTGGATTAGAAATCTGATTAGAGTGTTCTTTAACTAAACCATCTAAGAAAGTATCTATTTTCTTATAAGTTTCTCCCTGTGAGTATTTTCTTATATCATATCTTATTTCCATTTTAATCAGTACAATTCACTATCTTAATTCTATCTTTAATTTCTGGGATTTCTTGTTCTAGAAATTTTTTATAATCTTGAAAGCTTTTACTAGAATACACATAAGCGGATAACAATTTATTCTCTGCATTATTAGAATAATCTACAGAAAATTTATCTTCGCTAGATGCACTATTTTTTAATATAATTCTGGTTGTGTCTAGATAACTATTGATTTGAACAAAGAGGAGATTTTCACTTGCAAATTTCCTAGAGGCATTTATCAGCTTAATCTCTAAATCTGAAAGGTTGTTTTCGTTTGTCATTTTATTTATCCAGAACTATTCTCTGTGTCAATCACTTCTTTTTCACAATTTCCAAGCACATACCAGCAGCAACTGTTGCCCCAGCATCTCTAACTGCAAATCTTCCCATATATGGATTGTCTTTTGCAGTTTCTAAGCATAAATTTCCTTGAGGTCTTATTCTTACTTTAGCAACATCTCCATTCTTCAAGAAATCAGGATTCTTTTTAATGACTTGTCCAGATTTAGGATCTATTTGTTCTATTAATTCTGTAAACTGGCAAGGAACTTGAGCAGTGTGAATATGGAATACAGGAGTGTATCCTTTAGCTAAAACTGTTGGATGATTTATTACAGCAATCTGAGCTATGAATTCTTCAACTATAGATATTGGAGCATTTGCATCACATATAACATCTCCCCTTGCAATATCTTTCTTTCCTACCCCTCTAAGATTGACTCCAACATTCATTCCAGCAGGAGCCTCAGGTAAACCTTCGTGATGAGCTTCAATAGTTTTAACTTCTCCAGTAATTCCTGTTCCAGTTCTTCCAGGGAGAACTATTATTTTTTGTCCTACTTTAATTATACCAGTTTCAACTTTTCCAACAGGAACAGTCCCTATTCCTGTAATTTCATAAACATCCTGAACAGGCATTCTCATTGGTAAATTTGTAGGTGATTCTGGAGCAGGGAATAAATCCATTTGTTCTAAAAGAGTTGGTCCTTTATACCATGGCATCTTATCAGATTTTTTTATAATATTATCTCCTTGTAATCCACTGACTGCTAAGAAAGATGTATTATCTGGATTGATTCCAACTTGTTTTAATAGTTTAGAAACATCTTCTTTGACCTGTTTGAATTTATCTTCTTTATAATCAACAGCATCCATTTTATTTATTGTTACAGCGAGATTTTTTACACCCATTGTTCTTAAAAGCCACAAATGTTCTGTTGTTTGGGGTTGAACTCCTGCAGGAGCAGCAATAACTAAAAATGCAGCATCTGCTTGTGAAGCACCAGTAATCATGTTCTTGACAAAATCTCTGTGTCCAGGAGCGTCAATTATTGTAACTTCATATTTTTGTGTTATTAATTTTCTATAAGATAAATCGATTGTAACTCCTCTTTCTCTTTCCTCTTTAATATTATCCATTACATAAGCAAATTCAAATCCAGCCTTTCCATATTTTTGAGCTTCAGCTCTTAATTTTGCCATTTCCTGTTCTGTTACAGAGCCACCGTCAAACATCATTCTACCGAGGCAGGTAGACTTACCAGCATCAACGTGCCCTACGAACACTATATTCATTGTTGGTTTTGTTTTAGCCATTTTTGTTTCCTTGTTTTAAATGGCTCTAACGAAACGTTAGTTTCACTTTTGCCATAGTTTAAGTAAAAAAAGTGGATTTATAAACTTTTTGATTAATTTTTTTGGAATATTTTATAATTTTTCAAGATTTTATCCCCAATTCATCAAACAATGTTTTATTTTTTGTCAAAACAAGATTCAACAAATCTGAAGAAAACTCTTTTTTTAAATATTCAGGAATATTATCTCCCAAAACAAGATTAATTCCTCTTTCTTTAAATTTGTCTTCATAGTCAGAGATTTTTTTATAAATTCCCTCCCCAAGACTTATATTTTCAATTCTCATTGGATTAAATTCCCCGTTTATTAATCCTTTATTATAATACTCTTTATTAGTTTTAAAGACAATACCTTCTGCATTTGTTTTTATGAGCATTAATGTACCAATTTTAATCTCTAAATCTTTATTTGCTGAGTTTCTTTCAGGATTTGCATAATCCAAGGTTATCAAAGGAGATTTGTCCATGTTAAAAATAGTCATGTTATCTTTTGTTCCAACCATAATTTTATCTCTGGGCTTTAAAACATAAAAAGTTGTTTTTTCTTCGTCCCTTAATAGCATACCTCCATATCCCCTAAATTCGTAAATTTCCTGGAATCTTCTTGTATCCTCTTTTTTATATTGAAGATGTTGATGACCCATTGTACTTCCAATAATACTGCCTACACTGATTGGGATATTTGGAAGGATTGTTATATTTGGCAATTTTGGATGTCCTAGATGTTCTGCACCAGAATAAACAACATAATCATCTTGATAAGACAAATTAATTCTCCTATAATCTTCTGAAAAAAACTTTTTTATGTCTGATAATCTTCTTTCATTAATTTTATAGCCAAGTGTTTCCAAAATTTTCTTATTCAATATTGAATCCTCTTCTTTCATTTTATACCCCGACTCCGCATGTGCATATTCCAGATTCATCAATAGAACAACCATCTCTTATTGCTGCGCATAAATCAAATCTTTCTTTTGTCTTTTCTTCACTTTGTTTTTTTATTTTATCTCCTTCATGCAATATTGATTCTCCTCTATCAAGTGCTTCTTCTAGAGAATTTGCCTTTACTTTTATCAATGGAAGAATCCTTTCTTCTTCCATCTTATAATTTAAGTCATAGACTTTCACGCTTCCTCTTACAATATATTTTTTCATTTTATTTTTCTTATCTCCTTTTTAGTAATATTGTCTTGGGTCTCCTTCAATCATTTTAGAATACACCCTAAACACAGCATCTGTACTTTCTTTAACTTTAGGCATTGTTGTTGGAGGGATTTTTCCATTATTCATATAATTAACAAATGCTGATACCATGTTGTAATAAGGTTTTACTTTTGGAAGAATTTCTTCCTTGAACTTTGCCTTTGGTCCTGCCCTGTCTGTGTAAGAAATAGAATTATTTTCAAAATCTAAAAAAACTTCTCCTTTTTCAAAAGACACTTTGAAATATTTTTGAGATTTTGGCATGCATTTTCCCAATCTTATATGTGCAAATGCATTTGGAGCAACTCTTCCGTCATTTCCATCAATGTCTAAGAATACATCTGCAGCTGTTTCACTTTTTATAAATTCATTTCTTTTATCTCCTGTTGGGAATTGATATTTGTAGGATTTTGCCGAAATAACATCTGTCATCTTTGCTCCAACCATATAAAGAAGGTGCATCATGTGAACTCCTGTGTCAAGCCATACCCCGCCCCCATTAATAGAAGGATCAAGGAGCCATGCATAACGTTCTGATTCTAAAAAATCATTCTCCTCTAAAACAGCTTCTATTGAATTTATTTTTTTAAACTTCCTAGTCTTCTCATCAAAATTTTCAAAAAGAGTTAAGAAGGGTATTTCTCTTATTTCAGCAGATGGCAGAAGAGACTCTAGATGCAATTGAAAAAGGGGATTCTTCTGGTTTGATTGGAATTCATGATATTGACATAAACTTGGATAAATTTCATGATTATTGTGTGAGAGTACTAAACAAGGTTGGTAATCAAAACGGCAAAAAAGCACATCTCTTATTCTCAACTCTTTATCTTATTGAGATGGCAGGGGACGAGTTCAAGAATATTTCAATACATTTGACTAATGATTTTCATGAATCCAGGTTTGAAAACATAAGGAAGATGATAGAGTATATAAAAGAGCAGATTGGAAACTATTACGATTTGTTCTATAAATTTGACGAAGAGAAAGTTAAAAGAATCTCCGAACTAGACCAGAAGATTTACCTGGAAGTCCCAATTATGTATAAGAAAGCGAACGAGGAAGAAAAAGAAGTCTTCCATCATTTAAGGATGATAAGTCGTTATATTAATTCCTTAATGGAGTTAAGGATTGAGATGGAATATTAAAATTTTCATTTAAAGCAATCTAATTTAAGTGTTTTCTCTTCGAGATTTTTATCTTTCTTGTTTGAATTTGACGCCCCTTCAAATTGCTCTGTTTTATCTTTGGAATTGCTTATCTTATTTATTAAACTCTGTGCCCCTTTATACGTAACTCCTGCTTTAAGTATAGCAAATGCCAACCATCCTACTTGAATACCATATTTTCCAATAACTTTCCAATCTTCTTTTTTTCTGAGATTATAATAGGGAAAAGGGTTATATCTTCTTGTTTTCCAATCTCTTATACTAAGAGAGACCAATCCAATTCCGGGGGTAATTCTTGGAATATAATAAAATCCTTTTTTAAGATAATATCCAACTTTTTTAAAATTCATAAATCCTCAAAGAGAAAAATTGTTTATAAATTTAATTATGATTTATTTATATTAAAATCAAATAAATTTATCCAAACTATAAAAGAAATTTTTATATCTCTCTGCAACATGCTCTGGAGTTAAATCATTTCTTATATCTTCTATATTGTTTATTCTTTCAATATGTTTTTTTCTTAAACCCTCTTTTGGAAGATGCTCTAAACTAAATCCAATATTATGATTCTTGTAATTTTTAACAAAAACACGCCCCTGATAATTACACCCTATATTAAATGTAATAATTCCGTGTTGATTAACAGCCTCAGAATAATAGAGAATAGAACCTTGTGCTTCTTTTCCAGGCACTTGATATTTTATTGCTATTATCCTTGGATCATTATTATCTTCTTGGAACGTTAAATCTGCTTTTGGTTGTCCTGCCTCTATTGTTAGGCGTTCCAGATATCTCGTCTTTCCTCCTAACTTCTTCACTAAATTCAATTGAGGCAAAGATGTTGTTACTTTTTCCATTATTTTCCCAGAAATAAATTATTTTTAAAACTATTGGTTTTACTGGTTTTCAGCCAATCCTTTCCTATCTCTTATCTTTCTTATAACATCTTCTTGCAATAATGCAGGAATCTTTTCAAATTGCTGGTCCATCAAAGAAGATGTTCCTCTTCCTTCTGTTGCTGAACGTAAATCACTTGACCATCCAATCATTTCTGCTACAGGAATCTTTGCTTTTATTTGTGCTAATCCCATTTCTTGTGTCATATCGAGCAACTGTCCTCTTTTTCCTCCAATAAGTTTTGTAGCAGCACCCATAAAATTTTCAGGTACTTCTACTAGATGAATCTGCAAAGGTTCAAGCATTGTAGCATTTGCATTTTTCATTGATTCTGTAATAGCTTCTCTAACAGCAGGATAAACTTGTGCTGGGCCTCTGTGAATTGCATCCTCGTGAAGCCTTATATCATCAAGAGTAACTTTCATTTTCATGCATGGCTCTCTTGCTAAAGGTCCCTGGTCCATTACCATTTCAAATGCATCAAGAACCATCTCCATTACTTCTCCTATATGAACCTCTCCTCTTGTCTTATCAAAAAACATATTTCCTTTATATACATCTTTAACATTTCTTATTTCATCACTCCCCCATCCTATTTTTGAGAGAGTGCTCACAACAGCTTCGTTTTTCTTTTTCATTCTCCCTTTTGGAAGGTCCCCATTTTCAATTAAATTACATAATTCTTCATTTAAAGGTTCAACTTTTATGAAAAAGCTATTGTGCTTGTTCGGACTTCTTCCCTCAAAAGCCTTTCCTGAAGATTTTCCCACTGATTCTCTGTATACAACAATAGGATTTGAAGTTTTAACATCGAGTCCTTTTTCAGTTTTAATTCTGTTTTCTATAATTTCAAGATGCAATTCTCCCATTCCTGAAATTAAACTCTCACCTGTCTCTTCATTTATTGTAACTTTTATAGAAGGGTCTTCTTTTGAAACTTTTCTCAAAATTTCAATTAGCTTTGGCAAATCAGCTGTTTTTGTAACTTCAATTGATTTTGTAATTACGGGCTGAAATATATGTCTTATTTCTTCAAATGAAGTTTGTTCATTTTCTGTTATTGTCTCTCCAACATCTAAATTTAATCCACTAACAGCCAATACATTTCCTGAAGGAATACTATCTAATTGTTCTGGCTTTATTCCATTGTAAATAAGAACTTGCTGTATTTTTCCAGTTTGCTTAGCATTATTTGCATAAATATCCATCCCGCTTTTTATTGTTCCAGAATATAATCTGCCGGCAGAAATTTCTTTTCCTGAACGGGGGTCAATAACAATTCTCGTTATAATAAATGCAACCTCTCCTTCTTTATTACATTTCAATAAATCTTTTCCAAAATCACTGTCTAAATCCCCTTTCCATATTTTTGGAATTCTGTATTTCTGGGCTTCTATTGGATTAGGAAGATGTTTAACAGCCATATCTAATATAACTTCATAAAGAGGAGCATTTTCCCAAACCCACTTGTCTCTTTCTTCTTGAGACAGAGTTCCGTCGTACAATTTGTAAATATCTTTGAAACTTATTTTCTTTTTCTTCATAAAAGGAATTGACAATGCCCAGTTTTCCCTTGCAGAACCAAATGCAACACTTCCATCTGCAACATTTACTTTAAATTTTTTTGCAAATTCTTTTTCAGCAATCTGGTCAATTAAATGATTGAATCTTTCAATTATTTTTGTAAATCTTTCCTGCATTTGCTCGGGGGTAACTTGCAATTCATTTATCAATCTGTCAACTTTGTTTATGAATAAAACTGGTTTCACTCTTTCTTTAAGTGCCTGTCTCAAAACTGTCTCTGTCTGAGGCATTATTCCTTCAACAGCACAAACTAAAACAAAAGTTCCATCAATAGCTCTCATGGCTCTTGTGACATTTCCTCCAAAATCAACATGTCCTGGAGTGTCAATTAAATTAACAAGATATTCCTCCCCTTGATATTTGTGAACCATAGAAACATTTGCAGCGTCGACAGTCAGCAATCTTTCCTGTTCATCAGCATGCTGCCAGGTTGCCATTCCTTCATCCAAGTCTCCTGCATTTTTAGAAGCCATCATTCCTGCAGCAGCTAACAAATTGTCTGTAAATGCAGTTTTACCATGATGAATGTGTGCACTAGTTGCTACATTTCTTATGTTTTTCTGCTTTGATATGAGTCTTTTAATCTTATCAAGACTTGTTTCCTTGTCTGCCATTTTGTGTATTGTAGTTTTCTTTTACATTGTAGCTTTTCTTTTTCTAAAAGAAAAACCCACTGCCATTAATTAAAGTTGAAAAAATAGTTTAAAAAGTTTTGCTTAGAAGTTTTTATTCCTTTTCTACCGTTGTAGGTTCTTTTGGTGAGTTTTAACGAGCCAAAAGGGAACGTTAGTGAACTCTTTTAAAGAACCCCCATTACTCTTTATAAAAATCTTCTACTACTTTTACTATCTCTTTTTCATAAAAATCCTTAAGCTGATTATAATAATAACAATCTTCCTGTCTTTCCTTAACAGGTATTCCAATTTCAAGACATTTACCTTCAAGCAAACATCTTTCCTTAGGTATGTCCACTTTTATAAAAAATTTTTGTTGAAAAGTCTCTCCATAAATATTTACAGAAAAACTTTTTCTTAAATCATCAAAACCAGTTATTTTTATTTCTCTGCTATAATTGACAGATTTAGGCTTCCACTTTGATTTTCCTAAAGTTTCTATGACAAAGCCCAATTTTTCAATTCTCTCTGTAATTAAACTTAGTTCTTTTGGTAAATTATGACTGCTACAACCCTTACCTTGAGCCTTTAATGTGACTATTTGAGAGCTTTTTCTTGACATTTGAATATGAATTAAGAGGTTCTTTAATAACTAATAAATCCTACATTATTTTCTATGATAAATTCTCCAAGTTTTTTTCTTCCAAGCCCCATTTCAAAATTATTCTTAAAATATTCGTGAGAATTAAAATCTTCTTTTGCAGAAATTATCTTTATTTTGTAATAGTTGCCAGCAGGATTATAAGAAATCTTAAAAGATATTTTATCCTCATATAATAAATCATTTTCTCTCAAAAGATAATCAAACCTATTTTCTATACTTCTTAATATATCTGAAACCGCTTCATCATCAAGTTCAAGCAGGCCATTATCTTCTGACATGAAAATATGTTTAATTCCCAACTTTTTAAGAATTATTGTGCTAATCTGTTTTAAAATTTCTTTGCCATTGTAGGATTTCTTTTTAAGAAATCCCCATTAACGTGCAGAATCAGCTTGAGCTTCAGATTCTTTCTTTTTTCTAACTGCCAAACTTTCTCCATTCTTTTCAGCAGCCATTATAATTTCTTCTGCCAATGTTTGGGTTATTGTTTTTTTCTTGTTAAATGCTTTATCAGAAGCCCCGTGAACTAAATGTTTGATTGATAGATTCACTCTTCTTATGGGAGAAACATCCACTGCTTGAGGATATCTTGCCCCGCCATATTCAATTACTGTTGTTTCGTCTCTTGGAGCAGCATTTTCAATTGCCCTTACCAAAATCTCAACAGGATTCTTTCCTGTTTTCTTTTCTATAATCTCCAAAACATTAAGGATAATCTGCATATTTTTTGTGTATTTTCCTGTTGCATTTCCTTTTTCTAGTTTGTGCTTTTTACCTCTGTGTCCTGAAACAGCAAGTTTATTCATCAATCTTTCAATAATGTTTACTTTTGTCTGCCCGAACTTGACAACATTTCTTCCTTCATTTTTTAGAATTAATTTAGGCTTCAAGTTAATAACAGATTTTAATCCCAAATCCTGAACTTCAATTCCAGAAAGATCATACTTGTCAAAAATCTTAAAATTTGAAATCTGTTCATTCATTTTTATCTTCTACCCTTCTGTATCTTTCCAAGCCATAACCTGTCCAAGGGCTGGTCATTTACTTTTATTACAGCATATCTTACACCAGGAATATCTCCTTTACTTCTTCCTTGTTTTCCACCAATTCTTTCAATCATGACTTCGTCGTGTTCATCAATAAATTTCTGTGCGAGATTTCCAGGGATGAATGCAGTAACACTCTTTCCATTTTTTGTAAGCTGAACCTTGCAGCATTTTCTCATTGCTGAGTTTGGCTGTTTAGCTTCTTTTTGAATTTTTGAGAGAACAATTCCTTTTGCCTGATTTGCTCCTCCGAGTGGATCTGATTTAGCATAAAGATTTAGAGTTCTAACTTTGTATTGTCTATCTTTCCATCGGAATTTTTTCCTATCCTTCATTTTTTTAAAAGCGTTTTTTAATCCCATGTTC
>Ga0210018_1001365_pt1 | contig 12766 bp, 10 predicted proteins | sample CryGeyCG2014_010_2_FD_183967 | JGI IMG/M metagenome (GOLD analysis project Ga0210018, IMG submission 183967) | Groundwater microbial communities from aquifer - Crystal Geyser CG09_land_8/20/14_0.10 (SPAdes) (version 2) | ecosystem: Environmental > Aquatic > Deep subsurface > Groundwater | place... | reverse complement strand
TATCGGTATAATCGTTGCCTTTGCTTCCAGGGGACTTATAGCTTTTGTTCAGACATTGGTCAAATAACAAAGTTGTTTTTGTGACCGTTTAGTTTAAAGGAAAGTTTTTTAAAGGGTTGTTTCAAGAAAGCAGCATCAGTGCTGTTTTCTGATTTTTGGGTCGATGAAGTTTGTCCCTTCGGGTTTCCCTTCATCTTCACCTTTGCCTCCACATATATTTGTGTAAATTATGAATGGAAGCTCGGTACTTGACAAATTTTTGAAGTTTTGATAGAATATTTCTTAGTAAAGAGGAGAGTTTTTCAATCTAAAAAGAAAGAACAAAAAGGAGGGTTGAAAAGTGAATAAGCGAAAGATTTTCCTAACGATTGCCGGAGTGCTTTCCCTAGTAATGGTTGTTGGAACAGTAGGTTGTGCTAAGGCGCCACCGCCAGCACCGGAACCGGCGTCAAAAGCTGAGTTTCAGCAGTTCCAAACTGAGGAGAAGGGGAAGTTGGATAAAATGGACTCCCGAGTTACTAAGGTTGAAGAAGAAGTGAGGGGGGTTAAGGATGAGGTAAAGAGCGGCTTCGCTGAGGTGAGGAGAGACATCAAAGATCTTGCCAAAGACCTTTCTTCAACGCCTTGCCCCTACCCCTACCCCTACCCGTACCCTTACCCTTATCCTCCAACCTATCCTCCATATCCATCAGTTTATCCTGGTAAATTTGTTGCTTCTGTCTATCAAGGCGACGAATTTGACGGTGGGTATGTAGGCTCTTTTGAGAGCTCATATCCCATTAATTACGACTGGGGGCTTGGAGGTCCTTTTGGCCTCACGAATTACTTTTCAGTGAGATGGGAAGGAACTGCTTGGTTTGAAGCTGGTAATTACCGCTTTCGGGGCCGGGCGGACGATGGACTCAGGCTTTATGTAGATGGCCGTCTATTGCTGGACAGGTGGTCTCCGCAGACGGTTAGAACCCACGAGGCCACTATTTATTTGTCCGGCGGCTATGCCACAATTCAGCTGGAATACCGTGAGCGAACCGGGTACGCTCAAATTTCCCTTTTCTGGGAGCGAATCAATCCATAAAAAACTCTTCTCTATTATCATCATAGCTGGATAGCTGGCAGGTTTCCTGTCAGCTATTTTTTTAAAGGTCGATGAAGTTGAAGCTTCATCTTCACCTTCGCCCCATAGAACCGGGCTCGGTAGTTGATATTTTATATCCAAAGAGATAGAATTTAAGATGCGGACGTAGCCGAATTGGTAAAATTATAGCTAAGTAACTCGGATGATTTAAATTAACCCCGTGGAAAAACGGGGTTGATTTTTGGCCATTTTCGAGATAAAATAAGGAAATATGAAATGGAATAGTAAGTTTGCTTATGCGATTGGTTTATTTACAGCCGACGGTTCTCTTTCTATAGATGGCCGCCACCTTGTTTTTACATCGAAAGATAAAGAACAAGTGCTGAATTTTATGGAATGTTTAAATTTGGAAAACAAAATTGGAAGGATGGGCCGAGGTTATGAGAAGGATAAAAAATATTTCTGTGTACAATTCAGTAACGTGAGACTCTACAAGTTCTTGCAGTCGATTGGTCTGAGTCCTCGTAAAAGTTTAACCATTGAATATGTGAAAATACTGAGCAAATTCTTTGCAGATTTTTTGCGAGGTCTTTTTGATGGTGATGGATGTTTTAGGGTATTCAGACATCCTGAAAGTCGATATCCTCAGATTCGAGTACAATTTACCTCTGCCAGCCCTAAGTTTGTGAGATGGCTTCGTCAAGAAATAAACTTAAAATTTAAAACGAAAGGTTTTATAAGAACAACGACTAGAGCTGAAAATTTGGAATACGCAATAAATGATTCACTGAAACTGCTAAATTACATGTATTACTCACCAAATGTAATTTGTCTTTCTAGGAAGTTTCAGAAAGCAAAACCTTATTTTAAGCGGACGTGTTGGAATTGGAAGACAACTATGGCTTAGAACCATAGGGTCGAAAGACCGTGTGGGTTCGAGTCCCACCGTCCGCACAAAAAAACCGCCCCAAAGGCGGTTTTTACCACTATCCTCTGATAATAATTTTTCTCTTCTTTTCCCTTAAAATCCTTGGAATTCTAATTGTCAGAATGCCGTTTTTCATTTCAGCTACAGCTCTTCCCGGATCAACTTCAGCCGGCAGGATTACCTCTCTTGAAAAGGGCCCCCAAAAACATTCTTGGGTAAAATAGTCGCCATTTTCTTCAGATGGTTTTTCCCTGTTTCCTTTGATGGTAATAATCTCTCTTTCCATTAAAATATCTAAATTTTCCGGTCTAACTCCGGCAATTGCTGATTGGATAACCAAATCATTTTCGGTTTGATAAACGTCAATTGCCAATTGCCCTTCTTCTTTGCCAAAAAAGGGCCATTTCTTCTCTTTTTGTTCCTTTGGTTCTTTTTCAACCTCCCGAACGACAGCGAAGGGGGAAGAAGAGGATTTATCCTCTTCGACTAATGTTTTTGTCTGGATTTCCAATTTTTTAATTTTTAATTCAGGAACTTTATCTTCTTTTACCGAGCCCCGTTTGCGGGACGAAGTCGAAGAAGGTTTCTTCTTCTCCACCTCAGATGAAGCTTCGGTAGTCGAAGAAGGTTTCTTCTTCTCCACCTCAGCTGAAGCTTCGGTAGCTGAAGAAGAGGATTTATCCTCTTCGCCTGTTGTTTCTGCCGTTTCTTTTTCTTCTTCGGTCCACCCCATTGGTTCCTCAACGCCCATCCCCTTTTTTAATTTTTCGAAAAAAGATGCCATATATTATATCTTACACACGCTCTTTAATTTTTTCAACCTTTTGAAGGCGAAAGCGAGAAAAATCGCCAAGCTAATTAAAATAACAATTGGGATTAACCAGGAAAGTATTCCTTCTAATTCCATAATAGAAAAATTATAAAGTCCGTGCAAGAAGGTGGCTATTCCCACCCCGCCAATTAAAAGCCTTCCTCTTTTATCGAGCTTTCGAAGAAAGCGAAGATGGAAAAGAGATTTATCTCTTTGACTTGTTGTTTCAAAAATAGACAAAGCCAAAAAATAACCAAGGACTCCGGAACACAAGGCATGCAAAAAAGTCGCGCCCCAGAATCTTAAAACGCTGATTGTAAAAACATTCCCAAACAAAAAGGTTGGGCCCAAAGAAAATAAAATTAAAATATTTTCTGCGGCAGCAAAACCAAGGGCCGCGATTATCATATAAAGCATTACATCTACCGGCTCATCAAATTCCGGATGGTCCAAAACCTTTTCTTTTACCACCAAGTATTTTAAAACTTCTTCCACCAGAGCTATCCCGATAAAAATACTAAGAAAAGTTAGTAAAATTAAGGGCAATTTTAATTCTCCCAGGACCTTAAGAATCCCCATTTCTAATAAAATGGCGGGTAAAGCCATTACCATTCCGTAAAAGAAAATTTTTAATACCATTCGGTTGGATTCAGGATGCGAATCTTTTCTTAAATAAAATAAAAGCCAGATAAAACTGGGCAAAACGCCAAAAAATATATAAAGAGGATAAGACATTATTGTGGCCAGTTTTCAACCATTAGACATTTCTTTTTGTTTTTCACCCGCCTAAGTTTTCCTTTGGAAAATTTTGGTGGGTAAATCGGCAGCTTTTGATAAATTTCTTCTGTGATAAAAGGGATAAAAGGATGTAAAAGTTTTAAAGAAGTCAACAATACATAAAGTAGAATTTCATTGGTTGGTGTAATCTTTTCACCCCTGTGAATTCTTTGCGCCAGTTGATCTTTTGCCTTTTCTATGTAGACATCGCAAAAGTCGTGCCAAAAGAAATCATAAATAGTATGAGCCGCTCTGCCAAATTGAAAATTGTCTAAATCTTGATTAATCGACTTTGTTGTTCTTTCCGAAGCTTTTAAAATTTTCTTGTCCGCCACCGTTAAATTTTTAACATTAAATTTCGAATTTCGCCCCCCGCTTTTGAAAAAGTGGGGGGTCGAATTTCCGATTTGCAGCAATACAAATCGGCTGGCGTTCCAAATTTTATTACAAAATTTCTTTCCCATAACTATATTATCTTCTACAAAATGAATGTCTTGTCCCCCCATTAATTGCCAACTAATGCCAAAGCGAGTCGCGTCAGCTCCGTATTTTTCGATTAAACTGACCGGCTCCACTCCGGTACCCAACGACTTTGACATTCTTTTACCTTCTTTTGTTAAGACGGTTGGATGGATATAGACGGTATGAAATGGAACCTTGCCGGTGAATTCTATTCCGGAAAATATCATTCTCGCCACCCAAAGATTTATAATGTCCCTGGCCGTAGAAAGAACATCCGTTGGATAAAACCTATCTAGGTCGCTGCTGGTTTTTTGGGGCTTACCCGCCGCAGCTTTAGCGGAGGCGGGCCAGCCCAGCGTGGCAAAAGGCCAGAGAGCAGAGGAAAACCAGGTGTCTAAAACATCGGTTTGTCCTTTTAATGGGATTTTGTGTCCCCACCAGATTTGGCGGGAAATGCACCAGTCCCTGACATTCTTTAGCCAGTCAAAATAAATTTTTTCAAAGCTTTTTGGAATAAATTTTACCTCTCCGCTTTTTACCGCCCTAATTGCTTTTTCTGCCAAAATATCCATTTTCAAAAACCACTGCTTTGAAGGAATCGGCTCAATCAAAGAATGGCATCTGTAGCAATAAGGCAGGGAATAATTATAATCTTCTATTTTTTCAATTAAATTTTCTTTTTGCAGAATTTCTACCACTTTCTCTCGGCATTGAAGAGAAGTTAATCCTTGGCAAATTTTTGATTCTTTTGTCATTTTCCCGTCTTCAGCAATAATCTTTATTGACTCCAAACCGTGTCTGTCTTTAATTTCCCAATCAGTAATATCATGAGCCGGAGTGACCTTTACGGCTCCCGTGCCGAATTTTGGGTCCACGGCTTTATCTGCAATTATGGGAATTTCTTTATTTTGAATCGGCAGAACAGTCATTTTACCAATTAAATTTTTATATCTTTTGTCTCTCGGGTTAACGGCCACGGCCGTATCTCCCAGCATTGTCTCCGGTCTTGTTGTCGCCACCGAAATATAGGGCATAGGTTTTAGGTTATAGGTTTTAGATTTAAGGGGATATTTTATATACCACAATTTCCCTTTTTCCTCTTCGTATTCCAACTCAAGGTCAGAGAGCGATGTTTGGCATCTTGGGCACCAATTAACCACTTTTTCTCCTCGGTAGATCCAGCCTTTTTTGTAGTAATGCAAAAAGGCGGTTTTTACTGCTCTGGCGTAATCTTTATCCATCGTGAAACGAGTCCTTGACCAATCGCAGGAAGCGCCTATTTTTTTGAACTGATTAAGAATTATATTTCCGTACTTTTCTCGCCACTGCCAGACTCTTTCTATAAATTTTTCCCGACCCAGATTAAATCTACTTTGCCCTTCTTTTTTGAGCATCTTTTCTACGACGTTTTGGGTGGCAATGCCGGCATGGTCTGTTCCTGGCAGCCAGAGAATTTTAAGACCCTCCATTCTTTTCTTTCTAATTAAAATATCCTGAACCACGGCATTTAAAGCGTGGCCCATATGAAGCTCTCCGGTGACATTGGGCGGCGGAATAACAATACAATAGGTTTTAGGTTTTTGATGGTAGGCTTTAGGAAGTTTATCCGGATTAAAAAAACCCGATTTTTGCCAAAGCTGATAAACCTTACTTTCAACTTTTACTGGTTCGTAAATTTTAGCAAGTTTCGCTTCCATATTTTTGGTCTATTCTAAGATTAGCATTAGCTTTGATTTTTTTCCAATTTCCTTTCCCCTTTCGATTGAAATATCCGGCAACTGCTACCATTGCGGCATTGTCGGTACAAAATTTAGAATCTGGAATATAGAATTTAGAATATGGAATTTCTCTTTTAATTTTTCCTTCAAATTGTTTTCTTAGCTCTTTATTTGCGGCGACGCCGCCGGCCAAGATAATTGACTTTGCTTTATAATCTTTAGCTGTTTTTAAGGTTTTATGAATTAAAACATCAATAATTGCTTGCTGAATTTCGGCGCACATTTTCTGAATGTATTGTTTGGATTTTCTGGTTTTTGGAGAACGTTTTTTGAAATCGTACAAAACCGCTGTTTTCAAGCCGGAAAAACTAAAATCATAATTTTTTTGGTAAATCATCGGTCTCGGCAGCTTAATTGGAAATTGGAAATTGGCAATTGGCAATTTGGCAGCTTCAGTTGCGATCTTGGGGCCGCCGGGGTATCCCAGTTCTAAAATTCGAGCCACCTTGTCAAAACATTCACCAGCTGCATCATCGCGCGTTTCTCCTAAAATTTTGTATTGGCCTAACTTCTTCATTAAAATAAGCTGAGTATGTCCTCCGCTTACTACCAAACAAATAGCCGGAAATAAAACTTTTGACTTTTCGCCAATGAAATTGGCGACGATGTGTGCTTCAATGTGATTTACCGGAATTATTGGCAATTTCATTTTCTCTGCCAATCCCCTGGCAAGATTTATTCCTGTCCACAGACAGGGCTCCAGCCCCGGCCCCACCGTCACCGCAATCAAATTAATTTTTGGGTTTCCTGCCTCTTTCAACGCTTTCTTTAAAACCAGAGGCAGGTTTCGCTGGTGTTCTCTTTTGGCCAAAAAAGGATAAACCCCTCCATATTTTGCATGCAGCTTTACTTGAGAAGAGACCACATTGCTTAAAACTTCAAAACTTTTGATTTTTGACCTTTGACATTTGATTTTTATAATACTTATGCACGTGTCATCGCAGCTTGTTTCAATAGCTAATATTTTCATATACCGAGCCCCGCCGTAGTGGGGCGAAGTCGAAGAAGAGAACAAAGTTCTCTTCGCCTAAAATCATTTTAGTTTTTTTCTTGATTTTTTTCAATTTTTAAAGTAAAATATAACTATTAGTTTGGCGCATTCGTCTAGTGGCTAGGACGCCACGCTTTCAATGTGACAACACGGGTTCGATTCCCGTATGCGCCGCTATGCATCCACAGCGTCAAAAAGCATTTGAATTGCGCTTAGCTGGTAAAAGTTATAATGAGATAGCAAGGACTTTAGATGTCTCTAAGGGTTCGCTCAGTTTATGGTTTAAAGATTTGAAACTCTCAAGAATTGCGCAAAAACGTCTTGAAGGGAAAATGAGATTCGCTCGGGAGCACGGTTTATTTGAAAATAATCGGCGGCGGACGCAAGCCATTAAAATTGAAAATAAGAAAATAAGACAAATTACTGCAAACGAAATTAAGCCATTATCAAAGTATGAATTATTATTGATTGGAGCTGCTTTATATTGGGCAGAAGGATATAATAGGCAAGATAAGGCGTCGAGTCCCTATATTAGTTTTGGTAATTCTAGTCCTGATATGGTAGTTTTATTCCTCCGTTTTCTGCGAGAAGTTATGCAGATTTCGGAAGAAAAACTGCGACCGATTGTCCAAATCCATAAGAATATTAAGCCGAAATTAGCGATTATTTTCTGGGCTAAGATTACAAACATTCCAAAAGAACGTTTTCACATTACTCATCAAGTAAGCAGAGCAAGCAAAGGAAAGCGTCCCTATAATTCGCTTCCTTACGGAACATTCAAACTGGATGTTGTTGGCCGCCAGAATTTTTTTAAGATTAAAGGTTGGATTGAAGGATTAATTCGGCAGATATGAATAAAGACTATCTAACCCTCTCTTCTGCCAAGGATTTAAAAAACCCCAAAGAGAGGATTATTTATAAATGCTTTGAAATTTTGCCTGCTCTTCTTTCCTGGGGAACTCTTTTTTTTGCTTTTATTTTATCGTGGTTAGCGCCTATAGTGGTGGCTATTTTTATTATTATCTTTGATTGTTTTTGGCTGTTCAGGGTTTTTTATTTATCTTTTCACCAATCGGCCAGTTATAAACTGATGAAAAAAAATCTTTCAATTGATTGGCTGAAAAAACTTGATAAATTAACAATTAACAATCAACAATTAACAATTAACAATTGGAGAGATATCTATCATTTAATAATCTTGCCCATGTATAAGGAGGGTGCTGAGATAATAAAACCCACCCTCGAGGCTTTAGTTGCTTCAAATTATCCCAAAGACAAAATGATAATAGTTTTAGCTACTGAGGGAAGAGCAGGGGCGTTTTCTCAAAAATTGGCTAAAGAAATAAAAGGGGAATTTGGGAAATTTTTTTTTCGGTTTTTAATTACAGTTCATCCTAAAGATATTCCCGGGGAAGTAGCCGGAAAAGGTTCAAATTTAGCCTGGGCAGTCAAGGAAGCTAAAGAAAAAATAATTGACCCATCAAAAATTCCTCATCAAAATATCATTGTTTCTAACTTTGATGTTGATACCAGACCTTATCGTCAATATTTCGCAGTTTTAACCTGGCATTATTTAACCTCCGAACAGCCGTTAAAATCCAGTTATCAGCCAATCCCCATTTACAGCAATAATATTTGGTCAGCCCCCGCTTTTTCCAGGGTAATTGCGACTTCCGGCACTTTTTGGCAAATGATGCAGCAGGAAAGACCTGAACAATTAGTGAGCTATTCTTCGCATTCCATACCCTTTAAAGTTTTAAAAGAGATTGGTTATCCTCAAAATATTGTTTCCGATGACTCGCGAATTTTCTGGAAATCTTATCTTGCTTACGATGGAGACTACAAAGTTGTGCCCTTATATTACCCGGTTTCAATGGATACAGTCATGGCAAAAAATTTATTAAGAACAGCCATAAATCAATACAAACAACAGAGAAGGTGGGCCTGGGGTTGTGAAAACATTCCTTATGTTCTTTATGGTTTCTTGAAAAACAAAAAAATTCCCCTAATAGAAAAAATTCGCCATACTTTTGTTATTTTAGACGGTTTTTGGTCTTGGGCAGCAGCTGCTCTGATTATTTTCTTTTTGGGCTGGCTGCCTTTGATTGTGGCAGTCGAGGGTTTTCGGGTTACTCTTTTGTCTTATAATTTACCGAAAATAACAAGCACAATTATGACAATAGCCATGATTGGCATGATAGTTTCGGCTATTTTAAGCCTGCTTCTTTTACCGCCGCGGCCCAAAAATTTTAGCAAAAGGAAAAATTTTTCAATGATTTTTCAGTGGTTATTATTGCCTTTTACCTTGATTATCTTTGGCGCTTTCCCGGCTTTAGAGGCTCAGGCAAGATTGGCTTTAGGAAAGTATTTGGGGTTTTGGGTGACAGAAAAAGTTCGCAGGTAAATTATTCAAGGTGTATTCTTTGTTGGAATTTTTTTAATTTGTCCCGTAGGCCAGGATAATTTTTTAATTCTGGGTCGATTTGTAAAATTTCTTTGGCTGCCGCTCTGGTTTTTTCAATCAATTCAATATTCTTTAAAGAAGCCATAACAAAATCAGGTATGCCCCATTGTCTTTGGCCGGTAAGGTCTCCCGGCCCTCTTAATTTTAAATCTTTCTCCGCCAGTTCAAAACCGTCCTGGGATATTGTCATTGCTTTTAACCGCGGATTGTTCGGGAATTCGGAAAACAAAAAGCAGTATGACTGATGTTCGCCCCTCCCTACTCTTCCTCTGAACTGGTGGAGCTGGGCCAATCCGAATTTATCAGCGCCTTCAATCATCATTATCGTGGCGTTTGGAAAATCAATTCCTACTTCTATGACCGAGGTTGAAACAAGAATGTCAGTCTTTCTGTTTTTAAAACTTTTAAGCACTTTTTCTTTTTCTTCGGTTTTCATTTTTCCGTGGAGCATCCCAACATGTAAGTCAGGGAAAATATTTTTTGACAATTTTTCGTATTCTTCTTTCACTGCTTTTACTTCCGCCCAGCTCAAAATTCTTTTATCTAACCCTCCACCATTATTTACCGAAGCTTCAGCTGAGGTGGAGAAGAAGGAATCTTCTTCGACTTTGGTGGCGGGTTCAATTCTCGGGCAGACGACAAAAACCTGCCTGCCGGACTTCACTTCATTTCTAATGAAGTCATAAGCTTCTTGTCTCTTTTCTGGCCGTATAATTTTAGTGATTATTTTCTTTCTTCCTTTTGGCATTTCTTTTATTAAGGACAAATCCAAATCTCCATAAATGGTCAAAGCCAGCGTTCTGGGGATAGGGGTGGCGCTCATTGAGAGGAGGTGGGGTAAAAATTTTTGCTTGCGGCAGAGTTTCGCTCTTTGTTCTATTCCAAAACGGTGCTGTTCGTCAATAATCACCAGTCCTAGATTTTTGAATTCCACTTTTTCTTGGACCAGGGCATGAGTGCCAATTAAAATATCCACATCACCCTGCTTTGTTTTTTCTACAATTTCTTTTCTTTTGATTTTCCTTCCGCCAAGAAAATTTTCTTTACCCGTAATTAAGCCGATTTTTATCCTGAATCCCTTCAATAAAGTACTTGTGGTTTTGAGATGCTGCTTTGCTAAAATTTCGGTCGGCGCCATAAAAGCAACTTGAAATCCGGCCTTAGCCGTATTTAAAGCTGCAATTGTAGCCACCACTGTTTTTCCCGAGCCAACATCGCCATTCAGAAGCCGATTCATTGGTTTTGTTTTTTCCAAATCTTTTAAAATTTGCCAGGCTGATTTTTTCTGGTCAAGGGTTAATTGAAAAGGCAAATTTTTTACGAATTTTTTGACCAAGATAAGGTTAATGGGAAGAACAATTGCTTTTTCTTTTGCCAATTTAATTTTTTCAGAAAGAATGCCTAAGGCCAGGTCAAAGAGTTCTTCAAAAACAAATCTTTTTTTTGCCAATTCGGCTTTTTCTAAACTGTCCGGGAAATGAATTTGCCAAATTGCTTCTTTAATCGGTGAAAGTTCCTGCTTTTTCAATACTTCATTGGGCAGGGTTTCAGGAATTTCGTTTTTTATTTTTGTTAAAAGGGGTTTGATAATAAACCTTAACCAGCGCGATGACATTCCTTCGGTTTCGGGATAAACCGGAATTATTCTCCCTGTGTGCAAAGAGTCATATTTTTCTCCATTTTCTAGAGATTCGATAAATTGAGAGGGAATTTTTTCATAAGTCGGGCTGGATAAATATTTTCTTCCTTTTTTGGAGACCATTTTGCCTGCCAGAAAAACAAAATCCCCTTTTTTAAAGGTGTTTATCAGATACGGCTGGTTAAACCAGGTAACTCGGATTTTTCCGGATTGGTCACTTACTTTCGCCTCCGTTATATACATTTTTTTTCTGAAAGTTCTGAAATTTCTAATTTCCGTAATTTCTCCTTGGACACAAACGATTTTTCCGGGTTCCGCTTTTGAAATTGGAATTATATCGGAAAAGTCCTCATAGCGGTGAGGAAAATGGAAAAGCAGGTCTCTGACGTTTTTAATCCCCAGCTTTTTGAGCCGTTTTTGGGTTTTGGGACCCACTCGAGGAATTTCCCAAATTGGAGTTGATAAATCCATAAAATTAAATAAAATTACGCCGATATAACATCGACGTGTTTGTTGTGCGCCTGGCAGGAATTGAACCTACAACCTTCTGGTCCGCAGCCAGATGCTCGATCCGTTGAGCTACAGGCGCAGATTTTGTTATTAACTTTTCTAAAGAATGCCCTAATTCTAATAACTCCTTTCTTATTAAAGTATTCCCATAATAGATAAAGCAAATTCCTGCAAAATTTTTTCGAAACCTCTTTGTTCTACTACGTTTTTTTACATAAATTTTGCTGAAAAATTGAGAAAGAGATATGTTAAGTGTTTTTGACCAAAAATTTTTAACTTTTTTTATCGAGTGGTAGTAATGAACATACAGTCTTATACTGAATTTCGTTTCATCGATATCATAACACATTCTGAGCAATCTTACATATAATTTTGCTAACAAGGGATCGGTATTGGTAAATTTTATTCCACTTCCTTTTTCGCCCTTGTCTCCTTCTGCCCAATATAACATTGCAAGCATTGCTTTATAAAAACCAGTATTTTCTAAAGGATAGTGCTTTAAGTCTTTTTCTACATTTATTTTTACTAGTTGAGCTTCTTCCTCTCGTTTTCTCTTATACTTCTTTTTTAATGCAATTGAGGCTAATTTATGTATCCTTGCGAAATGTTCTCGTCTAACCCATTTGTTGATAGGTCTTCTTAATATTTTACCAAACCAAGTACTAATAGTGCTTTTTGGAACTCCTAGAAGTTTCATTATTTCGCTGTAGCTCTTACCAGTTAGTAATAATTGTTTTACCTTTTCCTTATCTTTTTGTGTATAAAATTTTCCCCGCATTTAATTGAATTGATTTATTTAAAAATTATAACATATTCTGTACGAATGTACAACGGATAAATTCTCGTAATTATAATTTGACCGAAGCAATTTTAATTGCTAAATTATATCTACTGGAGGAGTGCTCCGAATTGGCAAGGAAATGGTTTGCTAAACCATCGGCCGTGTAAAAAGCGGTCTTGTGGGTTCGAGTCCCACCTCCTCCGCTTTAATTTTAAAATGTTTTGTTTCCCGGTGGGGTGCGAGAGCGGTTGAATCGGGCAGTTTTGAAAACTGCTATACCCGTAAGGGTATCGTGAGTTCGAATCTCACCCCCACCGCCTACACTTTCAGATACGAACTCTCTTTGTTGAGGGGGGAACGAGCTTGTCTCGTTCCTGCCAGAAAATTTAACCCTGCCTTGCGAAAGCAAGGCAGGGTTTTCTTTGTTGTCAGAAATTAGAAAATTCTTTGAATTTTCCGAATAAAACAGGGTTATTTTGACGGTTTCTTTGGAGTAAAAAATCTCTTTGATAAATTGTTTCGCTAAAAGATTTCTTTCAACCCCCCTTCT